>Ga0118677_10004085_pt1 | contig 26946 bp, 19 predicted proteins | sample AliMusrvi5mmetaG_FD_86154 | JGI IMG/M metagenome (GOLD analysis project Ga0118677, IMG submission 86154) | reverse complement strand
CATGCGAATAGCCGGAGATGAGGTTGCCACCCAGCATCAACCGGCTGAACTCTTGGCCCCCGATTCTGCCCATTGGGAGCGTGTCCTTCGTGGCTGGCGCCACGCCGCCGGCGGGGGGCGATTGGATAGGCGGAGTGTTTTGCGCGCTCAGGCCCAGAGGCATGGCCGCTGAAGCGAACAGGGAGGTCTTAACGAAACCGCGCCGGGTAAGTTTGCTGCGTTTGATCATGAGAATAGTTCAACTTGACGGAAACGCATACATTGGGCATCCCCCGTACGGGGGGTATAAACCCCAGCCCTCTCTTCCCATATTACTGACTTCAAGTGTCCGGCCGATAGGGCGCGGGTGACGGTCAACGGCGAACAGAAACCGCGCATCCGCTGCTATTCGATCAGTCAGGCTATCGGCTCGAGCATTTGGCTCGACTACCCGAACTTCGACAACAAAGTCTGGCGCAATTATGGCAAACTTACATCCATTGTGATGCCAACCAAGACCTGGGTCTTCGTCGACGAACATAAAAGCCTCCGGTCAAGTATAACAACGACTTGCAACTGACGGAGCCAGCGCCAGCCGGCGATTCCTGGATGGACACCCACTGGATGGCCGAAATGACGACCATTTGAAAATAACTATTCAGCCACATCCTCATCTACCAGGTTGCCGCTCTCTACCCGCACACTGGCTCGCCGACTTGGGCGGACGCTTGGAGTTGCACAGCACATCGAGTCATGGAACCTGCGTACGAATCATCGCACCCCCGTTAAACCCTCAAACCCTCTAGCCATGTCTATCAGCGTAGCCATTGTCGAAGACGAAACGCGCATCCGCAGCCAAATGGCCATGTTCATCAGCGAAGCTCCCGGCTTTTCCTGCCAGGGCGTTTTCCGCTCCGCCGAACAAGCCCTGCACGAGATTCCGCGCCGGCCGCCCGATGTGGTGCTCATGGACATTAACCTGGGCGGCATGTCCGGAGTCGAATGCACTTTTCGGCTCAAAAAGCTGGTGCCGCAGGTGCAAATCGTCATGCTAACCGTCTATGATGACAGCGAGCAGATCTTCAAGGCGCTCGAAATGGGCGCTAGCGGCTACTTGCTCAAGCGCACCCCGGCGGACGAAATCCTGAAAGCCGTCGGCGAGGTGCATCACGGCGGCGCTCCCATGTCCGGCTACATCGCCCGGCAGGTGGTGCAATCGTTCGCCAGGCGGAGCAACCCCCAGGCTCCGGAGCTGACCCCGCGCGAGGCTGAGGTGCTGGCGCTGGTCGGCAAAGGCTACATTAATAAAGAAATTGCCGATCGACTCGGGATTAGCCTTGAGACCGTCCGTTCCTACCTGAAGAACACGTATGAAAAACTCCATGTCCGCTCGCGCACCGAAGCGGCTATGAAATATTTCCAGAAATAGCCGGTGTGTGTAACGCTGCGAACCGCATTCGAGCCGGTTTAAATGTAGCCATCCCCCCGTACGGTGGGATGTGCCGAAACTTTACAGGTCATTACATTCATAAAAAATGATAACTGTCCTCTATGCGGGCCGCCAGACGACGCTGGCCAAGGTTGCTGGTGGTGGTGCGTGCGTAAACGGTTACAGCAGGAGCTCGGACAGGGTCGCCAAGGTTGACAAATGCCTTCCAAGTGGAACGCTTCGCCTTGGTGGGGCGGGCACAAGAATGTTCGCCGCCCAAAACTCGCCAGAGGACTTTCTTAAGATGGCACCGGCCCTGCTGGGTCAGACACACGGTAATCATGGCAATGTTAGAAACCAATCCATTAAGCAAATGATGAGGCCCGCTGCCGTAACAATGATTCAGTTCGCCTGTGGCTCCCCTGAAACGCAATACCCCCGTTCATGGGGGTACGCCGCAACGGTTTTTAGACAAGAATGGAGTGAAGTTCAAAAAGTGATATGTCTAGTTATCTATGAAACACTACATTAGCAATTCGACGAAATCAACTGTTCGGCACGCTTTTCATCCCTCAAAAAATCTCGTTATCGGTTCAATCGCGGTTCTGGCGATTGCGGGTGCGCTCTTTCTCCTGCTGCAAAAGTCGCCCGATGAAAAAGCCGAGCAGCGCTCCGCCAACACCAGTAGAGCGCTGGGGCAGCGGGCGGCCGAGGAAGTCGCCCAACTCTTGGGCAACAAGGGGCAGATCGCCGTGTATAGCCTGGAAATCGGACCCCGCAAGATCCCGAGGTTCGCCGAGGAAATGACGATCTTCGAGCAGACCCTCAATAAACACGGGGTCAAGATCGCCGCTACTAAAGCCATGCCGGGTGGCCTGAATATGTTGATGCTGGGCGCCAGACCGTCACCAAAGGACTACGAAGAACTGCTCGACCAGGCGCCCGGCGCGAGTGCCGTTGTCTCGTTTGTGGGACCGCCCAATCTAAGCCTTGAGGATTTTCAAAAGCTCCAGGCCCATCGTCCCCCGCTGATCGTGGTGAACACGTTTGTCGTTACGAGCCAGGCGGCGTTGTCGGCCATGATCGAGGCGAAAGCGGTCGCATTGGCGTTTGTGCCACTAACCCCTTCGGAGATTGAAAGTGAGAAACAGCAGCCCAAACTCTTCGACCGCTCCTACAAAATCCTTCGCGCGCCGTAAAGGGGCCGAGCTGGCGCGGGGCGGGAGATAGCGGGCGGTTCGAGGGTTGGCGCATCGGTGGGGCGATGCATCCTTGGCGCTATGGGCCACATCATTGCCACGCGGAGCCAGGGAATGGAAATCCTGGCTCAAGCCGCCGCCTGCTGAGGGTAACGATGATGTGGTCTGGCCAGGGTGGCGGTTCGAAATCTTTAACGAGGTTGAGACGAAACATGGTGGCTGGCATGCACGCCGGCAAAAATCTGCGACCTATCCGTCAATTTGTGCTGTGAAATTAGCGAGGGACTGCATCAGTAAGAGCTAATTTCAATCGCCGGTTGCCGCCTCAGGTGCCGTCGGGAGAGGTTTCTTGACCCAGATCGGCGCGGCTTCTTGTCTCTGCGGCTCCACGTCATACCAGGAGCGCTCGATCTCCTCCAAGGTTCGCCCCTTGGTTTCGGGCATGATCTTCCAGACGAAATAGAACTGTGGAATCAGCACAGCGGCAAAGACGTAGAAGATCATGCTCTTGCCCCAACTGCCGCGCATAATGGGGAATAACTGGTTCAAGATGGCGTCCGCCGTCCATACAGCCAACGAACTGAGGGCCACCGCGCGTTCGGCAATATGGGGCGGGAAGACCTCCGACATGAACACCCATTTAATGGGTCCCAACCGCTGCGCGCACGAACTGTGCGCGGGCGTGCAGGCTGGGGAGATTGTGATCTTTGACAAAGCCTACTTGGACTTTGACCATTTGGCCGATCTGTCCATGCGGGAAGTCTTCTGGGTCACCCGCGCCAAGGATAACTTGCGCTGCCGAGTCGTGCGCAGACTCCAGCACGGCCGCCAGGGGAACATTATCCGGGACGACCTGATCCGCCTGACCGGCCCGACCCGCAAATCCTATCCGGTGTGGCTGCGCCGGGTGGTCGCGTTGGTCGAGGTGGACGGCGAACTGCGGGAGATGGTGTTTCTGACCAACAATCTGGAGTGGAGCGCGCAGACCATCACCGATCTCTACCGGTGCCGCTGGCAGATCGAAGTGTTCTTCAAGCAGATCAAGCAGACGCTCCAGTTGGCCGACTTTCTGGGCAACTCGGCCAACGCGGTGCGCTGGCAGGTGTGGACGGCGCTGCTGTTGTATGCCTTGCTGAGGTTCTGTGCCTGGCTGAGCCAGTGGGGCCACAGTTTCACCCGGCTCCTTGCGCTGTTGCGCTCGGCGCTCTGGCAAAAACTCGAACTGCTCAGTTTGCTGGAAGTCTATGGGACAGCCTGAGGTGGCAAACGCTTTATCGGCACGCCACAGCAGGCCTATCTAACCGGATTCGGATGGTACCACCCCCGAACGGGGGATGACAGAAAAGTTCAGTTTTGATACCTTGCCGTTAATTAAATACATGACGAATGAGCCAACAACGATATTAGTGTCAAAAATCATGTACTACGCAGCATAAAACACGTAACAAAATCTGCATTTGGAGTAACATACACATTGGCACAATATTAAGTAAATCACCCTTAGGCCATAACCGTTATGATGACCACAGCGAAAACCGAATGCCTGAATCCGACAAGGTCCCAAAATCTGCACGCCGTGCGCGGCTCACCGCAGCGAAATCAGGGCTGCTTTCGACCTCTCAAAATCCTGATATCAACTGGTTCCAGGAGTGGATTCCATCAGCAGGCATTCACGTTGATCGAATTGCTCGTGGTGATCGCTATCATCGCCATTCTGGCCGCGCTGCTTTTGCCCGCGCTGTCCAAGGCCAAGGAAAAGGGCAAAAGAACGTACTGCCTGAATAATCTCAAACAGATCGGCCTGTGTCTGAGCATGTACATAGAAGATAACCAAAACCATATGCCGTCGCCTCTGAACTATGGCGCCCAGCCGGGCGATTATAACAGTTTGTTAACCACCTACGTATATACTCAGAGTCTGAACGGGGTGCCTTCCTTGCTGAATCTAAAGAATTACAGCGTCTTCTATTGTCCCAGCGATGTCAATAATATTCCTAACGCGACCAATATTGTGATGGGGTCTTCTTCCTATGTTTATCGCTGGACTGCTTGGTGGGACGCGTCTCTTAATAGGAATTTAAAAGCAAGTGATTTCTTCAGGCCTTCAAGCCAGGTCATTTACCATGAGGCACTGGATTTCCATTTCAAGAAGCTGGACACCGAATACCCGGTCGTCCAACCGACACTGATAGCGCTCTGCGCCGACTTTCATGTGCAAACATGGCGCGTCCAATTATTTCACTTCGGGGTTTACGATCCGAACTGGTTCTACTATACTCCGAAGGGCGGCCTTGATATTATGACCGATACTGTTGCGAACAGCTATGACATTAATTAGCCGCGCGTGCAGGCTTGGCTCAAGAAGCATCCGCGGTTTGGCGAGGCTAAAGCTCGCGCCCCGTTGCGGTCGAACACCTGTGATGAATAAATGCACCATGTTCTTTTGGAATTACCTGCAGCTTTGTCGCGGCTTTCGTCACTACGAACCTATCCACACCATTTGATTAGTTCGTCCCAGTTTCACCTACTAATATCCCGGAAGATCCCTGCAGTTCATCAACATTAGCACGCACAATCATACCGAGTGTGAAAATGAGGATGCTGTTCTTTCGGGTTTCTCCAGTTTTGGTGACTGGTATCATCTGGTTTTCCTTCTTAACCGCAAGGGGGGATATCATTCTCTCTGGAAACATCCAATGGGATGGTAATGTGGCGCGCTATCTGGATGGGCCTGCGCCTTTTTACGCCGAGGGGAACCTGGCTCGGCGCCCCGGGGTGAAAGCCATCGCCAAGGATGTGCTTCCAGGATATCCAGCGCATACCATCGGCCACCTGAATGACGGGGTTTATGGTAATGGCGACTCTTGGATCGGGAATAGCGTTGATTCTTGGGCTGGGCTGGATCTGGGCCCCCGCACCCGCCTAACGGCTTTTGCTCTTGGTCGCGATAACACTTCGGGCGGACTCACCGACCGGACCTCGGGTAGCTACCAAATCCAATACACACAGTCCGTTCCAGTAGGTACGGGGAGTAGTTGGACGAACATCGGCACCATCGTCTATACAAACTCAACCTCATCATCTTCGCGTCGTCATCAGTTCACTTTGAGCCCGCCAGTGGAAGCCACGGGATTCCGCATCATCGCTCCGTCGGGAGCCTGCATCGACGAGATTGAACTGTATGATACGACTCCCGCAGGCCTTAGCTCGCCATGGCTAACCAATGGGCAGTTCGGCCAAGCTCTGTCCTTGGGAATTCGGGCTCCTCATTGGGCCGAAGCCCGCCTGGATCCAGGCTACCAGCAGCGCCCGCTGACGGTGGAGGCCTGGGTCAAGTTGAGTTCCACGGTCGACTACAACATCATCGTAACCGCCGGATTCAAGCAATTTGCCGGTTGTTGGCTGCTGGCCAGCGACATTAACACCGGAAACTTTTTTGCCTATTTGCCCGGTAGTTTGCCCGCGACGGTCAATACCGGCCAGAATATTGCCGATGGTCAATGGCACTATGTGGCGATGGTGCTCGAAACGGCGCGGGTGCGACTTTATGTCGATGGAGTGCAAATGGCCGATGCAGCTCTGTCGCCCGGTTCCTTGCCCACATCTGGCTCATCGCCAGCGAACCACCCCGGCGGACTCTACATCGGCGCTTATCCGCCCGATCATCAAGGGTGCGACGGCTTGGTGGATGAAGTTCGCATCTCCAACGCGACTCTGAGCATTAGCGGTGTTCCAACGGCGGCTTTTCAAGCTGGCGTATCGACCATCGGCCTGTGGCACTTTGACCAGTTCACCAATGGTGGGTTCAGTGATGGTTCGACGAAAGCAAACCCAGCCAGGCTCGCTCCGCCCCCGGCAAACCCGCTGCTGAAGCTTTATCGCGGAATTACTTTTGATCGGCTTTACTTTGGGATCCAGGCTCAGGCCATGTTCACCTTGACGGATGTCAATATGGTTAAGTCAATGGGTTTTGATCACATTAAGATACTGATCGATCCCGCGACTCATAAATCCGGGTCTGGTATCAACCCGGCCACAATGCCGACATTGAAAGGGAATGTGGATCTGGCGCTCAGCAGCGGTTTGCCGGTGGTCGTTTGCATTCACCCACAGGCTGATTTTAAAAATGCTGAACTCGGCAATGCCGCGGAATTCAATAATTATCTCGGTTTCATGAACGCGTTTGCCCAGTGGCTCGCGACCAACTATCCCCCCAATCAGATCGCTTTCGAGTTTATGACCGAGCCATTCGGCAACTATGCCGATTGGACAGTGATGCAATATCGGATCTGGGAAGCCGTGCGCATGGCCATGCCAAACCACATGCTGATTCTAAGCGGCGATCAGACCGGGCGTCTTTTTGGCCTGCTTGGTGTTCATCCGGTCAACGATTCCAATGTGTTGTATTGCTTCACAACTTATGATCCGTTCCCTTTCACATTTCAAGGGGGAAGCCCTTTTGGCGATCCAATCAAGTATCTACAAGATGTTCCCTATCCATCCAACCCTTCGGTTATTAATTCTTCCCTGACGAATATAATTGCCAACGTCCCGGCTGCTTCCAAAGCCGCTGCGCAGCAAAGCCTGTTAAATTATGGGGAACAGTCTTGGGATGCCAATGTTCTCAACGCGCGATTTAAACGGCTGGCGGGCTGGAACCGTTTCTTCGGTGGCCGGCTCCAATTATGGTGCGCCGAGTTCGGCTGCTTGGATCCGGGACAGGGCGGTGTCAAAGCCACGGACCGGTATGCCTTCATCTCGGATCTTCGGCAGGCTTTTGAAACAAACGGCATTTGGTGGGCATACTGGTCCTTCAATGAAACATTTACTGTCCTGTTGCCTGCGCGAGTCCCTTATCATCCCACGCCCTCGGCGCTCTGGAAAGATCAGCAGATGTCTTGTTCACTTGGCATTGCCTGTACAAACTGCCCCGCTGGCTACAGCGTCCAATGGGATGGCAACGATGGTCAATTCTCCGGTGCCAACGTGCCGGATAATCTCGCCAGGGCCAGTCATGGAGGCCAAGCTTTTGGCAGCGGCCAGCTTTTTCCCAATGGCGGGATTCACGATATCGACAACGTGATTGACGGATTCTATGGCAATGGCAGTAGCTGGATCTCCGGCGCTGAAATGGTGCCTTCGAACGTAGATATCTCGGCGGGGTCTTTCATCGGGGTCCGGTTTCCCAACGCCATTGCCATTAGTTCGATTGCTTGGGGGCGGGAGAACAGCATATCGGCACAGGTCAATGGGTACCCCGACCGGTGGCAGGGGACTTACACGCTCCAAGTGACGACCGTAGGAAATCCCGATGCGGGCACGACCGAGACGGGTAATTCGGCGACGGGCTGGGTGAACCTTGGCACGGTTGCATTTTCGGATGCGCAAACGAGCCCCACGTTTCGTCCCTGGATGCGACACCGGTACGATGTGGCTCAAGGGGGAAATCCAATTCAGGCCACGGGCCTGCGGATTAAAGTCTCCTGGGATTCCATCGCCATTGATGAGATTGAGGTTTACGCGCCCGCAACGCTTTCTATCACGGGTCAGGCAATCTCTTGGACCGGCGGCGGCGTACTACAGGCCGCCAATGAAGTGACCGGACCGTGGATTGACGTAGCAGGGGCAACGAATCCAATGACGTTTTCGCCAACACCCGGCAACCGGAAATTCTTTCGCGTAAAGCAATGAACGGCTTCGGAAAATCTTCGGAAACTCCGACCGGGGTTTGTGGCAGAATGTCGGAGGCCCGAACGATAGCACAATAACTTGCGGCCACTGTCGTCGGTTAGATAGGTCGGCACGTCAATACTGAAAAGCAACGGCAGAAAAACCGTCAACCTCCGAGATATGAAAGTCATAAAAGCACTCGGCTTGCTGACAGCAAAACAAAACAAAAAAAACTGCATCTGCACATCTTTTGTATGAAAAGAATACCATCCCTCCTTCGCAGGAAGGCTCATAATGCGGTGCACGTCGCATTCACCATCACGGCAGCGATGCTGCTGTTCGGCAGCGCCGTCCAGGCGCAACTCCTGATCGATCCGACCTTGAGAGCGTATTCGTCCCAGAATCCCTACGGCATCGACCGGGCGGCTGTCCACACGGTGGACGGTTCCGGCCTCACTGCGGGTCCGTCAGGAATCCTGGGCGCGGCCGATTCCACGCACACCTACGTCTCTGACGGGCACAATTGGACAACTGTCGGGAACACCGGGACACCCATTGACATGAATCCCTATATCACCTTTGACCTGGGTGCCGTGTCTGACCTACAAACCACCCGCATTTGGAATTACAACGAGAACGGCGGTGTCGGGTTCGGCCCGTCGAGCATCCGCCTGTCAACCTCGGTGGACGGCACGAACTTCACCGTGCTGACCACTCTCAACCCGGTCGAAGCCGGGGGTGGCCCGGCGGAGATCGCGCAGGACTTTGCTACCGCCGCCTCGGGGATTCGCTATGTGCAGATGCAGATACTTACGAATTACAACGGGGTAATCTACTGGAGTTCCATCACGGGTACGAACGTCAGCGGCGCGGATGTCCGCAACTTGACCGGACTCTCCGAAGTGCGGTTTGTGGTGGCGGGCGCAGTTCCGCCGTACGTCACGCAGCAACCACAACCACAAAGCCAGACTCTGTCGCCTGGTTCGACTGCGACCTTCACGGTCACCGCCACCGACAGCGGCTTCCCACCCTTGACCTATCACTGGCGGAAGAACGGCACCAATCTGACCAACGGTGGCAACATCTCCGGCGTCACAACCTCCGACCTTGTCATCAGCAGCGTCTCCGTGCTTGACCAGGCCAACTACGATGTGATAGTCGCGAATACTCAAGCCTCGGCGACCAGCACGGTGGCCCGCCTCCTCATCGGCGGCACGCTCATTACGCCAAGCATCAGCGCGTTCTCTTCGGAGTATAACATTCCACCCTATCAGCGGCTGGCCATCAACCTTGTGGACGGCACCGGCATGTCCGGCCCCGGTTACCACACCGACACCCACGACAATGGGCCGAGTGACGTTTGGCATCACGCACCCGGCGACAACCTTCCGTTCGTCACGTTCGATCTTGGAGGCTATTACAATTTGCTCATCACGCGCATCTGGAACCTGAACCAGCCTGGGTACTCAATAGCCGGCGCCATGCACGTGCGCATCTCCGTCTCAACCGATAACACGACCTTTACCATCCTCGGGACCAACACGCTAAACGAGGCAGGTAATACACCGGCCGAACCGGCGCAGGATTTCCCCACGCCAGCCTCCTCAGTCGCGTTTGTGAAAATCGAGCCGCTCGACGGTTACGGTGCGGGATGGAATGGACTTTCGGCCGTGCGGTTCGAGGGCAACAAGCTCGCGACATCACAGGTCGCGACATCACCCACCGGCTGGGAAATGAATGCCCGCTTGGGACCTGGCATCAACCTCGGAAATGTATTTGACGCCCCCACCGGCGAAGGCACCTGGAGACCTTTACCGGCGCAGGAAAAGGAATTCGAGTATTTCAAATAAGCCGGGTTCAAGCATGTGCGTCTGCCGGTGACCTGGGGAAACTTCATGGGTAGCACACCGCCTTACACGGTGAGCGCCACCCTGTTCAATCGGCTGGCCACAGTGATCGGGTGGGCAAATAAGCGCGGCATGCCCGTGATATTAAACGCCCACCATGAAGGGTGGTTTAAGGCTGACCCCATAGGTCAGGCAGCGCGGTTCGACGCGCTGTGGAGTCAGATTGCAACCCGCTTCAAGGACATCCCGAACGCGATGCTGGTGTTTGAAATCCTTAACGAGTCAGAAAAGGAGCACATCGACGACGCTCAAACAGACCAGATGAATTCCCGCATCACCGGAATAATTCGTCAAACCAATCCGCAGCGCTGCGTGATAATTGGTCCGGTCGGCGACAATGCTCCCCGCCTGCGCAACAACCAGATGGCAGTGATCAATGATCCCTACATCGTTGCGACATCTCACACCTATGACCCCTGGTCTTTTTGTTCCGGCCAAACCTGTTGTTGGGGATCCGACTCGGACAAGAACTATGCCCTCAATGGCGAACCCAACTTCAATTCTCTCAAGAGCTGGTCCGACGCTCATAATTGTCCGGTGAACATCGGAGAATTTGGGGTGACCGCAGTCGGCACGGATCCGGGATCCCGGGCGACCTGGATCGGCTTCTTTTGCCAGGCAGCCATTACGCGCGGCCTGAGCTATGACATTTGGGATGATGGCGGGGCCATGCAGTTCCTTGACCGGAGCACCTGGACATGGACTCCATCCGGCATATTGAACGCCATATTCCCCGTGCCCGCCCTGCCGACAGCCCTTGAAGCAACCAACGTGACAACCACCGGTTTCACGGCAAGCTGGATCACTCTCGGAACCAACACCTGCAATGGCTACTATCTGGATGTGTCCACCAGCAGTTCGTTCAGCAGTTATGTCCCCGGCTATCAGAATCTCCAAGTCGTGGGCCCGACCAAATCAAGTCTGGTTGTAACGGGCTTGAGCGGTAACACCATGTATTACTATCGGTTGCGCGGTTACAGCGGCGGTGGCTCCAGCGCCAACTCGCTGACCATCTCCGCCAAAACCGGAGCATTGGATTCGAACGGCCGGCCTGTGCCGCCCGGCGATTTGACCGCGACGCCGGGGCCGACCCAGGTTGTGTTGACGTGGTCCGCTTGCTACACGGCGACCAACTATTATATCAAGAGTTCGGCAACCATTGGCGGTCCCTATACCACAATCGTCACGACGGTGGGAACCCGTTGCACAAATGCCGGCCTGACCATCGGCAACACCTACTATTACGTTGTTTCAGGCATTAACACCAACGGGGAAGGCTCCAATTCCGCTCCGGCCAGCGCCACGACCGGGTTTAGTCGTTATCTGACGGTGGGGCCGGCGACTGGTGTGTGGGTTAACGACGGCTCGTATTCTCCCGGCGGTGCGACGGCCTCGACCACGACGGCAATTGACACCTCGTTGCTGACGGCTCCCGTGCCGCCGCAGTCTGTGCTCCAGAACGAGCGGTATGGTTCGCCTTTGACCTATACCGTGGCGGGCGCCACTCCGGATATGGCCTGCAAGGTCACGCTGTATTTCACGGAGAATTATTGGACCGCAGCAGGCCAGCGGCAGATGAACGTTTCGATCAATGGCACACGGGTGTTGACCGGCCTTGACATCTACGCCACGGCGGGCGCGCAGTTCAAGGCGGTGCAGCGGAGTTTCACCACCACAGCGGACGGCAGTGGCAACATCACGATCCAAATCACCAACACGTCTCCAGCGGTGGATCAAGCCAAGATGGATGGCATCGCGGTCATGGCCGCTTCCGCTTGCACCAACACTAACACCATTACAGCCAGGGCCGGTGCCAACGGCTCAATCAATCCGAACGCCGCGGTAAGCGTGTCGTGTGGAAACAACCAGGCCTTCACCATCACGCCCAACAGCAACTATCATATCGCGAATGTGCTGGTGGACAGCGCCTCGGTGGGCGCGGTGAGTAGTTACACCTTCACTAATGTCACTGCCGATCACACCATCAGCGCCAGCTTTAGCGCTGCAGCGGGAGTAAATCTCCAGCTAGACTTCACCTTGAGCGGCGGGACTTATGCCACAGGCTGGAATCCTACTTCGCCGGCCGATGAAAGCGCCCAGGATTTCAAGTACCACAATATCGCTGTGAATAACATCGGGGGCTCGGGCTATAACTTCACCCTTCCCAACGTGTGCGTCTACGACAACACCGCTATGGCCGGTCAACCGCTGACTCGGGCGGGCGTTTTCAATGTCGGTTGGAACTGGGGCACACCTGACGCCACCGCTCGCACGTTCACACTATTGGGATTGACGGTGGGTAAATCAGTCAAACTCTATGCCTGCGCGGGTTGGGATGGAAATGCCAAGGGCGCGGTCATTGTCTATGGTGGTAGCACCGTCCAGGCGCAGACGGTCGGCGACCCCGGCACCAGTCCGACGTTGGCGAACCTGACGTTGATTGGGACGGCGACGGCTGATGGCAGTGGTAAAGTTTCCGGGACTCTGAACGGGGCCAGTGGCGTGGGCTCTGCATCGGAAGGCCAGGTGGGCGGGATGGTGTTTGTTCTGCCGTCCCCGGCTACTCCATTCAACATAACGGCTACGGCTTCGGGTAGCTCAATTCATCTGTCTTTCCCGACCATCACCGGAATGACCTATCAGGTCCAGTATGCCACGCAGGTCAGTCCAATCACCTGGCAGACCAATTCGACCGTTGTAGGTGACGACACGGTGAAGTCCGTGTCTGAACCCATCGGCGCGACCCAACGGTTTTATCGGGTCGTGGCAGGATCTTAGCAAATTCATCCATTTGAACCCTCGGTGCTCTACTGTGATGACTTGGGGAGCGGCGCGTGGAGCAAACTGACCGACGCGGCGGCGCAAGGCACCAACCGCACGATCGAGGTGCGGGTCTCCCAACCGGCACCCTCACCGCAGAGATTCTTTCGGTTGCTCACGCCCCGCCAACCGTGACATGGCCCCACCGCGACACCGGACTGAGTTTCGGCCTGCTGGAGTCGGGCACCCAAACTTCCGCCTCTTTGTGCCTTCGCTTCCACATTTCGGCTATGCGCCGCCGTCCCGGGCACTACCCCCGAACGGGGGGTATAAATCCCAGCCCTCTCTTCCATACTACGCTCGGATATGAAACACTACGAATCATAATCTAGAGCAAAACAAAAAGAACTGCATCTGCACATCTATGAAAAGAATACCATCCCTCCTTCCCAAGAAGGCGCTTGCTGCGGCGCACGTCGCATTCACCATCACGGCAGCGATGCTGCTGTTCGGCAGCGCCGCCCAGGCGCAACTCCTGATCGATCCGACCTTGAGAGCGTATTCGTCCCAGAATCCCTACGGCATCGACCGGGCGGCTGTCCACACGGTGGACGGTTCCGGCCTCACTGCGGGTCCGTCAGGAATCCTGGGCGCGGCCGATTCCACGCACACCTACGTCTCTGACGGGCACAATTGGACAACTGTCGGGAACACCGGGACACCCATTGACATGAATCCCTATATCACCTTTGACCTGGGTGCCGTGTCTGACCTACAAACCACCCGCATTTGGAATTACAACGAGAACGGCGGTGTCGGGTTCGGCCCGTCGAGCATCCGCCTGTCAACCTCGGTGGACGGCACGAACTTCACCGTGCTGACCACTCTCAACCCGGTCGAAGCCGGGGGTGGCCCGGCGGAGATCGCGCAGGACTTTGCTACCGCCGCCTCGGGGATTCGCTATGTGCAGATGCAGATACTTACGAATTACAACGGGGTAATCTACTGGAGTTCCATCACGGGTACGAACGTCAGCGGCGCGGATGTCCGCAACTTGACCGGACTCTCCGAAGTGCGGTTTGTGGTGGCGGGCGCAGTTCCGCCGTACGTCACGCAGCAACCACAACCACAAAGCCAGACTCTGTCGCCTGGTTCGACTGCGACCTTCACGGTCACCGCCACCGACAGCGGCTTCCCACCCTTGACCTATCACTGGCGGAAGAACGGCACCAATCTGACCAACGGTGGCAACATCTCCGGCGTCACAACCTCCGACCTTGTCATCAGCAGCGTCTCCGTGCTTGACCAGGCCAACTACGATGTGATAGTCGCGAATACTCAAGCCTCGGCGACCAGCACGGTGGCCCGCCTCCTCATCGGCGGCACGCTCATTACGCCAAGCATCAGCGCGTTCTCTTCGGAGTATAACATTCCACCCTATCAGCGGCTGGCCATCAACCTTGTGGACGGCACCGGCATGTCCGGCCCCGGTTACTACACCGACACCCACGACAATGGGCCGAGTGACGTTTGGCATCACGCACCCGGCGACAATCTTCCGTTCGTCACGTTCGATCTTGGAGGCAATAAAAATCTGCTCATCACGCGCATTTGGAACCTGAACCAGCCTGGGTACTCAATAGGCGGCGCCAAGGACGTGCGCATCTCCGTGTCGGCTGACAGCACAAACTATACGGTTCTGGGCACCAATACGCTAAACGAGGCAGGTAATACACCGGCCGAACCGGCGCAGGATTTCTCCACGCCAGCTTCCGCCATCCGGTATGTGAAACTCGAACCGCTCGATGGTTACGGCGCGGGATGGAATGGCCTTTCGGCCGTGCGGTTTGTGGTGGCCGGCCCGGAGCAGCCAGTCCTTCTCGACACCGTTCTTCAGGGAATTCCGGGATTCCATTACCAGATTGAGTCGGTTGATGTGTTGGGTGACCCGAACGCTTGGCAGGTGCTTGATATTCCAGTTCTGCAGGTTTCGCCTTACCACCTGCCGGCCCTGGATAGGGCAGCGCCGACCAATCAGCCGCAACGGTTCTATCGCGCGATGATCTTGTGGCCATAGAGAGGCGAATGAGTCCCCGCTGATATTCTCGGGTGGAAGGTCTCCGCGCCTAGCGGACGCCTTCCATTCCGAGAGTGGGGCGACTGCCGTCGGTCGCTAGGCGCAGCTAGCGGCGACAGAAAAACGTGATTTAGAAAGAGCACAATGCATACGAAGAAACAGATCAAGAAACAGGTGAAGAAACGACACGCAGGATTCACACTGATCGAACTGCTGGTGGTCATCGCCATCATCGCCATTCTGGCGGCGCTGCTTCTGCCGGCGCTGGCCCGAGCCAAGGCCAAGGCATTGACGACCAACTGTGTGAGCCAGCAAAAGCAGTTGGCGTTGGCGTGGAATATGTATGCCGATGACTTCCAGGAAAGGATATGTTATGCTGGCATGGACAATTCATTAGATTCTCGTGATCTTCCTTTTCGTTGGGCCACGCCGCCCAAAATGCCGGCTCCCACTCCCGGAATCTCGCCTGAGGGTTACCAAGAGATGTGTGTCCGCGCGGGCTACCAACAGGGCGCGCTCTACCCATACGCCCCGAACACGAGCCTGATCCACTGCCCGGCCGACACCCGTTATAAGCTTAAGGCTCCCCAATACTCTTTTGGCAGCGTGTCCATGGTGGGCACGCTGAATGGCGAGAAGCTCATCTATCAGGGCCAAATGTGGTTCCAGTTCTCCAAACGCACGGAATTGTCGCATCCGAGCGAGCGGTATGTCATTGTGGAAGAGAACGATCCCCGGGGCGAAAGCCTCGGGTCATGGGTCTTCCATCAAGGTACTCCGCCGGATTTTGCCGGGGCTCAAGTGGTGGATTCGCCGGCCGCTTTTCACGGCGCCAATAGCAGCACCTTTAGTTGGGCCGATGGCCATGCCACATCGCGCAGGTGGCTGGATGCCGCCGTGCTCGCTGATGCGCTGAGCACGGACCCGTACAAATACGAGACTGGCCCCACCCTCGCGCGGGGACCTCGCGATGTGTATTTCCTCGCCAACGGATACGCCACCATAGCGAACCCATAGACCGCGCGGGCATCCGTGGCCCGGTGTGAACAAGATGATCAAGGCATGCAACATCCAGAACATCTCCGTCAACCTGGCGAACATCCAGGGCAAGCTCCATCTCTTCCTCCACCTTGAATACACCGGCAAGGACTTCGAGGTTGGGTGTCCAATGGCAGCGGAGCCGTTTGCACCGGCACCGGGCGGATGCGGGCAAGCTGCCGTATCGGCTCTCGGGCACCGGGACGGCCCAGTTCGAGTTCGACTGCCCCGGAGCCCAGGCGAGACATCCGGCTCGGTTGCGGATTCATACCAGCGACCAGTCGGAGGTGGCGCCGACGGTAGCGCCGACGGTGGTGCAAATCACCTTCGATGGCCGGAGGCTGCAGCAGACGCTGCCCAAAGGTCTGGGCATCTAACGGACCGACCCGGCGCACCGGGCGTATCCGGCCACGGTCGAGTTCGACCTGGCGGGCTCGGAGTTGCGCAAGAAAAGCAATACGCTGACCGTAAGCATCGCCGGGGACGGTTGGTTCGCTTGGGATGCCCTGGAGTTGGCAAGCAAACCACAAAACTAGTTATCTCCAGGAGTTTAAGTTACTGACTCAACAATGAGAGAATGACAATGACAATGACAAGCAAGCTAAGAAAAACGCTGGGGTTATGGATTCCTGCCATTACCCTGTTCCACTGCATGACCTTCGGTGTTGAGGAAGCGAAGGCCGCATCTGCCTGCGATTCGATTTCCCTCTCGGGTGCGGATTGGCGGATTCACGACGACCCTCTGAGCCAGGGGGTTGGGCAGCAATATTTCAATGCGGACCTGACGGGGGCGGGCTGGATTGCGGCGCAGGTGCCGGGCAACATCCAGGCGGATGTGGAAGCGGCGCATCTGGTGGGGCCATTGTGGTATGGGGCGGTCAACACCAATCTGTATGAAGTTGCCCGCAAGGACTGGTGGTACCGGAAGGATTTCGTAACGCCAGCGACGTATGCGGGGAGGCGCATTACGCTCGACTTCGAGGGCGTGGATGAGCATTGCAAGGTCTGGCTCAACGGCACCTTGGTCGGGGAGAACGGCGGGATGTTCCGACGATTCTGGTTTGATGTGTCAGAGGTGGCGTTGCCTGGCCAGACCAACCACCTGGCAGTGCAGATCGATCGTATGCCGGAGCAACTGGCGCCAATGCTCATCGGTTCAGATGGCCCATTCAACGGTCCTGTTTTTGGGCTGTCGGATCTCACACGGAAGGTCTTGAAGGACTTGAAAGCTCACGGCGACTTGGGTTTCGATTGGTCGGCCAACGTGTGGACGTTGGGCATCTGGAAGGATGTGCGCATAACGGCCACCGGGCCAGCGCGGATCGACTGGATGCGCGTGGAAAGCACACTTGCCAGTAATTACACTAACGCGACCGTCCACGCGACTCTGGAGGTTGATAGCCTTTCCAATCTTCCGGTTGTGGCTGAGTTTTGCATTACGGGCTCTGGCCAACGCACTACCAAGCGGGTAGATGCGACCCTCAGCAAAGGTCTGAACCTGATCAAAGCGGAGCTATCGCTGGACCGCCCCGCGCTTTGGTGGCCGAACGGTCAAGGCGAACAGCCCCTTTACACGATCGAAGCCGAAATCAAGCTGGCTGGCGGCGGCTCGGTCAGCGATGCCCATTCGACGCGTTTTGGCATCCGCGAATTGCGGTGGGGGCTCACGGAGGCTGCGGTTGGTTCGAATCCCGAGGACATCCTGGATTTCAACGGCCGGTCGCCGCAGTGCAATGTGCTGCAGTTGCGTTGGTTGCCCAAGCAGGGTGTGCCGGCCAACTTCACCAATTGCTATCAACTGTTCGTCAACGGCCGTGCGGTGAGAACCGTGGGTTCGGCTCCCATTCTGCCGTATCTTCTTCCGGGATGCGGTAGTGCGCACGGGCTGCAATTGCTGCATTTCGCCAAGAACGCCGGAATGAACTTCTTGCGCTTGAACGGTGGTGGGGGAGGGCCTCTTTTTGACGAGGCTTGGTATGATCTGGCCGATGAACTGGGGGTTATGGTCTCGTATGAGTATCCGGTTGCCAATACCATCTTTGATTCCGACCCCACAGTTTTTTCCGATCCCACAGCTTTGACGAATCTCGAGGCGACCTGCCGGAGCACGCTCAAGCAATCCAGGAACCATCCTTCAATTGTGGAATACGTGGGCGGGAGCGAGATGGGAGAAGTGGGGAAGGACTGGAATGCGCTGGTCAAGTCTCCTGCGCAACAACTGATGCGGAAAATCGCGGTGGAAGAAAGCGACCGGCTGTTCCGGGTCACCGACCCGGAACTCGGCAGCAAGCATGGCCCGTGGGTTTTTAATATTCTTCGGGCGCCCTATTCCTATGGTTATTACAATGGGAACGAATCTGACACCATGCGCTATTCAGAATTCGGCACCGCCTCGCCCGCCAATCTGGAAGTTTGGCATCGCGAAATCCCGCTTAAGTCGCAGTGGCCTCTCGATAGCGTTGCCGACCCAATCCTGATTTATCACAATGCGAGCAAGTCCGCGTTTACGGATATTGACTGGCTGTACAAACCCTGGATTAGCGATGCCTTCGGCCCTCTTGAAAACCTGCGCGACCTGGTGGCGGCTGGGCAGTATTACGGCGCCGAGGGGCTCCGCTCCATTTACGACGCGCTGCGCCGCAAAGGCAAGCGCATTGGCGGCATAAGCAACCATACCTTCAGCGAGCCGTGGCCCAATGCTGCGGGGAGCTACATGATCGACTACGACGGTCGTCCGCTGATGAACTATGACTTCCTTAAGCAGGCGCTGGCGCCGATCAGTCTTTCGCTCCAGTTTAAATCCTGCCTGTATACGCCGGCGACGGGCATTCAAGCGGAACTGTTCCTGGTCAGCGATGCGCCCGCTGCGGTTTCCGGATTGCGCTGGCACTGGGTGGCCCGTGATCAAAACGGCAACGTCTTCACTCACGGCAGCGGCACTGCGGGGATCCAGCCGCTCGAAGTGAAATCCCTGACGCCGCTCGCACTGCAGCCTGTCGGCGACGCAGCCAAAGGGCTGGTCTTCGTTGAAATGCGCCTTGAGGACCACAGTGGGAAACTGCTCACGGAACGGGTTCAGATTTTTGGACCGGCGATTGGCCGCTTTGCCGGTTTGCTGAAAAACGAGGCCAAACTGGTCCATGCCCCGCTGGAACTTCCCGACGGCCCGGACAACCTGGCCTACGTTGGCAATGGTGCCAAGCCGGCCACGGCATCCTCGTGCCGGCCTGAACCGGATCACCAGCCCCGCGGCCTCAACGATGGAAAATACGGCAACGGCAATAGTTGGATCGGCGCCGAGCCGCGATCGTCATTTCAGATCGACCTCGGGAAGCCGGCGCTGTTGGGCCGGTTCAAGCTGGGCAGAGACCGCACCGCAGCGTTGAGCGACCGGGCGGCTGATTATCTGAAGATTGAAACCTCGGTTGACGGCCGGCAGTGGGATCCCGTGTTCGAACAAGCCGGGTTAAGTGTGCTAAAGGGCTTCGGTCCCGAGAAAACATTGGTGGTGCAGGTTATTCCGGTGCGCGCGCAATTTGTTAAAGTTATGGTTGAGCCGTCGAAATCCGCTCCCGCATCCCTGCTCGCTTGCATTGATGAATTCGAAGTCTATCCTCCGGCTAACACACAGCCCGTCGCGCTGCCGTGCGTTGCCTTCGAGAGCAGTGGTTGGGTTGATCCCGCTCATGCTGTCCGCCGCACTTCCTTGACGGTCGTCGCTGCGCCGCCGCGTTTCGAAGGCGATCAAGAAGTCTGTGCTCTGACGCTAAAGAACACTGGCCCAATGACAGCCTTGTTCTGCGAACCGCATCCGCTGCTGGTTTATCGCACCGATTTGTTTATTGATAATAATAACTGCTTTATCCCGCCCGGCGAGAGCCGGGTAATTACCATCCGCGCCTCCAGCCGCGCGAAGTGCGGCCTGTCCCTGGCCCAGACCGGGTGGACGCTTTCCACCTGGAATGCGGACGATGTGACGGTAAGCCCGAGCGCCGAGATCCCTTTGTCTGTTGGGCGTTGGGACAAGATGTGCCGCGAGTTTCTGGGCTATTTCGATGTGAATCAGGTGACCAACGGCGCGGGCACCGTTTGCACTGGCAATCGGCCGGATGCGGGCACGCTGCCGTACCGGCTGTCCGGAACCGGCACGGTCCGGTTTGAGTTCGAATGCACTCGGGCGCAGGCGGGGCGGGCGGCCCGCCTGCGCATTCATTCCGCCGACCAGGCGGAATCGGCGCCGACAGTGGTGCAAATCACGATCAACGGCCGTGAGCTGGAGAAACCCTTGCCCAAAGGCTTGGGGATTCAGCGTGCCGACCCGGCGCACCGTGCGTTTCCCGCCACGGTCGAATTCGATCTGGCAGGCTCGGACCTGCGTGAGGGGAAGCAAACCAACACCCTTACGGTCCGCGTCGTCGGCGATGGCTGGTTCACCTGGGACGCCCTGGACCTGATGCTCGTGCCGAATTAATTGAAAACAAATCGAATGAATAACATCTCTACTCCTCGCTCTCAAGGCAGCATGCTTTACCTGCTGTTCTGTTGCTTCGCTTCGGCCCTCGGCGGCCTCTTGTTCGGTTATGACCTCTTCGTCATTTCCGGTACCAAGGACCTGATCGTGCAGCGGTTTCAACTCTCTTCGGTGATGGAGGGCTGGTTCGTGAGCAGTGCGATGGTCGGCTGCATGATCGGCTGCCTGGCCGCCGGCAGCTCAAGCGATCGGTTTGGACGCAAGAAGATCCTGTTGTTGTCCTCAGGCTTCCTTCTGGTTTGTTCCGTGGGTTGCGGCTTGGCATGGTCTACTTCCTCGCTGATCTTTTTCCGCTGGATCGGCGGCGTGGGCGTCGGCATTGCTTCGATGGTTTGCCCGCTTTATATCTCCGAGATTTCGCCGCCGCGCCTCCGCGGGCGCATGGTGACACTCTTCCAGCTCGCGATCTGTGTCGGCATCGTCGCCGCACTTATGATCAATACGGGGCTCCTGTCCTGGCATGACCGCATCCAAGGGACCGCCGGCGGTGCCCTGGCCGGCTACTTGATTGAGCGTGAGCCGTGGCGCGGCATGTTGCTCATGGAAACGCTGCCGGCGCTGTTCTTCTTCGTGATGTGCATGCTGATCCCCGAGAGTCCCCGCTGGCTGGCCAAGAACCGACGCGATGATGAGGCGCTCGCCATTCTGGAGAGGGTTAACGGCGCCGAAGTGGCCGCCGCCGAACTGGCCGAGATTGATGCGACAGTCGCCCAGGAAAGCGGTTCGCTGGCCGAGTTATGGCGGCCTGGTGTGCGCCGAGCTTTGCTCATGGCCCTGTTTCTCTCGTTCACCTCCGAGTTCAGCGGCATCACCACTATCTGGAATTTCGGGCCGGAGATCATTCGCGGACGCGGCATCCAGCTCACAAACGAACTGAGTGGCATGGTTGTCATCGCTTCCTCGCTGACCGTCTTTACCATGCTGGCGGTTTGGCTCATGGACCATGCCGGGCGGCGCCGGCTCCTATTCTGGGGCAACCTCGGCTGCCTGCTCTCGTTGGTGTTCTTGGGTCGGCTCCTGGGTCGAGAGGATTCGTCCAGTGCGATGAAGGTCGCGGCCGCCGCATGTTTCGTCGCTTGTTTTGCTTTCTCCATGGGGCCGATCAAGTGGGTATTTATGTCGGAAGTGTTCCCCACAAGAATTCGGGGGCGGGCGATGGCCATCAGCTCACTCGCGGTCTGGTTAGCGGGCGCTCTGGTCAACCAGATCTTTCCCGTTATCCGTGACAGTTGGGGCAAGAACATGACATTTTTTATCTTCGCCGCGATTCTCGTGCCCCAATTCTTTTTCGTCTGGAAAATTATGCCTGAAACCAAGGGGCGTAGCTTGGAGGAGATCGAGCGGTCCTTCCATGGCGCGGAAGGTGGCAGACCAGGAGTGCAGCCGGTCGGGAGAAAGCGTCTGCCGATGGAAGCTGAGGCGATAGCCCACAGATAAAGCAAAAGAACATGCACGAATTCAAATTCGGCGCCCACCAGTTCCTTTGGAAGAGCCAGTGGACGGACGGCGATCTCGGCATTCTCGACACGGCGCGCGGGTTAGGGTGTACGCTCTTCGAGGTGTCGGTGGGCGATGATGTGCGGTTCGACCGTGCGCGCCTGCATCGGCACGCGGAGGCCTTGGGTATTGAGCTGACCGTGGGGCCTGGCAACGTTTGGCCGAAAGACTGCGACATTTCCGACGATGAACTCTCTAACCGCCAACTGGGCCTGGCCTGGCACAAGAAGACAATCGCGTGGGCGGCAGATATTGGTGCGGTCGCGTATTGCGGAGCTACTTATAGCCATCCCGGCCATGTGTGTTACCGCCGGCCGCCTAAAGATGAGCTGCCACGCACGGCCGAGAACCTCCATGAACTTGCCGAATACGCCGAGGGCTTGGGGGTGCGGCTGGTGATTGAGCCTATGAGCCGGTTTCGGCTGCATTTAATCAATACAGCGGAACAAGCAGTGAACCTGGTGCGCATGTCCGATCATCGCAATCTCCGGGTCAATCTGGATACCTATCATATGATTACCGAAGAGCGCGATTACGGAGCCGCAATCCGCCACGCGACTCCCGTGTTGTGGGGGGTCCACGCATGCGAGAACGACCGCGGCGTGCCCGGGGGGGGGCTCGTGCCCTGGCAGGCGGTGTTTCGGGCCTTGGCGGACGTGGAAGGTTGTGTGCGTCTGATGCTGGAGACTTACAACACTGGCCCGAGTGGGCTCGGTTATTCACGGGGAATCTTCCAGAATCTTTGCCCTGATCCTGAACAGTTTATTCGAACGGGAATCGGTTTCCTTCAGAAATGCGTCGCCCAGACCAGAAGATCGCCAGGAGACCGCCCTGAGGTCTTGCCGAGCCCCACCGTAGTCTAAACGCCTCTACAATCACAAAAAGAATGAAAACGAACCAACCTGTTAACCGCCTCATTGGAGACATGCCCAAGGTCGGCATTCGCCCTGCCATAGATGGACGCCGCAAGGGCGTCCGCGAGTCACTCGAGAGGACTACGCTGGCAATGGCAAAATCCGTTTCCAAGCTGATTGAATCCAGTCTCCGGCACTCCAACGGCCTCCCTGTTCAGTGTGTCCTCGCTGATACCTGTATCGGCGGAGCCGCTGAGGCGGCTGCGGCTGCGGAAAAATTCCGCAAGGAAGGCGTGGGCGTGTCGTTGACCGTGAGCCCTTGCTGGTGTTATGGCGCCGAGACAATGGACTCGGAGCCGGCGATCCCTAAAGCTATCTGGGGCTTTAATGGCACAGAGCGCCCTGGTGCGGTTTACCTGGCGGCGGTGAGCGCAGCTCACAATCAGAAAGGTCTGCCCGCGTTCACCATATACGGACGCGATGTGCAGGACATCGGGGACACAAACATCCCGGCGGATGTTCGCGAGAAGCTTTTGATGTTTGTCAAAGCCGGCTTGGCGGTCGCCACCATGCGTGGGAAGTCTTATCTGTCCATTGGCGGCGTTTCTATGGGCATTGCTGGCTCGATGGTGAACCACGACCTGTTCGAAGACTCTTTGGGCATGCGCGTTGAATGCGTGGATATGACGGAATTGGTCCGGCGCATCGAAGAGAAGATTTACGACGAGCAGGAGTTCAAGCGGGCTCTTGCCTGGGTGAGGGCGAATTGTCCGGAAGGCAGGGACTACAACTCCAAGCCCCGGACTAAAAAACGGAGGGACTGGGAATGGGAGTTTTCGGTGAAATGCGCGATGATTGTGCGCGACCTGATGGTGGGCAACCGACGTCTGGCGAAATTGGGTTTTGGCGAAGAAGCACTCGGACACAACGCTCTGGTTGCGGGATTTCAGGGTCAACGGCAATGGACCGACCACTACCCGAATGGCGATTTCCTGGAAGCGATTCTTAATTCATCGTTCGATTGGAATGGAATCCGCGAGCCATATCTGGTGGCAACAGAAAACGATTCTTTGAACGGCGCCTGCATGTTGCTAGGCCACTTGCTTACCGACACGGCGCAAATATTCGCCGATGTGCGGACCTATTGGAGTCCAGAAGCGGTGCAACGGGTGACCGGCCAAAAACTCACTGGCGCTGCGGCCGGCGGCTTGCTGCACCTCATTAACTCCGGTGCGGCGACCCTTGATGCCTGTGGCAAGCAGATGAAGCAAGGTCAACCGGCAATGAAGCCGTTCTGGGGGATAACGCCTAAGGAAGCACAGGCTTGTCTGGAAGCCACGACCTGGCCGCCCGCGGTTTATGAGTATTTTCGTGGCGGGGGATATTCCAGTTGCTACGGCACGCGCGCTAACATGCCGGCGACTATGTTCCGACTGAACCTCGTCAAGGGGCTTGGGCCCGCGCTGCAAATCGTCGAAGGACAATTTGTGGATCTGCCAAAGGAGATCTATGGCGTTTTGGAGAAGCGCACTAACCCAACCTGGCCGACGCATTGGTTTGCGCCGAACTTAGCCGGCACTGGAGCATTCCGGGACGTTTATTCAGTAATGAATGCGTGGGGTGCGAACCACGCAGTGCTCAGTTACGGTCACACCGGCGCCGAGCTCATCACCTTGGCCGCAATGCTGCGGATACCCGTTTACATGCATAACGTCGTCTCCGAGCGTGTTTTTCGGCCCTCCGCCTGGGCTCCTTTCGGCACGGCGGACTTGGAAGGTGCCGACTTTCGTGCTTGCTCAAGTTTCGGACCGCTGTACCGGAAAGTCTGATGCTGACAGAAGAACTTAGTCGCTGAACTATGGCTAAAAGAGTCTATTTGGCGGTCGATCTCGGGGCGGAAAGCGGCCGGGTGATGGCGGGCATCTGGAACGGAAAGACCATTCGCCTGGAGGAGGTTCACCGTTTTACAAATGGTCCGGTGTGGGTTGCCGACACAATTCGCTGGGACGTGCTGCGGCTGTGGGGAGAGATTCAGAACGGGCTGGCACTGGGAAGAAAACGATTCGGCAACAAGATCGTGTCGGTCGGGGTGGATACATGGGGGGTGGATTTCGTTTTGCTAAATAAGCAGAATGAAATTCTTGGACAACCTTACCATTACCGTGACCCCCGGACCCGCGGCGCACTAAAGCGTGCCTTCAAGCGGGTTCCTCGTGTCGAAATCTTCCGCCAAAGTGGGGCGCAGTTCGTGGAACTCAACTCACTTTATCAGTTACTGGCCTGGAAGGACCACTCACCATCCATCCTGGAAGAGGCCCGTCATCTCCTCTTCATGCCCGACTTCATGCACTGGTGCCTCTGCGGGGCGACAAATGCTGAGTTCACCGTAGCATCCACGTCGCAATTTGTGCATCCGCTCAGCCGCAACTGGTCGCTGCCGCTGCTCAGGCGATTCGGCTTGCCCACCCACTTCCTTCCGAAAATCGTCATGCCCGGCACTGAATTGGGCATGCTCCGTAACTCCTTGGCTCAGTCCACGGGGTTGGTGGGTGTCAAGGTCGTCGTACCTCCTTCACACGATACGGCTTCCGCTGTCGCCGGGGTCCCCACGGCCGGCACGGGGAAGGCCAATTGGGCTTACGTGAGTTCCGGCACCTGGTCTCTCATGGGGGTCGAGCTCAGGAAAGCCGTGCTCTCACCCCGAACAATGGAGTTGAACTTTAGCAACGAAGGCGGCTTGGACAACACCTATCGCCTGATCAAGAACATTGTTGGCCTCTGGCTGGTCCAGCAATGCAAACGCTCGTTCGAACTGCGCGGCCGCTCCTGCTCCTACCCGCAGCTTGCACGCATGGCCGCGCGGGCCAAGTCGCTGCGCTCTTTGATTAATGTCGATGAACCTTGCTTTCACAATCCGCCTGATATGGTCGAGGCCATCCAGAAGTTTTGCCGCGATACCTGTCAGCCTGTGCCTCGGACGGAAGGGGAATTGGTTCGGTGCGCTTGCGAGAGCATGGCTCTCAAATACCGTCAGGTCCTCGGCGGGCTGGAAGAATTGAGCGGGGAACGAGTCGAAGTGCTCCACATCGTTGGGGGTGGCTCCCAGAACGAGTTATTGAACCAGTTGGCTGCCGACGCCTGCCAGCGCCCCGTGCTTGCCGGCCCCGTCGAGGCCACCGCTCTGGGCAACCTGCTAGTCCAGGTGCGAGCCAGTGGTGAGCTCTCGTCCCTAGCTGAAATCCGCCAGGTTATCCGCCAATCCAGCCGGGTGCGCGAATATCTACCAAGATCCTCCGCTGCGTGGGAGGAAGCCACTGCCAGGCTTAGTGGTAGACCAGTTCGGACCGGCGTGCAGCCGTAGCGCACTTTCTTGTTCTCCCAGCTTACTGCGTCAATATCCGGCCTCCGGGCCGGCGCGCAGCAATGCTCTATTCACGTTTCGAACGGATCCGGTAATAAAACCCTGCTTTTCAGCGTCCCTCACTCACGCATCGCCTCGCGCAAGCTCGCTTCGGCTTCAGATTCCCAATAAACCAATAATTGCGAAGTCCTCATAGCGACCTTCGGCTGGCGGACACCAAGGAGGTTGCTCTGATGTTAAGTCAAGCAGGGGGCGAACATGCTTTAGTAGCGGCTCCGCATCGGGCCTTTCTCTCGCAATCGTTGGATCTGAAGACTGATTCCTGTTAAGGCAAGAACGGGGGTGGCATCCGCAGGTTGCCAGCGGTTGCCATAATGCAACTATTTCACCCCATTCGAACGAGTTTCATGTGATTGACCGGAGGCGCGGCGAACATGCACAGCGCCCTTTATCTGCAGGCATTTACTTGGGTTTATAGCTCTATTTTGCTGGCGGAGTGGAAATGGTTGCATAGTCCCGAAGGGATTGCAGCAATTAGCCCGAGGTTGGACCGCCGGGGCTGTGGGGGGCGGTCCTACCCCGGGAAGCGCGCCCAGGAATCCCGCCAACCCTGAAAGGGGTTGCAGCATCTGCCGACGGCGCCC
>Ga0118677_10004084_pt1 | contig 26953 bp, 28 predicted proteins | sample AliMusrvi5mmetaG_FD_86154 | JGI IMG/M metagenome (GOLD analysis project Ga0118677, IMG submission 86154) | reverse complement strand
ATGGCGGGCGCATGTCGCGACCGTGGCATGGCGCAACGTCGGCGGTGAATTCGAGGAGCGCACGCGGCAGGTGTTCGAACGGCTTTCCAAGGGCGCTGCGCCGGCGGCGGTGGCGGCGGAACTCGGTCTTGCGCCATCCAGCGTCTACGTTTACAAGAAGCGCGTTCAGGACCGCCTGCGGCAGGAGATCCGACGGCTGAATGAACTGCTGGACTAGGAACCTGTCGGACTTAGCCTTTTGATTGATCTACGCCTCATGCCGACAGGTTCCTAGGCGCAACACTCCTTTCTTGCGCGCGGGGAGTTGTTTTTGCTATTCTGATACGGTATTTCGTGGCTGATGGATTCACTAGCACCCGACCAGCGGCTACGAGGTTTTTAGTTTTGCGCAACTCGTTTCATAGCAAAAAGTTATGGAATGCAGTCGTGATTACGGCTCGCATAATCCACGGGGGCGGAGCCTGCTTGGGCCCGGTGAGCCGGTGAAGCAGTTGGGCTGTCGGACATGAGAATTCTCATTACCGGAACGGCTGGTTTCATCGGCTTTCATCTTGCCCGGCGTTTGCTGGACGAGGGGTGTCCGGTGGCCGGGCTGGACAATTTCAACGACTACTACAGCATTCGGCTCAAGCGAGATCGGCATGCGCAACTGGAGGGGCGTCCGGAGTTTTGCAGCCACGAGATCGACTTGTGCGATCTGCCGCGACTGCAGCGATTGTTCGCCGACTTCCACCCGGAATGTGTCGTGCATCTGGCGGCGCAGCCCGGCGTGCGCTACTCGCTGGTAAATCCCCAGGCCTACCAGCGCTCCAATCTGGAAGGATTCCTCAATATTCTGGAGTGTTGCCGGCATGCGCAGCCGCGGCCGCGCCTGATTTACGCCTCCAGTTCCTCCGTTTACGGCGGCAACAAAACCCTGCCGTTTACGGAGGATCAGCCGGTGGACACGCCGCTGTCGCTGTATGCGGCGACCAAGAAAGCCAACGAGTTGATGGCCCACAGCTACAGTCATCTGTTCGATCTGCAGACGATTGGCCTGCGTTTCTTTACCGTTTACGGGCCTTGGGGGCGGCCGGACATGGCCACGTGGCTGTTTGCCGAGGCCATGCGCAGGGGCGAACCGATTAAAGTCTACAACCACGGCGACATGTACCGCGATTTCACCTACATCGACGACATTGTGGCAGGCGTGGTTGGCTGTGTCCGGGCCGCGAACCTGAAACGGTGCGACGTATTCAACATCGGCAATCACCGCTCCGAGCGGCTGCTCGATCTGATCCGCCTCATGGCCCGCGAACTCGGCGTTGGCGAGCCAAAGATGGAACTGCTCCCCATGCAGGACGGCGACGTGCCCGCCACCTACGCCAGCATCGAGCGCCTGCGCGCCGCGGTCGGGTATGAGCCCACCACGTCGATTGAAGAGGGAATTCCGAAGTTCGTCGCCTGGTTCAAGGAATACCATCGAACGGTGTGAGATGCGAAGCGTTGGCATCGCATAGCAGCCGCGGCTACAAACAGGAACATCCCATGATCGCAAAACGTATCCGGATCGGCGTTGTATCTGATCAGGATACGTTTCGGCGTCAAGATGTGATGGCCATGACTCCCAGTGAGCGTGTCATGTGCCTGATTCGTCTGCGCGATCGCCAGTTTGGCGAAACGGCAACTCCGGTCAGGGGCTCCTGCGTAGTCAGTTTTCGATACCTGTCCGGTCTGCAGAGAAAATGAAAATGCAGGACATCTCGCCAGACATGCGCGATCTGCTGCGTTTGCTGTTGCATCACGAAGTCATGTTTGCGCTCTGCGGCGGGTTCGCGGTGAGTTATTACGGCTTCATTCGCACGACCATGGATTTGGATCTCCTCATCTACCCTTCAATGGAAAATGCAGCACGCACTATGCGGGCGTTGACGGCGTTCGGGTTTGGCGATGCCGGCATCCCGGAAGGATCCTTTTGCAAGCGAGGCGCCGTGGTTTCGCTCGGTGTGCAGCCCAACCAGATTGACCTGCTGACGTCAATCTCGTCCGAATCGGAAGATGAGGTTTTCGCTGACTTGCAATTTGCCGAACTTTGGGGCATGCGGATTCCCGTGGTCAGCCGCCGCGCCCTGCTGCGGGCCAAGCAGGAGGCCGGTCGCCCCAAGGACCGGATTGACTTTGAAGAAATCATGAAAATAGACGGTACAGGAGACCACACGTGATGCGCATCATGATCACCGGCGGCGCCGGTTTTATCGGATCCGCGCTGGTGCGGCATCTGGTCGGCCAGGGCGCGCACAGCGTGTGGAACGTCGACAAGCTGACGTACGCCGGCAATCTGGAATCGCTGCGTGCGGTTGCCGGCCGGCCGGGATACCGGTTTCTCCAGGCCGATATCTGCGATCGCGCGGCCATGGATGCCGCCTTCGCCTCCTGCCGGCCGGATATCGTCCTGCACCTCGCCGCCGAATCGCACGTGGACCGCTCGATCGACGGCCCGGCGGCTTTCATCCAGACCAACGTGGTGGGGACTTACACGCTGCTCGAAGCCGCACGCGCCTATTGGGGCGCGCTGCCGGCGGACCGCCGCGCCACGTTCCGCTTCCTGCACATCTCGACCGACGAAGTGTACGGCAGTCTGGGCCCGACCGGGCTTTTCACCGAAGACACGCCGTATGATCCACGCTCACCCTATTCGGCCAGCAAGGCTGCCTCGGACCATCTGGTGCGTGCCTGGCATCACACCTATGGACTGCCGACCCTCGTGACCAACTGCTCCAACAACTACGGTCCCTTCCATTTTCCGGAGAAGCTGATCCCTTTGGTGATTCTCAACGCGTTGGCGGAGAAACCGCTTCCCGTCTACGGCCGGGGCGATAACATCCGCGACTGGCTCCACGTCGAGGATCACGCCCGTGCGCTCGTACTGGTCGCCTCGCGCGGCACACCCGGTCGCACCTACAATGTCGGCGGCACGAACGAGCGCACCAACCTTCAGGTGGTGGAACGCATTTGCGACGTGCTGGATGAGTTGCGCCCCGCCGCTGCCGGCGCGCGTCGTCGGCTGATCACGTTTGTACCCGACCGGCCGGGACACGACCGGCGCTACGCCATCGACGCCACCCGCCTGCGCAGCGAATTGGGGTGGGTGCCCCAGTATGATTTCGATTCCGGCATCCGCAGCACCGTCCAATGGTACCTCGACAACGAATGGTGGTGGCGGCCGATCCGGGAAGCAAAATACCAAGGGCAGCGGTTGGGCAAGGGATAGGCCGACCTTCCATCCTCAACCCTCCACCTTTCACCCCACACAGCCCATGACCTTCCTTCTGCGCAACCTGGTTCTGCTCCACGTGCTTTTGCTGGTGTTGTTTCTCACCTGGGTGCATGGCGGCACGCGGGTGGACCATCTGCAGTCCGTGCCCTGGCTGACACTTCTGCTTTTGAGTGTGCTGGCAGCCTTGCCGCCGCAGCGCAAGGACGAGACGTTGCCCGAGTCGCGGTGTCGCGTGTGGCGCGGGGTGCTGCGCGATCCGCTGCTCTACATCGGCCTGGCGCTGACTGTCCTGCTGGCGCTGCAATGGCTGAACGGCGGGTGCGAACTGGTGACGAACCTCGCGACCGGAAAGTCGACCTTTGCTCCGGCGCCGTGGCCCGGGCTGCCCTTCAGCATCGCCCCACAGGATGCCATTCAGCAACTCTACTGGTTTCCGCCTGTTTTTCTGGCTGTGCTGGCGGTGCGGCACGGCGTGACCCGCCTGGGGCAACGGCGTCTGCTGCTCTATCTCGTCTGGGGCGGCGCACTATTGTCGGCCTTTGGCTGGATCCAGGCGCTCAGCGGCACGAAGTCGCTCTACTGGCTGACGCCGCTGCCTGCGCACTTCTTCGCATCCTTTGGTTACGACAATCATGCCGGCGCATTCTTCACGCTGCTGTTTGCTGTCAATGGGGGGATCTGGTTTCAGGCGGTCATGGACCCGGAAGAAGATCGGCGGGTGAATTTCCTGTTGATCCCACTGGCGCTGAACATTGCCGGCGCCATGGGCTCGACCTCGCGCGCCGCCATGGTGCTGAGCTTGCTTCTGCTGGTGGGAGGCGGGGCTGCCTGCCTGCTGGCTGCCTGGAAGCGGATTCAGATTGGCACGCGCGTCAAGGTCATCGGCTATGCCGTGCTGGCGGGTGTGCTGGCGGTCGGCGTTTGGCGCGCTTTTCCGTCCACCATGCGCTCCGAGTTGAACACCGTCCAGGCCAAGACGTTCTACAACGAAACAGTTGGCGGACGCCTTCTCCATTACCGCAGCGCGTGGGCGATGGCGAAGGATCATCCGGCTTTCGGCGTGGGCGGGTGGGGGTATCGCCAGTTCGTCCAGTTCTATGTGACGCCGGACGAACTTGAGAAAATGGTGAACGGCAAAGGGCAGGCCAACGTCCACAACGACACGTTGCAGTTTCTGGCGGAACACGGGTTCGTGGGGTTTGGACTCATGCTGGCGGCCGTGGCGGTGCTGCTGACACCCATTCTACGGGGCGCCTGGCGGCTGCTGATCACGCCATCGGTGGCGGATTGGGACAATCCCTACTGCCCGCCGCTGTTACGTGTGCCAGCCATCATTTACGCTGTTTTGTTGGGCACCCTGGCCACAGTGATCCATAGCATGATCGATCTCCCCTTCCGTTCGCCCGCGATCCTCATCACCTGGAGCCTCTGCCTCGCCTGCGCCCCCGCCTTTCTGCCGCGGCCGACGAATCAGGCGGCGGCGAGCAGGGCGATGTGACGATGGTGTCGCCTGCCCCTTTCCGTCCCATGCCGATGAAATCTGCCCGCCACACCTGTTTTACGGCGAATCTTTTCTGGGACGTCGACCCGGAGGCGATCGACTTTGACAAGCATCGACGATGGGTGGTTCAACGTGTGCTTGAATATGGTCGCATGGAAGACTGGCAAGCCATTCGTGAACTGTACGGACTGGATGGTATTGTTGAGGCTGCACAGCAGGCGCGCACGCTTGACCCCAAGGCGCATGCCTTTCTATGTCTGATTTCCGGCAAACCGCAGGACTCGTTCCGATGCTTCACTACGAAGTCTTACACCCGGATGCACTGGGCTTACTGAAACGGCTGGCTTCCGATCCGCTGCTCAGGCATTTCCGGCTGGTCGGTGGAACAGCGCTGGCATTGCGGCTTGGACACAGAACGTCAGTCGACCTCGATTTTTTTAATGACGAAAACCGGGAAAGCGGCGACTGGACGGATTCGTTTTCCGTGTATGGGCACACGCGACTGGAACAAGCATCCCCGCACATTCATGTGTACGATATCGGGGGGATCAAGGTTGATGTCGTGTCATTGCCGCACACGTGGTTGGAGCCGCCGCTGATGGAAGACGGCCTCAACTTGGCCTCCATGCTCGATATTGCGGCGATGAAACTGGCTGCCATCACCAACCGCGGCACGAGAAAAGACTTTGTCGATCTGGCTTTCCTCCTGGAGGCTTTCGATCTGAACGAGATGCTAGACGCTTATACGAAGCGATGTCCTGACGGCGCGCCATTTTTGGTGCTCAAAAGCCTCTCGTTTTTCGATGATGCCGAGGATGAACCCATGCCGCGCATGCTGATCAATCGGGACTGGGAGCAGATCAAGCAAACCGTGCGTTGTGCTGTCAAGACCGCACGCATCATTTCATAGGGAGACCCGTGATGAACAAAAGCAACGAAATGCCACCCTTGATGATTCTGTGCGGCGGCAAGGGGACGCGGCTGCGGGACGTGACCGAACTGCTGCCCAAGCCCATGGTGCCGATCGGCGAACAGCCGATCGTCTGGCACATCATGCGCAGCTATGCCGCGTTCGGCGTCAAACGGTTTATCCTCTGTCTCGGCTACAAGCGTGACTGCTTTGTCGATTACTTCCTGAATTTTCATGCCTATGCCTCCGATGTCACCGTGCAACTTGGACGCCGTCACGATCTGACCTATCATGACCGCGTTGTCGAGGCCGACTGGGAGGTGACCCTGGCCAACACCGGCATCGACACCATGACCGGCGGACGCGTGGCGATCGCATCGAAACACCTGAAGAAAACCGACCAGACGTTTTTCCTCACATACGGCGACGCGGTTTCGGATATCGACATCGCGGCCTCGCTCGATTTTCACCGCCGCAGTGGCAGGCTGATTACGGTCGCGGCGGTCCATCCCGAAGGACGCTTCGGCGAAATCCGCCTGAACGAAGGGCATGTGCACGGGTTCGAGGAAAAGCCGGCTCACGTGAACGGATACATCAACGGCGGCTTCATGGTGCTGGAAAAAGCCTTTATTTCCCGCTACCTCGCAGCAGACAAGGATTTGTTTTTCGAGCAGGCGCCCATGCGGCAGGCCATCACAGACCAGCAAATGGCGGCTTTCCCGCACGAAGGCTTTTGGCAGTGCATGGATACGCCGCGGGAATATCAACTGTTGAACGACCTGTGGAAAAGCGGCGCCGCCCCGTGGACCACCCGGTGGTCGCCGGAACAGACGGCGTGACGCGATTGTATGCTACGGATTGCCGCGGATTGCGCGGATTGGGAAATTGCCCACGAAACACACGAAACACGCGAAAAGGGGACAATGCCCAACGGCACGAATTGTTTTAGCGTAATTCGCGTGTTTCGTGGGCAAGACTGTTCTCTGACCTTTGTCCTCTTTCCTTCATTACCTTCGTATCCGCATTCATTCTTTCGCACGCCATGAACTTTACAGCACTGCACGGCAAACGCGTTCTCCTCACCGGCCACACGGGCTTCAAGGGCTCGTGGCTCGCGCTGTGGCTGCACCGTCTCGGCGCCACGGTGTATGGCTACTCGCTGCCGCCGCCGACTGCGCCATCGAACTATCAACTTTCAAATGTGCGCGGCGTGTTGGCAGGGGAAACGATCGGCGACATCCGCGACCGGACGTTGCTGCGCGACACACTGGCTTCGTTCAACCCCGATGTCGTTTTTCACCTGGCCGCCCAGCCGCTGGTGCGCGACAGCTACGCGCAGCCGTTCGAGACGTTCGAGGTGAATGTGATGGGCACCGCCAGCGTGCTGGACGCGGTGCGCGACCGGAAACGTCCCTGCGCGGTGGTTTGCATCACTACCGACAAATGCTACGAAAACCGCGAACAGGTCTGGGGCTACCGCGAATGCGACCCCATGGGCGGGCACGACCCCTACAGCGCCAGCAAAGGCGCAGCCGAAATCCTGATCGCCTCGTATCGGCGCTCGTTTTTCAACCCGGCGGAACTGGCGCAGCACGGCGTGCAACTGGCGTCGGCCCGCGCGGGCAACGTGATCGGCGGCGGCGACTGGGCCCGCGACCGGATTGTGACGGACCTGGTGTCGGCGCTGACCGCAGGCCGGCCCGCGCCCGTGCGCAACCCGCACGCGATCCGCCCGTGGCAGCATGTGCTGGAGCCGCTTTCCGGCTATCTGACACTTGCCGCGGCCATGCTGGCAAAACCCGATTCCCGGTGGTGCGCAGGATGGAATTTTGGCCCGGTTTCAGGGACCGAGCTGCCGGTCGGGAAACTGGCAGACGCCTTTGTGAAGGCCTGGGGTAAAGGCACATGGGCGGATCAGAGTTTGCCCGGCCAACCCCATGAAGCGTCCATCCTCCGCCTGAGCATCGAGAAAGCCGGCTGGGACCTCGGCTGGCATCCGCGCTGGAGTTGCGCCGAGATGGTGGAAAAAACGGCACACTGGTACCGGAGCGTGTTGTGCGAAAAAGCCGACGCCCGCCAGGCGTGCGAGAACGACGTCAAAGCGTATGAGCAACGCACAAAAAGCAACTGAAAGAATGCCGGGCTTACAAACTGGAGGGGCGCCGGCCTCGGCGCCCGTCTGATAAGTGACCGACAAGTGCATGGACGCGGCGGTCGAGGCCGACCGCCCTCCAACGATGCATCCGGCAGGTTACTGAAGCATCCGTGGTTAAAAATCCGTCGGTCATGAAGTCGGAGAATGTGCAGGCATGCCAACGTCAAAACAATTGAAAGCCGAGATCCTGTCCAAAGTCGCGGAGTATTACCGCCAGGTGCATGCGCCGGCGCAGAACAAGCCGTTTGTGCCCGGCCAGTCCCGCATCAACTATGCCGGCCGCGTCTTTGACGAACGCGAGCTGACGAACCTCGTCGACGCCTCGCTCGACTTCTGGCTCACATATGGCGACTACTCCCGCGCCTTCGAGAAACGGCTGGCGGACTATCTTGGCGCGCGCTGGTCCCTGCTGGTGAACTCCGGCTCGTCCGCCAACCTGCTGGCTTTCATGGCGCTGACCTCGCCGCTGCTGAAGGATCGGCAGGTCAAACGCGGCGATGAGGTCATCACCATTGCCTGCGGCTTCCCGACTACCGTCGCCCCCATCGTCCAGTACGGCGCGGTGCCGGTGTTCGTGGATGTTGAGTTGGGCACAGCCAACATCAATGTTTCGCAACTTGCCGCCGCCCTGTCGTCGAAGACCAGGGCTGTCATGCTGGCGCACACGCTCGGAAACCCCTTCGACGTCAAGGCCGTCAAAACCTTCTGCGATCGACACCGGTTGTGGCTGATCGAGGACAATTGCGATGCGCTCGGCAGCCGCATGGACGGGCAACTGACCGGCACCTTCGGCGACATCGGAACCTCCAGCTTTTACCCGCCCCACCACATGACCATGGGCGAGGGTGGGGCGGTCTACACCAGCGATCCGCTGCTCCGGAAGATCATGCTCTCGCTGCGCGACTGGGGACGCGACTGCTGGTGCGACAGTGGCGTGGACAACACCTGCCGCAACCGGTTTTCCAAGCAATATGGAACCCTGCCGTTCGGGTACGACCACAAATACGTCTACGGGCACTTCGGCTATAACCTCAAGGCAACCGACTTGCAGGCCGCCATCGGCTGCGCCCAACTCGATAAATTCCCCGGCTTTGTCGAGCAGCGCAAAGCGAATTTCCGCGTTCTGTACGAAGGCTTGAAAGACCTCGGCTGGCTGCTGCTGCCGCAGACCATCCCCGGCGCGGACCCTTCCTGGTTCGGCTTCCTGATGACCTTGCAGGCCGGGGCGCCCGTGACCCGCAACCAGTTGGCGGAGCATCTGGAGCGCAACCAGGTCCAGACCCGCAATCTGTTTGCCGGCAACCTCACGCGCCACCCCTGTTTCGACGGTCTCAAGGAAGGCGCCGATTACCGCATCGCCGTTCCCCTGACCAACACGGACAAGATCATGAACGACAGCCTCTGGGTCGGCGTGTACCCGGGGATGAAACCCGAGAGTCTGGCGTACATGGTGGATTTGATTGCCCACGCCGATCGCGCCACGGGGTGGCGCTCCCACAAGAAATGATCGGCGCTTGCCTGACTGTGGGAGCGCCACCCCGTGGCGCGATTCACTAAAATGCGATCCCATGACCGGCCTCGACGAAATTCTTGAACTGGCGTCCCGCGACCTTCCTGCGGCAGGAGTGGCCTGTTTACTGATTGGCGGTTTTGCGGTCAACCATTATGGCTACACGCGAAACACGCTGGATGTGGATTTCATGATCCTTTCGGATCGCGTGGACGATGTCCGCCGGATTCTGTCCGGCGCCGGGTTCAGCAATGTTTCGGTCTCGGAAACGGCAGCGTTCTTCTCCAAGCCCGGCCAGCCGTGGCGCGTCGATTTTCTATGCGTGGACGGAGCCACCATGAGAAAACTCGATGCCGGTGCGGAAGCCGTGGTTCTGCACGGACATTTGTTGCGCGTGCCGGCGCTCCGGGATCTCCTGGCCATGAAAATCTTTGCCTTGTCCCAGTCGCCAGCTCGTCGCACCGACAAGGATTTGCCGGACATTGCCTGGCTGGCCGTGTTGAATAACTTGGACGCAAAGCGGGATCTGCTGCCGCTCTGCCGGCAGTTTGGGACGGAAGAGCTTTATCGGAAAATCATGGACCGAATGCGGGAGTTATCCGCATGAGCTGCGCTGCGACAAACCGGACTTGCCGGACCACACGGCCGCCGCACCTGACCATGGACGCCTATGTCGATTTTCTTACAGCATCGCTGGCCGGCATGGATGCGGCAAAGGCCGATCGCTTGAAACGGATTCAGAAGGACATCCGCGTGCCGTTTTCGTTCACACCGACACCCAAACGCATGATGCGATCCCCCTGACCTCCGTTCGCCCGGCGCATTTTTAGCTATGGATGAACGCGGATCGCACGGATGCAGCGGCAAGCAATGTCCAGAAAACGGCCGAAGTTGTTTCGCGTGATTCGCGTGTTTCGTGGGTAAGGCTGTTCTCTGACCTCTGTTCTCTGACCTCTGACCTCTGAAAATGAATCCCCTCGCCAACGATCTCGACCACGTCCTGGCCCACACGCAGGGACTGTGGGACGAACTGCGCGGGCAACGCCTCTTCATCACCGGCGGCACCGGGTTCTTCGGCTGCTGGCTGCTGGAAAGTTTCTGCTGGGCCAACGACAAACTGGGACTGAACGCCTCGGCCGTGGTCCTGACCCGCGATTCCGCCGCCTTTCAACGCAAGGCGCCGCACCTGGCCGGTCACCCCGCCATCACGCTGCAGGCCGGCGACGTGCGGACCTTCGCCTTTCCCGAAGGGCGCTTTTCGCATGTGATCCACGCCGCCACCGAAGCCAGCGCCAAGCTCAACGCCGAGAATCCGCTGCTCATGTTCGACACGATCGTCGAAGGCACGCGGCGCACGCTGGAATTCGCCCGGCAGAGCGGCGCGCAAAAATTTCTGCTCACCAGTTCCGGCGCTGTGTACGGCAAGCAGCCGCCGGAAATGACCCATATCCCGGAGGAATACACCGGCGCGCCGGACCCGTCCGCTCCCGCTTCCGCCTACGGCGAAGGGAAGCGCGCCGCCGAACTTCTGTGCGCGTTGTACGCGAAACAATACGGACTTCAGCCCAAAATCGCGCACTGCTTTGCCTTCGTCGGCCCCTACCTGCCGCTGGACGCCCACTTCGCCATCGGCAACTTCATCCGCGATGCCCAGTCCGGCGGCCCCATCCGGGTGAATGGCGACGGCACGCCTTACCGCTCCTATCTCTACGCCGCCGATCTGGCCGTGTGGCTCTGGACGATTCTGCTGCGGGGAAAATCCGGCTGCCCATACAACGTGGGTTCGGACGAAGACCATACGATTCTGGAGGTGGCCCGCACCGTGGCGGATGTGGCGCGGTTGCCAGCCTCCGCCATTCAAGTGGCGCAGACGCCTGTGCCGGGCGCACTACCAGCCCGTTATGTACCCGCCGTGCAACGCGCCAGGACGGAACTCAACCTGAACGTCTCCATTGGCCTGGCCGACGCCGTGAAGCGCACGCTGGATTTTCACAGGGGACAGCCATGAACCGCGCCGTACAGTTGCCTCGTGGGGTGGCGACCCCCGCGGCCTTGCGCCGCGGGTGAAGAAGTTCTGGAGAAAGGGCGCGGGCACGCTTTTTTCTCCAGAACTTCCGGTCCGGCGGGACAAGCCCGCCGGGGCCGCCACCCCATAACTGACCCATTAGCAGACAACCATGAACCGCGCCGCCGAATTGCCACGCACGAAAGAGGCGCCAGCCCCTCGGAGTACGCTCGAACAATTTTCAAAGCATCTTTTCTGGGATGTTGACAGGGGCGAACTTGATCCGGTCAAGCATCGTAAATTCATCGTCCAGCGGGTGCTCGGGCACGGCCAGATCGGAGATTGGAAGTTGCTCAAACAGTGTTATGCGATAGACCTTATCGTTTCTACGGCCCAGGCGTTGCGGACGTTGGATCCAAAGTCGCTTTCTTTTATAGCCTGTATTGGAAACGTGCCCAGGGAAACCTTCCGATGTTATTCTACAATTCGATCACTCCCGATACATTGGATACCTTGAAAAGGATCCAATCGCAAGTCGAATTGAAAGAAACCCGGCTTGTTGGCGGCACAGCGCTTGCCTTACAGCTCGGGCATCGCCTTTCGATTGATTTGGATATTTTTGGCGTCTGGGATCAATCGCTCGACCTTCGCAATATCCTTGGACGTTGCGGGGAAACGATCGAAGAACACAGCACGGAAAACATCAAGGTGTATAATGTTTCCGAGATCAAGGTGGATGTTGTCTATTACACATATGCGTGGTTAAAAGAGCCTGTGGAAGCAGACGGTCTGCGTTTTGCCGGCATGCAGGATATTGCGCCGATGAAACTGGAAGCCATCAATAGTCGTGGCAGTAAAAAGGACTTTATCGACCTCGCGTTTCTGCTCGAACGATTTTCCTTGAAAGAAATAGTTGAATGGTATCGGTTGAAATATCCGCAAGGTTCCGAATATCTTGTTTTAAGAAGTCTGGTTTACTTCGACGATGCCGAGGATGATCCCATGCCGCACATGCTCAAGCCGATGCGATGGGAAACCGCAAAAGCCGGCATCCAACAGGCTGTGCGCGAATACAGTCTCGCCTAACACAAAGAACGCCAGGGGAATGCGACCGGCCCCCAGAGCCACGAAGCTTTCTCATCTGGAAATCAGGAAAGCCGGAAGGGATTGTTTCCGGTCCGCAGCCAACCTGCTTTCCTGAGTTCCCAATTCCAAATGCAGCTACGGATTGTCGCGGATGGCGCGGATTGGGAAGACGGCCCACGAAACACGCGAAAGCGGGAGCAATTCAAAACTGACGAAGTTTTTTCGTGTGATTCGCGTGTTTCGTGGGCAAGGTTGTTCTCTGACCTCTGACCTCTGACCTCTTTTACTCCCGTGGCTGCCGGAGTTCGGCTTACCCCTGAGCTGGGATTTCAGCCGTGCGCTGCTGGTGGCAAATGGAACAAAATGGAACACGAAACACGAGTTCAGTTGTTGACGGTTCTCTTCGGCTGCCAAACCCGACAGGCTTCAACCTTCAGCCTACCTACCTTCATAAGAGCGCATCTGACTTGCGCCCCCTGGCCCGGTCGGTTCGTAAGGCGTCAGTGACGGGAGGGCGGCTGACCGATGCCATGCAACGCACGATGGTTTTTCAACGCGAATAAGGAAGTCCACATGATCAAATCAATTCCACAACCGCTGTTCATTTTTGACATGGCCAACAACCACATGGGTTCGGTTGATCACGGATTGCGAATCATTCGCGGAGTTCGAGAGGCATGCGAGGGCTTCGATTTTCAGTTTGCGTTCAAGTTTCAGTACCGGGATTTGGACACCTTCATCCATCCCGATTTCCAGAACCGCAGCGATATCAAGTACGTCAAGCGCTTCTCCGAGACGCGGTTGAGCACCGCGGAGTTCCAGACGCTCAAGAACGAGGCGGATCGCCTTGGCTTCACCTCCATGTGTACGCCATTTGACGAGCCTTCGGTGGACCTGGTCGAGGCGCAGGGATACGAAATTATCAAGGTGGCGAGTTGCTCCTTTACAGACTGGCCGTTGTGGGAACGTATCGTCAAGACCGACAAATACATTGTTGCATCCACGGCTGGTGCGAACCTGGAGGATATCGACAAGGTCGTGAGTTTCCTGGAACACCGCCACAAAAACTTTGCCATCATGCACTGCGTCGCGCAGTATCCGACACCGGTCGACGCGCTGGAGTTGAACCAGATTCGTCTGCTGCAGAACCGGCATCCCGGCGTGCGCATCGGTTATTCCACACACGAACGCCCCGACTATCTCGATGGCGTGAAAATGGCGTTGGCCGCTGGTGCTACGCTTCTTGAACGGCATGTGGGCGTGGCGACGGAGCGAATAAAGTTGAACGAATATTCATCGAGTCCTGCACAGGTGCGGACTTGGCTGGATGCGGCTCGGGGCGCCCTGCAAACCTGCGGTGTCTGGGGCAGGCGACACGAACCAGCAGCCAGTGAAACCGCCAGTCTGCGCGCCCTGCGCCGCGGGGCTTTTGCACGACGCGACATACAGGCCGGCGAACAGGTGGTGTCGAAGAATGTTTTCCTGGCCATTCCCGTGGCCGACGGTCAGATTACGGCGAACGATTTGTCAAAATACACCGAAATTCATGTGTCGGCCGATATTCTCTTGAAGGCACCAATCATGGCCGTGAACGTCAAGTTCGTAGAAACGCGGGAGAAAATATACGCCATCGTGCAGCGAGTGAAAATCCTGCTAGCGCAGAGCGGTGTCGTGGTTCCTGGCAAGGCTGATCTGGAAATCTCCCACCACTATGGCGTGGATCGCTTCGACAAGTTTGGCATTACAATGATCACGGTCGTCAACCGGGAGTACTGCAAGAAACTCATTGCCATCCTTCCCGGACAAATGCACCCGGAGCAACTGCACAAACAAAAGGAAGAGACCTTCCACGTGTTGTGGGGCGATGCGCAGGTCACGCTCGATGGCGTAACGACCGAGCACAAAAAGGGAGACGTCGTTACGGTGGAACCCGGCGTGAAACACGAGTTCGGCAGCCGGGGCGGTTGTGTGATCGAGGAGATATCCTCAACTCATTTCGTGGACGATTCCTTCTACACCGATCCGGCTGTGGCGGCCAACAAGAGTCGCAAAACCTTGCTGACGTACTGGATGGACTAACCGCATGCGGACGATCGTATGGGATGTGGATGATGTGCTGAACGATCTGACGCGGTCGTGGTTTCAGCAGGCCTGGCTGCCGACGCATCCCGAAACGCGTCTGCAATTTGGCGATCTGAGTGAAAACCCGCCCGATCATCTACTGGATGTGCCACGCGACACATACTTGTCTTCACTTGATGCCTTTCGGCTCAGCGAAATGGGGCGGACCCTTGCCCCCAACCCCGAGGTTCTGGCGTGGTTTCAGCACAGGGGGACAAAGTTCCGCCATGTGGCGTTGACTGCGACGCCGCGTAGTAACGCGGAACACGCGGCGACATGGGTGATGAAACATTTTGGCGACTGGATCCGCGTTTTTGGTTTTGTGCCATCCCCGCGTGCGGGTGAGACGACGCCTGTCTACGATTGCGACAAGTCCGATTTTCTGAACCAGTTCGGCCTGTGTGATGTGTTTGTGGATGACAACCCGCATACCGTGAAAAAGATTTCCCAAATGGGAATATCCTGTGTGCTTGCGCCCCGCCCATGGAATTCGGAACGCGAGCCGTTGCTATCGGCGTTGGATGCCGCGATTGCGGGTTTGCCGGCCAGTCGAAGTTCGGCGTTCAGAAAGGAGTCGTCGCTGCGATGAAGGTGTCGGACTATGTTGTGGATTTCATTGCCCGGCAGGGCGTGAAGCATGTTTTTCTTTTCACCGGCGGCGGCGCAATGCATCTGAACGACTCGCTGGGGCGGGAGTCCCGCCTGCAGTATGTCTGCAATCTGCACGAACAGGGATGCGCGATCGCAGCAGACGCCTACGGTCAATATACCAACAACCTTGGGGTGGCCATGGTTACCACAGGACCGGGTGGTACCAATGCCATTACGGGCGTGGCCGCGGCCTGGTTGGACTCCACTCCCTGTCTATTTGTCTCCGGACAGGTCAAACGCAGCGATCTGGTTGGTTCGCGTGGTGTGCGACAGATGGGGTTTCAGGAGATCAACATTGTCAGGATGGTCGAAGGAATCACCAAGTACGCGGTAACGGTCATGGATCCGAAGTCAATCCGCTACCATCTGGAGAAAGCCGCCTACCTGGCGCGTCACGGTCGTCCGGGTCCGGTTTGGATCGACATTCCGCTGGATGCGCAGGCAGCCATCATGGTCCCGGCGACGCTGCCGTCCTTCGACGTGACTGAAGTCGCATCGCCAGTCGAAGTTCCCGATGTGCTTGCACAACAGATCGACACGCTTGTGAAGTTGCTGGTCCAATCGAAACGGCCGGTAATTCTGGCCGGCAATGGGGTGCGACTGTCAGGTGCCCAGAAAGAATTCATACAACTGGCGGAGCGTTTGAAAATACCCGTTCTGCTTACCTGGAAGGCAGCTGATTTTCTTCCGGAAACGCATCCGCTGTTCTGCGGTAGACCAGGTGCATCGGGCCAGCGCGGCGCCAACCTTACGCAGCAGAATGCGGATTTCATTCTGGTGGTGGGTGCCCGTTTGGACTACGGCCAATTGGCCTATAGCCACCACAATTTTGCGCGTGCCGCCCACAAAATCATGGTGGACGTCGATCCCGCGGAATTGGCCAAAATGGAAACGCCTCTCGACGTGACCATCTGTGCGGACGCCAAGACCGCGTTGACGGCCATACTGGATCGGACCGCCTCGCTGGATGGCGGGACATGGGGAGCATGGCTGTCCCGGTGCAAACAGTGGCAGTCCCGTTATCCGATTGTCCAACCCGAGTACTGGAAGGAGACGCAAGGCGTGAACCAGTATGTGCTGACCGCCGTACTGGGCGAGGAAATGACATCCGCCGACCTGTTGGTTCCTGGTAGTTCCGGTGCGTGCAGTGAAGTGACCTGCCAAGCTTTTGCCTTGAAATCCGGCCAACGGATGCTCAATTCGCAGGGGTTGGGTTCCATGGGGTTTGCTGTGCCTGCCGCCCTGGGCGCATGCCTGGCCTCTGGCGGCCGCCGCACCGTGAGTCTTGAGGGCGATGGTGGGTTCCAGATGAACCTGCAGGAGTTGGAGACCATCCACCGCCTGAACCTGCCCATCAAATTCTTTGTTTTGGATAACAATGGCTACGGATCCATTCAGGCCACGCAACGCAATTATTTTGACAACCGTTTCGTCGGCAGCGGGCCGACCAGCGGTCTGACCTTGCCGGATGTGTTGCGCGTCGCGACCGCGTACGGTTTGGCCACGGCCGAGATTCGGGATCAAAAAGGATTGCGGGAATGTGTGCGCCAGGTGCTGGCGCAATCCGGCCCTGTGGTCTGCGTGGTGCGAATATCCCCGAACCAAACTACGTCGCCACGCGTAACATCAAAACGTCGGCAGGATGGCACCATGGAAACGGCACCCATGGAGGACATGTGGCCCTTCCTCTCCCGCGAGGAGTTTCGGCAGAATATGATGGTGCCGATTGTGGAAAACTGAAAGAAACGGAAGAGAACAGTCATTATTAGCAAATAATGAACGCCGAAACACATAACGCAGCATTTTCGCGAGCGAACCCTTGCTCTTCCGCTTTTATAACGTTACGAAAGACTCTATTTAATTTTCTGGATGTACCGTTCGATTTGCACCGCAAAACAATCCTTGCAGGGCGTCCGCCACTGAATGAGATATTAACTGGCAGGCGGCCCGTTGTTCTTTTTCCGGCTGCTCGAATGGCAACTGTAGCCGCGGCTTTGCTTCAAGCCAGAGGCGTAGATGTTCGCGGTTTCAGCGATAAAAACCCGTCGCGCCACGGACAGACAATCAATGGGCTCCCGGTTGTCTCTCCAACTCAGATAACTACATTGTCCCCCTCTGCATCAGTATTGGTGGCGAGTAGTCTTCATGATTCGGCCATTTGCGAGTTCTTGGGTAAGTCCGGCTGTACCAGTATTTTCCCGATGCCGTATCTCAGTTATTGTTTGCCCGACGTGTTTCCTTGCCGTGAGTATTCTCAGGCTATTGAAGCGCCCTATCTTCCTGGGGCACGCGAACAAATTACACAACTCTTTGAGTTGTTGGCAGATGACGCGTCTCGTCAAGTTCTTGTCAACAAAATCAGGTATTATCTATCATTGGATAAAAAGTTGCTTGATGACATCAAGTGTTCGCAAGCGATTTATTTTGATGCCGAAATTCATGCGCCCTCTCCAGACGAAAGCGTGGTTGATGGGGGGGCTTTCAACGGTGACACCCTGCAGCAGTTTCTCGGGATTGTCGGCGGACATTTTCGGCAATACTACGCCTTTGAACCCGATGCAGGTGTGTTTGTGCAAATTCGGAAAGTAGCAGCGGCTGATCCTGCACGCATTGAGTGCGTATGTGCAGGATTGTCCGACCGGACCGGCACAATGTTCTTCTCGGCTACTGGCGCTGTCGACAGTGCCTTCGTCGCAGCAAGTTCCCAATCCAGTAAGAGAATGCCAGTTGTGGATTTAGACACGTATTTCAGTGATCGCAGGCCGCCTACGCTGATCAAAATGGACATTGAGGGGGGGGAGCGTGCTGCGTTGGAAGGCTCTCGGCGACTGATTGGCGAACACCGCCCGACGCTTGCAGTATCCGCATATCACTTCCCAAAAGATATCTGGGAGATTCCACTGTTGCTTGCGCAACTCAGTCCCGGCGCACGTATCTATTTGCGGCACTACAAGCGCGAAATCGACGATACGGTTTGTTACGCCATTCCCTGAGGCCGCGAAGTAACAAGGCCGTATTTGGACATACGACACTTCGTTAAGCATAAAGTCATTGCTGGCTATAGGCAAAGAAAGACAGCGAAGTGCCGGAAAACAAGACACCGAACAAGCTCGGGGCAATGACGCTACCCTCGCTTACCTCCATGCGTGTATTTGCCGCTTTGTGCGTTGCAGTTCATCATACGCGCCATGTTTGGGCGCATTTTTCTGTGACGGACTGGCTGGGACAAGTGGGTTGGTTGGGTGTTCCCTTTTTTTTCATTTTGTCCGGGTTCGTGTTGATGTGGGGGTACGATACCCGGCGCGGAATGGGGGATTTCTTCATCCGCCGCATTGTTCGCATTTATCCGTTGCATCTGGCCACATTGGTGTTTGTTCTGCTGTGTTATTTTAGTTTCGGTCGGCCCCTGCCTGGAAATGTCGGCAATCTGGTCGGTACACTGGCCAGTTTTTTTCTGTTGCATGGCTGGGTGCCCGGTCATCCCGAAATCCGACAGGCATGGAATGGTGTTTAGTGGACGTTATCCTGTGAGTTGATGTTCTATCTGGCGGCGCCGTGGCTATTCCTATGGGTGCGGCAGATGCCGCTGTGGCGACTATTCGCAGGGCTGGGGCTGTTGTGGATGCTCATGCTGTCGTTCGGGTTGGCCTGGCCGGTTCTGTCGCGGGACCAAGTTGCTGGTTGGGGGAAACTGTCGGATTTCCTTGTCTATCATCCGCTGCCGCATTTCCTCGAATTTATTCTTGGCGCCACTGGCGCGCGTCTATTGCAAGAACGGCGGTGGATTCCTTCGGCGGGCTGGGGGTTGGTGGCCATGATTTTTCCGTTGCTGATCTATTGTTTGATGGTCCCGGAATCGCCGTCTCGTTCCGGCGTGGTTATGATCCAGATGTTCATCCCTGGTGCATTTTTGCTGATTTTATCGATGGCGAATCACGATCTATCGGGCCGGCATCTATGGAGTCAGAACCGCTGGCTGGTTCTGCTCGGCGAAGCCTCGTTTGCCCTCTATATGATACATGCGATTCTTTTGTCTTTTTTCAATTACGTTCGTCATCGTTGCGTTCCCCTATCGGACTCGTCTCCTTATATCGGCGAGATCATGACACTTGTTTTTATCGTCAGCTGCCTGCTGGTATCTGTGGCGGTCCATTGCTGGCTGGAAGGCCCGACACGGGTATGGTTGTTGGATCGCTATCGCCGGTATCACGCCTCCTGCTGCAGCACGAAACAAAACCCGATTTCCTGAGTTCCCGATCAAAACAATCCGCCTCCGCGTCCATTCGTGCAATCCGAAGCTATCTCGATCCATGCTATCCGTGACATCCGTGAAATCAGTGGTCGAAACTCTTGCAAGAACTTCTTAACCACGGATGACGCGGATAACACGGATGTTTCTCGACAGATCGCGCCGCGCGCAAATCCGGTGGGCGTTAGAGTCAGGTCTCGTTTTACAACAAATGAAAACGCACGACTTCCCGACCAACGCCCCGACCGATGACGGCAAGCGCTGCAAATGGCAGCCGATGACCCGGCGGCCGGGGCGGTTTGTGGGTGCCTTGAAAGATTAGCCAGCGCCACGGCAAGCCGCGGCGGAGAAAAGCGGCGTCAAGCCGCCGCACTCCAAACCTGTACCAAATTCGCGAAACCGTTCGACAGGCTCACGGTGAAATCCGCGCGATCCGTAGCTAAAAAGCATTCATTCCGTTCCGATTCAGTGTCCCACTATCCGTACCATCGGTGTCATCCGTGGTTGAAACCTCTCCTCTTGCTTTCCTGAGTTCCAGATTCAACAGCGTTCTTTATAGGGAACTCAGGAAATCAGGTTGCCCCCCTGACGCCTGTCTGTTCTCTGATCTCTGATTTCCGCTTCTTGCCTCCGTGGTTAGAAACCCCCTCTACCGCCAACAAGGACTCCCCGCATGAAAAAGATCAGCGTGATTTCCGGCTGCTTTAACGAGGAGGGCAACCTGCAGGAATTCTACGACCGGATTGTCGCCGTCTTCCGTCAGTTGCCGGACTACACCTACGAGATCATTATCGCGGACAACTGTTCGACGGACCGCAGCCGGGAGATCCTGCGGGCGATCGCAGCCAAAGACCCACAGTTCAAGGTCATCCTGAACGCGAACAATTTCGGGCATATCCGGTCGCCGTTCAACGCCATGTTGCAGGCCACCGGCGACGCCGTGGTCGTGCTCTGCTCCGATCTGCAGGAACCGCCGGAGTTGATCCGCGATTTTTTCCGGCAGTGGGAGGCTGGCTATCAGGTGGTGTGCGGGGTCAAGCCCAGAAGCCGCGAGAACCCCCTGATGTTCCTGGTGCGCCGCTGTTACTACCGGCTGCTGGCCAGTTGTTCGGAGACGTCTCAAATCCAGAACTTCACCGGATTTGGCCTGTACGACCGGAAGGTCATCGACGCCGTCAAGCAGTTCCATGAGCCCTATCCGTATTTCCGGGGACTGGTCAGCGAAATCGGCTTCAAGCGGATCGAGGTGCCGTTTGTCCAGGACGTCCGCAAGCATGGCAAGACCAAGAACAACTTGTTTACGCTCTACGACATGGCCATGCTCGGGTTCGTCAACCACACAAAACTGCCGCTGCGGCTGGCGGCGTTCGCGGGTTTCTTCCTGGCTTTTCTGAGCCTGCTGGTGGCCATCGGCTATTTCATCTACAAGCTGCTCTACTGGAAAACATTCGATCTCGGATTAGCCCCCATTGTCATCGGTTTGTTCTTTTTCTCCTCCGTCCAGTTGATTTTCATCGGCGTCATTGGCGAATACATCGGCGCCATCTGGACGCAGGTCAAGAACAAGCCCCTGGTCATCGAGGACGAACGGATCAATTTTTAGCTACGGATTGCCGCGGATTTCGCGGATTGGGGAACTACGGATGCGGGCCGGCGGGGAGAGTTTCTTAGCTACGGATTAACGCGGATGGCGCGGATTGAGAGTTTTGTTTTGGCGCTTCGCCCAAAAATCAATGAAACTAATCCGCGAAAATCCGCGTCATCCGTAGCTAAAAACTCCCGCTCTGTGTCCGTATTCATTCATGGTTAAAAAGATCATCAACATCCTGCTCGCGCGCTGCAATCTGCCATTCATCCGCTACCTGGTGATCGGCGGATGGAACACGCTGTTTGGCGTCGGCCTGTATGCGCTGACCTATGCGTGGCTGGGGGGGCGGGTCAATTACCTGGTGCTGCTGATCCCCTGCAACATCCTGGCCATCACCAACGCATACATCTGCTACAAGCTCTTTGTGTTTCGCACGCACGGCAACTGGCTGCGCGAATATCTGCGCTTCTATGTGGTCTACGGCGGCGCGGCGCTCATCGGCGTTGGGTTGGTGGCCCTGTGCGTGCAACTGCTCCACATGCATCCGGTCGTGGCCAATATCCTGACCACGGCCGTCACCATCGTGTGCAGCTTTTTTGGGCACCAGCGCATTTCCTTTGCGCCGAGGAGCCCCTGACAAACAATTTCACCACGGATATCACGGATAATGCGACAAACTATCCGTGCCATCGGTGTCATCCGTGGTCAAAACTGCCTTCCCGCGTTCCTGAGTTCCAGATAAACCGGAGTTTTTAGCTACGGATGAACGCGGATGGCGCGGATGGAGAGTTTTGTTGTCGGCTTTTCCAAGTTCATAATCCTAATCCTAATCTTAATCGTAATCTCTCCCCGTCCCCGTTTCGATTTCGTTTTCGATTACGATCAAAATTACGATGTTCTCTGCCCCACTGACCTCTGCTCTCTGTTTTCGCCCTCTGACCTCTGACTTCTGATCTCTGACCGCTGTCTTCGCGCCCATTCGCGTATTTCGTGGGCAAAGGCTGTTGCAACGCTGCCTCCCACCCCTTACTCCCTGCGCCTCCCATCCGCGGAAATCCGCGCGATCCGCGGCTAAAAAGTGTTCATTGCATCCCGAACCCGTGTCCCACTATCCGCGCCATCGTTTTCCCCCTACAGCCTAAACACCTTTTTCGGATGAGCGACGAGGCAACCAAGAACGACACGATGAAAAATAGACACGAAACACCGGCCACAACGCCGCATTTCTGTCGCAACTCGTTTATGCACAGCCAGATGCGAGACATCATGGCCTGAATGGGGGGCTGTTTCGTGTCTATTTTTGTCTATTTCTGTCTACTTCTTCCCCCACTGATTAGCGGCCAAGTCTCCGTTACGGCGGGCGACAAGCCCGCAACCCAATGAAACCGCAGAATATCGAACGAGGATCTCAGAACTCCGAAATGAACAATCCCCTCCTGCGGAGGGGTGGCCGAAGGCCGGGGTGGGTTGCCTTCGACATTCGGAGTTCCTTGTTCGATATTCTGCGGTTCAAAAGATACACGCGAAAACGGGTAGCATGATCGAAAAGGTGCTAACTCCCCAAAACAGCAAAATTACAAAACGAACTCAATTCTCAAATCCGCGAATCCCTAACTCCTTCACACTGTCCGTGTGAATTTTAACTACTTGCGAGGCTTTTGTCGCGACCGGCGCAATTCCGTGCCATCGGTGTCATCCGTGGTAAAAATCTTCCCTTCCCGCATCGCCCCTTTCACGTGATTCGCGTATTTTGTGGGCAAACTCTGCCATTCATTTCCCACGAAACACCTGGTGATTCATGAAAAAGACCCTCGAAATTCTGAATTTGCTTGAGCAGCAGGGCATCATCAGAAAATACGCCATCGGCGGGGCAATGGGCGCGACATTCTATGTCGAGCCGTTCACAACGTTTGACCTCGACGTGTTTGTGGTATTGCCAAAAGCGGACAACGCGCTTTTACTCACACTCACACCGGTTTATCAGTTTCTCGCCTCGCGAGGGTATCTGCCGGAGAAAGAATGTGTTTTGATTGAAGGCGTGCCTGTGCAATTCCTGCCTGCTTATAATCCATTGCTGGACGAGGCGTTGGAGCAGGCAGTTGATGTCATGTACGACGATGTGCCCACGCGGGTGTTGACGGCCGATCATCTGGCCGCGATCGCAGTTCAGACCGGGCGAAGCAAGGACCGGGCGCGCATTCCGATGTTCCTCGATTCCGGCGCGTTGAACCGCCAGCGCTTGGATGATATTCTTGCCCGGCACGGGCTAACGGAAAGGTGGCTGCAATGGACAAACCTGTAAAACAGGACATTGGCAAAATCAGACATCGGGCTGCGCTCCAAACGCTTTCCTATCCGGAAAAGGTCCGGGTCGTAGTTGAACTTCAGAAAATCGCGGCGCCAATCCTCAAAGCAAGGGGGAAAGCGCCTCATGTCTGGACGATCTTCCCTGCCCACTGATCCGTTCGCGGTCAAAACCTCTCTTCCTGCTTTCCTGAGTTCCCGATAACCGGAGTTTCCTAGCTACGGATGAACGCGGATTGCGCGGATTTGGAGTCATGCTACTGTCTTTCTTCAGTTCTTAATCCTAATCCTAATCGTAATCGTAATCTCACCCCGTCTCCGTCCTCGTTTCGATTATGATTACGATTACGATCAAGATTACGATGTTCTCCGCCCATGCCGCCACTGACCTCTGACTGCTGACCTCTGATCTCTGATGTCTGTCTTCTGCCCTCTGCCTGCCCCAACCCAAAGAAACCCCATCCGCGAAAATCCGCGCGATCCGTAGTTAAAAGCATTTTATCCCGGCCTTGAATCGGGAACTCAGGAAAGCCGGAAGGCTTCTGACTTCTTGAATCGCCTCATCGTGGGAAGTTGCAACCAAAACCTGAGTTCCTGAGTTCCAGATAACCGGAGTTTCTTAGCTACGGATTCCCGCGGATTGCGCGGATTGAGAGTTTTGTTGCTGTCTTTCCCCATTACCTAAGCCTAATCTTAATCGTAATCTCTCCCCGTCCCCGTTTCGATTATGATTACGATCAAGATTACGATACCCACTGACCTCTGATGTCTGATGTCTGATTTCTGTCCACCACCCACCGCCTGTAACCTATGGCAACCCTGGCCACACTTTCCAATCTGACGGCTCGCAAAGCCCGTTTCGTGATGGCTGGCGCGATTCTGCTGGTGCTGCTGGTACATATAGCGGTGGTGGGCCTTTCGCCGACCGTCTGGTTCGACGAGGTGGAGATCGTGGAACTTGGCCGCATCGGCGCCTTCGAGCACACCACCGATTGGTCCATGGACCTTGTGGACGGCAAAGTCCCCGGACCGGGTCTTTTCCACGTCGGCGGCGCCATGCAGGAAGCCGCCTATCGACTGACGGGAGGCGATTTTCGCGGCCCGCGCATGAGCACGCGCATCTCGTTGGTGCTGGCGGCCTGGGTCTGCTTCGAGTGGCTGCTGGCGCGCCGGAACAAGGCGTGGATGGCGCTGACCGGCGCTCTTCTTCTTTTGTTGTCACCCGACCTGACCCGCAGCGCCAGCGGTGCGCGTGTCGATTGCTGGGCGATTGCGGCTCTGCTTGCGGCCTGCTGGCTCCTGAACCGGATATTCCCGGAGGAGCGCCGTGCGGCGCGGCAGTTCCGCGATCTGGGCGTCGGCATGCTCGCGGCCCTTGCCCTGCTGATCTGGCCGGCGGCCGCGTTTCTTTTTCCGCTGCTGGCGGCGGAAGCGATCCGGCTTTCCATCGAAGAACGGTGGAACGGCGGCGAGTGGGCGCGTCGGGTCGGGCTGGCCGGGGTGGGTGTCTGCACCGTTCTGGCAGCGGCGTGGTTGCCGCTTCATTCCGAATGGCAACAGGCGGCAGGCGGATTTGCGGCCTCCGTCAAACAGGTCAATACGGTGGCGGCCGCTGGCACCACCGTGGGCGCGATCTGGACATACCTTGGCAATCTGCGCCTGATCGGCGTTTTTCTGCTCTGGCAGCCGTTTCTGCTGCCGCTGATTCTGCTCGGAGCCATGACGCGCCGAACCGTGTACATGGCAGCGGCATTTGTGGTGTGCGTGGGTCTCATGTGCCTGACGTGGGTTTATGTCCACCGGGTGAACTGGCTCGTGCCGTATGTTGTGGTTCTGGCAGCAGGCACAATGGAATCGCCCGCGCTTCGGCGGCGATGGGTTGCAGCGGGTGTGACCGTGCTGCTGGCGCTGGGGCTGGTTTGGGAAGCCGGGTTCTCGGTGGTCGCCCGTCCGGCCCTGGCCATGCTGACCCGGCAGGAACGGGACCATGGCGCCTTGGTGCGGGCCTGCCGGAACGCCATCGGTTCCGGAAACATCCGCGTCTACACAGACACCTTTCAAGTCTACTATGCAGGCCGAACGCTCGGTTGGCGATTGTACCACAACCCGCATGCGATCGGGACGCCGGACTGGATTCTCTCGACGGACGGGCAAACCTTTCTGCGGCGGATGGATTGCTATCTGGCGGATGCCGGAACGGTTTCCGATCCGATGACAAACGCCCTGCTGCGGGCGGGTTTTACGCCGCGAGCCGAAGTGCATGCGGAAAACGGACCGGTTTCGAGAATCGGGCGAACCCTGCGATCGTACGGGGCGACCGGATACGGGCCATATACATTTTGGCGCCGGGAAGATGGCGGGACGCGGTGATTTTTGGCTGCGGATAACTGCGCCAATCCATAACCATACATTCCATTTTTCGATCTACGACTCAGGGGTGTCGGCAATAAGGGAGGGGCTTTAATGTCTCATTCTGCATGCAATCCTTCGATCCGAATTATCGTCAACGCGGATGATCTTGGCCAATCGCCAAACATCAATGCGATCATTTCGCGTTTGATTCAAATGGGGCGTATAACCTCGGCCACGCTGCTGGCTGTCGGGCCTGCCTTTGAAGAGGCGGTTCAGGTTACGACTGCCTTTCCGGGGTGTTCCTTTGGCGCGCATCTTTGTCTGTCCGAGTTTTCTCCGTTAACGCAAGTGGATGTCTTTCGGAGGCTTGGCTTGCTCGATGAACGGGGTTTCTTTAACAACCGCCTTCGCACGATTTCGCCCTCCTATGCGGTGTTGCGTGCGGTGATCGTGGAGTGGTGCGCGCAGTTGGCGCGCATGCGCGACGCCGGCATACCGATCAGCCATCTGGATTCGCACCACCATGTTCATACCATTCCCTGGTTGTTTCCGGCGGTCAAGTTCGTACAACGGCGGTTCAACATCCGGTCTGTGCGGCGTTCGATGGATCTCTATGGCGCTGGGTATGATCCACCGCTGTCGCGCCGGCTCGAAAAAGCGCTTTGGAACGGAAGTCTGCGGCGCATCTACGCCACGCAGACAACCGACCGTTTTGGCGAGTTGGTGGTTTTCGACCAACTCTACCGGGAAGGGCATTTGCCCGCGGGTGTACAGACATACGAACTCATGGCGCATCCCGGAAATCGTTTCTACAAGGATGGAACGGAGATGCTCCAGGCGTCGACGCCGCCGATTTGGATGAACGGCGAGATCTTATGCAGTTACCGCACGCTCGGGGATGTTCCGAACCGGCGATGAACGGAACGCAACGCATCGGCCTGAATGCCTGCGCGCTCGGACTGCGCAGCGCCGTGACTGCGGCGCTGTTTCTGGTCAGCAGCCGTTTTGTGCTGGCGGGTCTTGGGGTCGTGGACTACGGGCTGGTCAGCCTGGTTGTCGGCATCATGGGGTTGATCGGGTTCCTCAATACGGCGGTGACCGCCAGTTCGCAACGCCAGCTCGCGTTCGAGGTTGGGCGTGGCGATCGGATCCGGTTGCGAAGGGCCTTCAATACCAGTTTCTGCCTGCATGCCGGATTGGCCATCCTGTTCGTGATTCTGGGGGAAACGCTGGGGATCTGGCTCCTGAATCACGTGTTGATCATC
>Ga0118677_10004083_pt1 | contig 26964 bp, 21 predicted proteins | sample AliMusrvi5mmetaG_FD_86154 | JGI IMG/M metagenome (GOLD analysis project Ga0118677, IMG submission 86154) | reverse complement strand
TCAGTTTTGAGTTGAAAAGAGGGGAATGTCTTGGTTTGATTGGGCATAACGGAGCAGGGAAAACTACTTTGCTTCGTATGTTAAACGGTCTAATTAAGCCGGATAGTGGTCGAATCGAAATACATGGGAGAGTAGGAGCGCTTATTGCATTAGGGGCTGGCTTTAATCCCATACTGACTGGTCGAGAAAATATCTATGTTAATGCATCAGTCCTCGGATTAACAAAAAATATTGTCGACTCTAAGATTGATGATATTATTGATTTTGCAGAGATAGGAGAATTTATCGATATGCCGGTACAGAGCTATAGCTCAGGCATGAATGTACGCTTAGGCTTTGCCGTCGCAATCATTCTTATTGAGCCAGATATTCTATTTCTTGATGAAGTGCTTGCTGTCGGAGATATCGGATTTACTATCAAATGTCTCAATGCAGTAAGAAAAATAATAGTCAAATCTGCTGTAGTATTTGTATCCCACAACATGCAATTTATATCTGCTTTTTGTACAAAAGTCATTGTCATGGATCATGGTCGTGTGATTATGGCTGTTAATGAACCTCCAGTTGGAATTGATCATTATTACTCGCTGGTAAAAAATAATACAGAACAAAGTGGTACAGGGCAGGCGGGCGTCAATAAAATTGAGTTGATTATTAATGGTTCAATATCTGATGGTGTTGAACCGGTTATAAATCAAGGTGAAGAGGCGTCGGCAATTGTTTCTTTTGAAATTGGTGAAGATGTAAATAGTGGTGCTATTATGTCGGTAAACATTGATGATGAATCAGTTAGTCAAATTTTATGTGTACCAGTACTAGATCAAAATGGTAATCCTATGGTGTTTAAGTCAGGCAGCCATAGCATAGAGGTGCCGCTTGGGAAGCTTGAATTCAATATGGGAAAATATTCGTTTATGGTGGGTATTAGAGAGATTGAAGGTGGACCTCTGTTATGTAGAGTGCAAGGGTTAAAGCATTTTAGGATTTATGCTGAAAAGAGCTATTGGGGAAAAGTAATTAGACCTGCATTATTGAATCAAGATATTATAAGTCAGGAAGCAAAGGTAGAACTGTATTAGTTGATAAATTCTGCAAAGAGACTGCAAGTGTGTAATAAATGGAAAAAAATCCTTAGATGAATTTATCTTTTTTAAAAAGCGCTTTCAGTGATTCAGGATCATTTTTGCAGACAGATGATGTGATCCACTGGTTGAAAGAGAGAAATGCAGCAGTTAAGCTCAAAATAGAAAAGATATCGTTTGAAAAGCTTGTTGAGTGGGGTTATGATGGAGGAACAGGAAGCATAAGGCATAAATCCGGCAAGTTTTTTTCTATAGACGGAATCAGGGTTAAAACGAACTGGGGGAAACTGGCTGAATGGGATCAGCCAATCATTAATCAGCCTGAAATCGGTTATCTTGGTTTTATTGTTAAAGAGTTCGATGGGGTACTGCATTTTCTCATGCAGGCTAAAATTGAACCGGGCAATGTCAACTATGTTCAGCTCTCCCCCACACTGCAGGCAACCAGGAGCAACTACACCCAGGTTCACAAAGGGAAAAAACCACTCTATCTTGAATATTTCCAGCAGGCAAAGCCAGAACAGATACTGCTCGATCAACTTCAGTCAGAGCAGGGAGCCCGTTTTCTAAAAAAACGCAACAGAAATATCATCATTCATGTTCAGGAGGATATACCTGCACATGAAAACTTTATCTGGTTAACCCTTGCCCAGATCAAGCAGCTCATGCGTCAGAGTAATCTGGTCAATATGGATACCCGAACGGTGATATCAGGGATACCCTTTGGAAGCGTTCATGCAGAGGTAGTTGATTTTTTCAATTTCCTTGGAAACGGTAAAAGCAGGACTTCGGTAGAAAAAGCATTTCTGAAATCAGCATTATCTAAAGAGGGCGCACTTCACGGTATTGAAAATATCATAACTTTTTTGACTCAGTTGAAAAGCTCCTATGACCTTGAGATAAACAAGATACCTCTTGAAGCAATAGAGCAATGGATTTTCGGGAAGGATACATTGAGTCACGAAACAGGTAAGTATTTCAGGGTTATTGCTGTTGATGTAGAGATTGGTAACAGAGAAGTTGTGCATTGGACACAGCCAATGGTAGAACCTGCCCAAGAGGGTCTCTGTGCTCTTGTCTGTAAAGAGATTAACGGTATTCTGCATTTTGCCGTTCAGGCAAAACTTGAATGTGGTAATCACGATATTATCGAGTTTGCCCCTACCGTACAGTGCCTTACAGGGAATTATCGTGAGGCAAAAGAGGGTGCATTACCTTTTCGAGATTATGTTTTAAATGCTCCTGCCGGGCAAGTCTATTTTGATGTATTGCAGTCCGAAGAGGGTGGTCGTTTTTTTCGTGAACAGAACAGGAACATGATCATTATCGCCGGTGAAGAGGTTTCTGTTGAACTGCCTCCCAACTTTATCTGGATGACCCTTAACCAGCTCTATACCTTCCTGAAATTCAATAACTACCTCAATATTCAGGTAAGAAGCCTCATTGCAGCAATTTCGTTTATCTGAAGGCATGAAAAGAGTAGTCAACATCGGAGTTCTTGGATGCGCAAGCATTGCAAAACACTCTGTTATTCCGGCTATTCTTGATCTGAAGGAAGAGTACTGCCTGAAAGGTATTGCAAGCAGAACGGAAGAGAGCGCCAAAGCATGTGCGCTGCAGTTCAATACAGAAGCATTCACAGGGTATGAAGCATTGCTTAATTCCGATAATTTGGATGCGGTATATATACCTTTACCGAATGCCATGCACGCGGAGTGGATTGATAAGGCTATTGAGCGTAACCTGCATGTTCTTGTTGAGAAATCACTTGCATGCTCGTTAGAAGATGTCATGAGTTTGACTCGATTAGCCTCAGAAAAGCAACTGGCTCTGGTAGAAAATTTTCAGTTTAGATTCCACCGGCAGCTATCAATCATCAAACAACTGGTGATAGAGGGCAAAATCGGTGAATTGCGTTGTCTACGGAGTTCATTCGGGTTTCCTCCATTTGCCGATGCAGAAAATATCCGTTACGCAAATGAATTGGGAGGTGGTTCATTGCTTGATGCGGGCGCATATACGGTTAAAATTGCACAGATGTTTTTGGGGTACGATCTGGAAGTTAAGGCTTCAAGCCTGCATCACGATCCTGATCTTAACGTGGATATCTGGGGTGGTGCATATCTGCAGGAACAAGGAAGTTCTATGTTTGCCGAGCTGGCATTCGGGTTCGATAACTATTACCAGTGTAATCTTGAGCTATGGGGTAGCAAAGGCAAAATCACAGCCAACCGTATTTTTACTGCCCCGTCAGGTTTTTCTCCTGAAATAACGCTTGAAACGGGAGAGGGAAAAGAAATAATAGCTGTTGAGCCGGATCATCATTTCCGTAACATGCTGAAGCATTTCTACAGTTTGCTGACGAGCGGTTCAGGACTCAAAGATGAATATGAACAGAATATTCAGCAGTCAAGACTTTTAGAAGCAGTTAAAAATACAGCACATGCAGGATAAGACCATATATGTGACACAGCCATCGTTGGCGCCACTCGATGAATATGTAGAACTCCTGAAAGGGGTGTGGGAGCGAGGCATCTTAACACATAATGGACCATTGGTTCAACAGTTTGAAAACGATCTATCAGCAAAGCTCGGCATCAAGAATTTTGTTGCGGTAACTAATGGTACCATTGCTCTCCAAATGGCTATCAAGGCTCTTGGTTTGAAAGGGGAGATCATCACGACACCGTTTACTTGGATCGCAACGGTGAGTGCCATAAAATGGGAAGGGTGTACACCAGTTTTTTGTGATATAGAGCCAGATACGCTCAATATCGACCCTTATAAAATTGAAGACCTGATTACAGAAAAGACTGTAGCCATCATGCCTGTGCATGTGTTCGGTAATCCCTGTGATGTGGATGCTATCGATGCTATTGCAACAAAGCATAATCTGAAAGTAATTTATGATGCTGCTCATGCAATTGGGTCCACCTATAAAGGAAAAAGCATTCTTGAATTTGGAGATATTTCAGCCACGAGCCTTCATGCAACCAAGCTATTGAATACTGGGGAAGGTGGTGGATGTGTGACGACCAATGAAGAACTGCATGAAAAACTGAAACGAATCCGTTTCTTTGGGCACAATGATGCAAAGGATATTGTTGAGGACGGGTTTAACGGTAAGATGACTGAGATCCATGCGGCTCTCGGACTTGCAAACCTGAAGTATTATGATGAAGTGCTTGTGGATAGAAAATACAAGTATGATTTGTATAAAGAAAAGTTACAGGGAGTTGATGGCTTGAAATTTCAAATGCTGAAAATAGGTGAGCCTAATTATTCCTATTTCCCTATTCTTTTCAGAAGTGAACAAGAGTTACTCTGCGTTGAGGCGAATCTGAAGCAGAATAATATCTATCCAAGACGGTATTTCTGGCCATCAGTCAATACGTATACTAAAATTATAGAATACAAACGAAAAGATATTTCGGAAAATATAGCCAGCAGGGTGTTGTGTTTGCCATTGTTCTACAAAGAAGAACTTGATGATGTGCTGTTCATATCGGAACTGATTCGTAACTCCAAACATTGAGCTAACGCGGATAATAGATGCAAATTACCGTAGTAAACGCACACTGGAATAACAGGGGGGATGAGGCTGCTCATCGTCCCTTATGGGCAGAGCTGCAAAAACGCTATCCTGGCTGTCATATTACTGTTCTATTCAAAGACAAGAACCCGATTACATGGTTTCCTGATTTACCCGGAATAAACTATGAATCCTGTCAGTTCAAGGCATCGGCGTGGGATATCTGGCATTCGGTTTTTTCCGAGGGTTTGATAGGGCAAGATCCAAAGCTGAAAATGATGGTTCGTATTCTGAAAAATTCGGATCTGATTGTCTATCCTCCTGGTGGCTCAGTTATAAACGATAGATTTTTCTGGAGCAAACAACTGGAGTATCTCACTCCATTTCTGTGTGCCCGAGTATTTCACGTACCGATGGTGGTGTGTGCGCCTTCGATGGGGCCTTACGATTCTGAGGCGCCTCAACCTACGCGTCAATCGTTGCTTCAGACTCCTCTTCTTTTTTGTGTTCGTGAAGATACCTCTCGGCAATATCTTGAAACAATCGGTATCAAGGACAATGTTCACGTCACTATGGATTTGGCCTTCATGGACGAAGTCGACAGCGCAGATGCTGAGCTTCAGCTGTCCAGATATCCGGAACTGAGCGAATTTCTGGCAAATTATCCCCGTGTTGTAGGCATGACCATTTCCGATTTCAAATGGCATGTCAATCTGGGTAAGGACGCCGAGTTGCTTGAACGCATTGAGACAACAGCACGGAAGATGATCCTTTCGCTGACTGAGCGTGGTTATGGCGTTTTGCTCATTCCGCAACTCTTCGGTAACCAGAACGATTACAATTACCTGCAAGCGTTTTCTCGCGACGGGGTCCATGTAATGAGTGACCAGCATGATACCTATGTACAGCAGTATGTCATTTCCAGGCTTTACGCGGTAATCGGTATGCGCTACCACTCAAATATTTTTGCGGCGAAGATGGGGACTCCATTTGTTGCTGTGGTGTATGAGGAGAAGATGGGTGGATTTCTTGAGTTGGCTGGTTTGAGCGATTATGGATTATCGTTGAATGAGCTTTCATTTGAATCGCTGAATGATAAATTCAGAATCCTTGAAAATCATTACGACGAATTGCGCACCAGCCTGAAGGAGAGTCTCCCGGAATGGCGCAGCCGAGCCCGTCGGACGGTTGATCTTTTACCGGATATCAATTAAAAGGCCTCCATTGAATTAAGTTTACCGCCATGGATCTCAAATACCGCCCTGACATCGATGGCCTGAGAGCTATCGCTGTCCTTGCCGTTTTATTTTTTCACACAAAAGTCCCTGGTTTTTCTGGTGGTTTCGTTGGCGTTGATATTTTCTTCGTCATCTCTGGTTATCTCATCACTTCGATTATCCTCAAGGATATCAGGGAAAACAGGTTTTCTATCGCGCGGTTTTATGAACGCAGGATTAGAAGAATTTTTCCAGCACTCTTTCCAGTCATGGTGTTTGTCCTTGCGGTTGGTGCGTACCTGTTTGACCAGAGCGCGTTTAAAAACTTAGGGGAGAGCATTACTGCAACTACGCTCTTTTCGTCAAACATTGTTTTCTGGCGTGAATCAGGTTATTTCGACGCGCCATCACTTGAAAAACCACTCCTCCATACCTGGTCGCTCGCAGTTGAGGAGCAGTTTTATATTGTTTTTCCAATTGTGCTAATGCTCATTGGCAGGTATATGAAAGGGCGGTATGTGCCTTTGGTGCTGGCAGCTTTCGTCCTTTCCTTTTTGGCAAGTGTTTACGGTGTTACCCATTATCCTGGTGCAACGTTCTATCTTGTACCGACCAGAGCATGGGAATTACTGACTGGTTCACTTTTGGCACTGGGTGTTTTCCCTGCCCCCTCGTCAAGTTGGCAGAAGAATCTTGGTGCTATTGTGGGTTTGGCTTTTATATTTGGAAGCATTGTTTCGTATACCGAGGCCACTCCGTTTCCTGGGCTTGCTGCCTTGCTTCCAGTTCTTGGTTCAGGGCTTGTTATTCATAGCGGCATGGGGGGGGGTACCTATCTCGCACAAAAAACGCTTACATCTCGTCCGCTTGTCTTTGTAGGTCTCATTTCCTATTCACTTTACCTCTGGCACTGGCCTATTGTGGCCTTTACCAAATATCTGCTGTTCAGGTCGATGAACGGATATGACAGTGCGCTCATCATTGTCGTTTCGTTTATCTTTGCATCGCTGTCATGGAAGTTCATCGAACAACCATTTAGAGGTAAAGAACAGCTGATTCCTGATCGGAATCGTCTTTTTGTATTGGCTGGGTTTGTGATGGCAGTGTTTATTGGGAGTGGTGTGCTCATCCAAATGCGAAATGGAATGGGCGGAAGGATTAGCCCTGAAATCACACGTACCGTAGATAAAGCCAAGGATGAATCATTATCGCAAATGTATGGAGAATGGAATATAATGACGGATAATCTCGATAAAGGGGTTATGGCCCATATCGTAGGTAGTAAGACTTCGACGCCATCTTTTGCTTTAGTTGGAGATTCGCATGCCAGTGCTATGATTCCGGGAATTGTAATTCAAGCAGAAAGAAATAAAATATCAGGCTATATAATAACTAAAGCTAGCACTCCGTTGTTACTTGGGATTTCAAGAGTGTCAAATAAAAATGATGATGGGATTGATGAGGTTCGCCACAATGATGCAGTAATTAATTTCATTAATACTCATCCTACTGTTAAAACAGTTATACTCGTGTCTCGCTGGGGTACATATATTAGGGGTCATTGGACCGAGAAAGGTGAAGAAGATTTGGGTGGTGGACACCTATATGACAATTACGGTGAATATCCTAAAAATCAACCTAGAGCTACAATTATAAATATCGGATTAAAAAGAGCTATTGAAAAACTCCTTTCAATGAATCGTCACGTTGTTCTGGTGACTGATGTACCAGAAATTGGATACGATGTACCAAGAGCCTACTATATTAGCGCTCGCCTGCCAGAGATATTTAATGTAGACTCCATTCGTCCTACTCTTGCTGAATATATCGAACGACAGAAAGAAGCTAATAAAATCTTAGAAAAGATCGGTAGTCATCCGGGAGTTACGTTGGTTCGCCCTGAACGCAGAATGTTCGACGAACATGGAAGAGGAAAGATTATGGTAAGTGGAGAGCTTCTGTATAGAGATGACGATCATCTCTCGACTGCTGGAGCTCGTTATGTGGCCCCAGTATTTAATGATGTATTCAGACAAATGGCAGCAGATCAAAGGACGATACATGCTTTATCTGCTGTACAATGAAGCATTGGAACAATCATTACCATCGAAAATAATTACAACAAATTGAAAACCCGCCTGAAGCAGAGTCTCCGAAAAATATGAAAGTTGCTGGTTGTGTCGCTGATAAGCTTATTTACTTGCCGATATATCCCGAACTCACTGATACAGATATTGATAAAATCTCAAAAATCAAAAAATATTAAAATCTCTATGCGGATAATGACTTTATGTGTTGAATCATAAAAAAATCATACTCGCAGATCTTCGGTCACCTGGGGGTATAAATTGGTATGAGCGCTATTAAAATAATTAATTATGAACCCAAGTAAATTAGGTAGTTATTTTGAAGAATTTATAGAGAATGAGATAATCTCTCATTCATTATCTAAAACAATATTTGAAAGCGATAATAATCTCTTTTCATTATTAACAATGAATCACCATCCGCTTCATACAAATAATGAATATGCCGGTAATAGTCAACAAGGTAAAATTATAGTAGTTGGTACCTTGATATTTTCTATTGTTGTCGGTATGACAGTTCCTGATATTAGTGGAAAAGCTATAGCGAATTTATCCTATGAAAATATTATTCATCTATTTCCAGTATATATTGGAGATACTTTGTATGCAAAAACTAAGGTTTTATCGAAAAAAGAATCTATTTCAAAAAATGATAGAGGTTTAGTACGAGTAGAAACTACAGGTTATAATCAAAATAATATACCGGTAATCGTCTTTACCAGAACAGTGCTTATTCCCAAAAAACTATGATTAAAAAGAATTCACATTACTTATTGAGAAGTTTGATGTTTGTGCCAGCACATAATCAGAGGTTACTGAATAGTGCGGTTCGAGTTCAGGCAGATGTGCTTTTGCTCGATGTAGAGGACTCTGTTCAGCCATTAATAAATAAGCAAGTTGCTAGAGATAATATTATTCATTATGTAACAGATGGATTATTCAACAATCGCATTATATTTCCTAGAATAAATGATAGAGAAAGTGGCGAATTATTAAAAGATTTATTACAGCTTACAATTCCAGGTATTACTGGGTTTATGTATCCTAAATCATATACAGGCGATGATATTTATTTTATCGATAAACTACTGGAAACAATTGAATATGAGAAAAATATTCCTTTAGGGACATTTAAGTTAATTCCTCTCATAGAAACTACAGGAGCGGTATTAAATGCTCAAGATATTTGCAAATCATCTTCTAGAGTAATTGCCATTGCATTTGGGTGTGAAGATTTTGTAACAGATATGGGAGGTGTTCATGATGATTATGGACAAAGTATATTTACTGCAAGATCAATGATTTCTATGGCGGCAAGGGCTAACAATATAGCGCCTATTGATACAGTCCATATAAAAGTTCATGATCTTGATGATCTAGAAAGGAATTTAATTATAGCAAAAAATCTTGGTTTTGAAGGAATGTTAGTTTTAAATCCAAAAGAACTGCCACTTGTTCATAAATATTTTTCACCCTCTATTGAGGAGGTGCAAGAGGCAGAAGAAATGATTCGGCTTTCAGAATTAGCATACAGGGAAGGGAAGGGGGTTGCAGTTAATAATAATACATTTATTGGCCCACCTATGGTTTTAGCTGCAAAAAATATTCTTTATAAAAATAGAATAATTAATAGCAAATAAAACATGAAAATTGCAATAATGCAACCATATTTCTTCCCATACTTAGGGTATTTCCATTTAATTAATTCTGTAGATAATTTTGTTTTTTATGATAATGTAAATTTCATAAAAAATGGTTGGATTAATAGGAATAAAATACTTGTTAATGGAAAAGAAAATTATTTAACTCTTGAGTTAATTGGCGCAAGTCCTAATAAGTTAATAAAAGATGTTCAATTTAAAAAAAACTATAAGTTATTTAAAAAAATTGAATATGCATATAGACGTGCACCATTTTATTTTGATGTTATGCCTGTTATAGAGAAATGTTTTAATTGCAATACTGAATTTATAGGCGAAATGGCTTCTAATTCTGTTATCGAAGTTTGTGAGTATTTAAATTTAAAAAAAAAATTTTTTTCAAGCACTTCATGTATATCTAGTAACGAGTCGCTAAATAGAATTGAGAAGATAGTGGAAATTTGTAGATATCTTAAATCTGATCAATATATAAATAATTATTCAGGACAAACTTTATATACAAAAGAGGAGTTTCAAAAATATAATATTGAATTAATGTTTATAAAGTCGTCTTTCAGCGTTTATAAACAATTTCAAAATGATTTTATTTCCGGATTATCTATTATTGATATAATGATGTTTAACTCGCCTGATACTATTCGAGTTTATTTAAATAAATACATATTGCTTTAATTTTCGTGGTAAATCCCATGCCACTTACGCGAAAAGATAGTGCTTTTTACAAACAGAGATACCACTGTTTGCGAGTGATACTTTCATTACATTCAGTTTATTTCACTTAATATTTTTCAATAGGCAATATATATATGAAAAAGGTTCTTATTCTTGGTGGATTAGGGAATGCAACTGTAATAGCTCATGCCATAGTAGACGCTAATCAAAGAGGTTATAAAGAGTTGTCTTGTGTCGGTCTTGTCAATGATAGAGATGGTGTTAAAGATATTGAAGGATTTCCAATACTAGGGGGTTTAAAAGATATTTCTCGATTAATTGATGATGGTTATTATTTTATTAATACTATTTTTAAGATTGGAGGTCAAAGAGAGAGATTAACTTTATTTAAAAATATAAATATTCCTGATAATCGATTAGCGACATTTATTCATCCTATGGCTTATGTTGCACCAACTGTCAAACTAGGCAATGGATGTGTGATTATGCCAAATGTTTCAATATCGCCTGGTACTATCCTAGGTAAAGGATGCCGAGTAATGGTCGGAAGTACAATTGGACATAATAATATTATAGGTGACTATTGTTTTTTTGCAGCAAATAGTTGTACTGGCGCATTTCTAAAACTTGGTGATGCTGTAACAGTCAGTCTTAATTCATGTATTAAAGAGAATATAACAATTGGGAATTATTCAACGGTTGGGATGGGAGCTGTTGTATTAAAAGATATAGCCGAAAGAGAGATATGGGTTGGTAATCCTGCTAAGCTCTTGAGAATAAGTGAGTAGGAGCGAATAGTATATATGAATTAGATACAGCCCTTGAGTCATTATCGTAAAAAAATTAAATAATGCTATTCTTAATTATATCGATACTAATAAAGGTATTAACAACACACTATCATAAATTGTAAGATCATTCTTTTATTTATGCAATTGAAAATGTCAATTAATCTTTTCAAAACTGTTGCGTAAAAATTAGAGTAACTTTTAGGTTATCAAGTTGTATGTTTAGAATATAAACTTGCATCAAAGGTGTATGATATTTAAGTGTGCTCGCTCAATGTTGTCGATAACGTTTTACACTTTATACTGTATCAAGGACTATTCTGGTTCAGTAAGTCCGCTTTAGGTCAACGCAATGGTCTGCGTTTAAGGATTTATGGCACCAAGGCATCCGCTGAGTGGTACCAATTGAATAAAGAGGAAGTATTGATCTCATATGGCGATGGACGACGCCAGGTTCTGGATCGGGCATCAAAAGTTATGGAAGCAAATGCTGCACGCTACACCCGATTTAAAGCAGGACATTCTGCAGGCATCATAGAAGCTCTCTCAAATCTTTATACAGATATACATTGCGCGCTTAAGCAATACAAAGCAACAGGAATACAAGAGTCTCAGGAAGTTTTTGGTGCATCGCTTTCAATGGATGGATTAAAGTTTTTAGAGGCAATGGTTGAATCGCATAGCACAGGAAGATGGGTGTCAGTAAGTAAAGATTAATGTGCTGAAAAAGAAGAACCTGTGTGAGTAATTGGAATTGGATAAATAGGCTTTAGGATTCCCCTCACTGGTTTGATTATACATGAAAGGTAAGACTCATTCTGGTCTTGATATGATAAATTGTAGGGCTTTTAAGAACCAACAACAGAACTAAGCGAAGGACATAAAAACCACATGCGCACGTTAAGGCCGGAATCGGAAATTATAAATTCTTGGCAAAACAGTTCCTCTGAACCGTTAGTCAGTGTCATGTGTCTTACATATAATCACGGTAAATACATTGAAGATGCACTTGAAGGGTTTTTAATACAACAAACAAATTTTCCTTTCGAAGTATTGATTCACGATGACGCTTCTACTGACAATACCGCTGAGATCATTCGACAATACCAGGCAGCCTATCCAAATATCATAAAACCTGTTTATCAAACAGAAAATCAATGGTCAAAAGGTAAAGAAGTTATTCGTAAAGCCCAATATGGAAGAGCAAAGGGGAAGTATTACGCTTCTTGTGAAGGCGATGATTATTGGACAAGTCCAAATAAACTCCAAAAACAATTTGAATATTTAGAAAATAATCCGGACTGTGTTCTATGTGGAACACGAGTTTATGTTAAGAGAGACGATTCATGTACGCCATATACTATTGAGCCAAATGTCACTCCTGAGAAATTAAATCAATTGACAGCTGATGATATAATGGAAGGCAGACTATATCTTAAAACATTATCCAGAATGTGCCCATCGGCAGTTCATAAAGAATATAATGAAATAGTGAAAAATGATCCAGCAAGTTGTGATTGGTTGTTTGTTCTATTTTGTATTTCAAAGGCTGGTAATCAACAAAATAGAATAATATGTGTCGATGAAGTGATGGGCTGTTGTTTAGAAAATAATCATAGTTATTGGTTTTCAAAAAGTCATGAATATAAATTACAGAATGACTTAAATGTCTTATTATTTGCATTAAAGAAGTTCAATATGTCAACTTATTATCATAAAACTATAAATAATATTATGTCAATATGTGAAGCCCTTAATATAACTTATACCGGTAATGAAATCATTGACAAGAAACTAAAAAAAAATAGTATTATTAATAAAAAGATGAATAAAAAATCACTAAATTCATTGATTAATTTATTCAAAGAATATATTTAATTTCAAAAGGTCTAATCTCTGATTTTTTGTTTCATAAATGAAAAAAGACCATTAAATTATTATTTCATAGCTCTCGTGTTATGATTCAATTTTTCTTGTTTTACAACTTATTACTCTGTGTATATTAATAAAGCTAATTTCTTTTGGCATGGAAAGGCTCTTAGTTTATATGAATACGCTTGTATATCATCATTTGTAAAAAATGGTTTTGATGTAAATGTTTATTCATATGATGAACTCAGACTGCCAGGGGGTTCTTTTTTATGTGATGCAACAGAAATATTACCTATTACTGATTTAAAAAAATATACTCAAGCTGGTTTAAAAGGTAATTTGGCCGCATTTTCAGATGCATTTAGATATCAACTTATTAAAAAAAAAGGTGGTTGGTGGTTTGATTCAGATGTTTTATGCTTAGCTAGTTCAGATGATTTTGTTGAAATATTTAAAAATAAAGAAATTAAGTTGTCTTTGGGTTATCAAGCTCAAAATGATGTAGCTGTTGGAGTACTATATATAGATGATAATGATCTTTTACAGACAATAATTGATAGGTTGGAAAGTGTAGGTACTGATTTTCAATGGGGAGAAATAGGGCCAAAGCTCGTTACTGGCATTATTAATGAATTAGATATCAATCACTTGGTTGACCCAAAATATTATTTCTATCCAATTTACAAAAATTTTCAGAAGATGTTTGATCCACTTTCTGTTGAATGGTGCAAAGAGAGAGTCAGTAAATCATTCACTCTTCATCTTTGGAATGACCTTTTACGTAGATATAAAATACCTAAAAATATTATGCCTCCTTCAGGCTCTTATTTACATGAGATATTTTTGAATTTATGCCCTGAACTAGTAGAAGTGCCGACGTTACAATTTGACACATTACAAGTTCTTTTTGATTATTATGATCAGAAAGAACATTGCGAAAGGTTGTTATATATAGAAAAAAAAATTAAAGATAATTGCATTATATCTGCATTGCTTAAGATGAAAAATATTCTAAAGTAATGCTATCAGGCACTTCTGATTATAGCATAAATAATATTCAAATATTCCCCAATACTTGGTATTAATAAAGAGTCGATTTGATGATTCTTTTAATCTCTTGGTTTTAATCTTAAAGAGTATTCCCTGTATTTAATGGTTTCAATTGAAGATATTGATACTTTATCATTTATTTGGAAAGATGAGTTCTTTTATGTAATAGGTATTGTTAGTTCGGTAGTGTTCTTAATGTATTGTAAATGTATTCGCCGAAGCCTTTTGAGGGCGATTTTAGCTGAATAAACCTACTGTTGTTTTTTTTCTCCATAGTTTAAGGTATTGTCTCTATGGTTTGTCGTAATAGCCTCTGACCTTAATATAGGGTTTACAACTGATATTACTCTAGGCTCAACCATTATTATTCTATTCCAGTTCAATTCCGCAAAGAACCTATTTATAACTGTATAGCTTTGCCCCTTTGTCCGCAAATGACTTAACCTCCTATTAATGAATATTCTTCAGGTAACACCATCTTTAGGGCTAGGGGGTGCCGAAAGTGTCGCAATATGGCTTGCTGATAAATTTAAAAATTATAATAAGTCTATCTCTTTATATTCAAATAAAAGCGGTTTTTTAATAAAAGAGGTAAAGTCACGTCGCATTAAATATAAGGTTTATGAAAAATTTTATATTAGCTTATTAAATAACATTATTATAAATGCTAAGCGAATAATTAAAAATTCTTATATATTTAGTTATGCAAAAAAAAATAATCCAAAATTATGCAATAATTTTATATTTAAGCCGTTAAATCAGCATAATTATTTTGCGAGTATACAATATTCTAGTAAGTCTTCATTTTATAAAAGTTTAAAGAATAATAATATTGGTATTGTTCATTTCCATTCAATAAGTAGTTTATATCTTATTGATGCAGCAATAAAAGCTAATTGTATTATTATTTATACACATCACAATGTTCTTTCTGAATGTCATAGCAAAGAGGATATTGATTTCCTGAAAATTAATATTGATAAAATAAATCATATTATTTGTGTTTCTAAATCTTCAGCTAACGATTTTATTGAAGCTACATCTATAAACCCTTGCAAGGTTTCAATAATTAATAATCCTTCACTGGCATTTGGTGGAAAAAAAAGATCTATTTCTACTTTAAAAAATATTGGCACGGCGTCAAGTCTTGGTCCAGTAAAACGAATAGATGTAATTTTAGATGCTTTATTATTACTTAAACAAATGAATTTATCTGTTCCTCATTTATTTATCGCTGGAGGGGATTATGAAAGTATTATATTCTGGAAAAAATATGTACAAAGCCATAATTTGTCTGATTATGTTACTTTTTATGGCAAACTCCCTCCCGAAAAAATGTCCTTATTTTATAACTCAATTGATTGTCTTGTGATTTCTTCAGACTCTGAATCCTCTCCTTTGCAATGTATTGAATCTATAAGTTACGGTATACCTGTTATTTCAACATCTTTACCTGCATTATATGACACTCTCAAAGAATCTGCTATATATTTTAAGCCGGCTGATTATAATGGATTATCAAAAAAACTGCTTAATCTTTTTGATTCGCCACAGCTTCTAAGTAAACATTCTTCAAGCTCATTTAAATTATGGCAAGAAGAATACCACCCAAATCTAATATTCGATCAATATAAATCTGTATATAAAAAATATTATATCGATATATTATCAAATAATTAGTAATCCTTTTAATTAATAGAGTCTCGGTCAAATATCAAGGAGTGTTTTTTAATGTGTGGTATATGTGGTCAAATAAACTTTTATCAAAATGTAGTTGTTGGTGATATATCATCATTATTAAATAAAATTAATCATAGAGGTCCTGATGATCATGGCATTTGGTCTTCTCCATCTGCAGCTTGTGTTTTTGGACATGCTCGATTAAGTATTATTGATTTAAGTCAGCTTGGACATCAACCCATGCTTGATATAGAAACTGGTAATTGCATCGTATACAATGGTGAAATATATAACTTTGAAACTCTACGTCGTCACTGCGAGTTAGCTGGTTATCGATTTCGTTCTCATTCTGATACTGAGGTTATTCTTGCTCTCTACAGGCAGCATGGTGTAGATTGTTTGCAGAAGCTAAGAGGTATGTTTTCTTTTGCTTTGTGGGATGAGTCTAACCAAAAAGTTTTTTTTGCACGAGATCGTCTTGGTAAAAAGCCATTTAACTATGCTCTAGTTGATGGTGGCATTATTTTTTGTTCCGAGATTGATCCTCTTTCGCAATATCCTGGTGTATCACGGGAAATTGATAGTGAAGCTTTGGAACTCTATTTACAGCTTCAGTACATTCCTTCACCTTGGACTATTTATCGCAGCATCCGAAAGCTACCCCCTGCACATTATGGGTTGCTGGATCAATTCGGGTTTACTATAGAGCGTTATTGGGATGTTGATTACACAAATAAAATTGTCATTTCTGAACAAGATGCTCTTGATGGTCTTGAGGAGAAATTGTCTGAAGCTGTTAAGTTGCGTATGATTTCTGATGTTCCTCTCGGTGCATTGCTAAGTGGAGGAGTTGATAGCAGTCTTATAGTCGCTCTTATGGCTAAGCTTTGCGGTCAGCCAGTTAGAACATTTAGTATTGGATTTCGTGAACAGAAATTCAATGAGCTTCCTTTCGCCAAAAAAGCATCAGATATTTGTGGTTCATTGCATTATTCGCAAATCATGGAGGCCCCTGTAGCTGAAATGCTTCCGTCTATGACAAAGCATTATGGTGAGCCATTTGCAGATTCCTCTGCAGTTCCCTCTTTTCTTGTTTCCCGTATAGCTCGGGAACATGTTACGGTAGCAATGAATGGTGATGGTGGCGACGAGTTGCTTGGTGGGTATCCACGTTATAAAATGTCATCTACTCAAATGTGGATGTGCAATCAAGTCCTTAATTCTATTACACCATCTCAGTTCACAAGTTATGCATCACAGCTTTGGATGGTAAAAGGTATTCCCGGAAAAGTAATTCGGAGGATAGCTAGTCAGTTTTGGCCTGAAAACCAATTTGTTAATGTTTATAATGCCTTTTGGAATGACGATATTCGTCTCAACTTACTTGGTATGCATGACGGTTCGACAGTGTTGCCGCAATGGCGTACTTCATGGCTTAACAAAGCCATGTCACATGCAGATAATCCCATAGATAGAATGCTCTGGAATGACAGCAACACCTACTTGCCGGGTGACTTACTAGTCAAAATGGATATCGCATCAATGCATTGTGGATTGGAAACACGTTCTCCTTTACTCGACCACGTATTGATCGAATACTGTGCTTCATTGCAGGTTGACTTTAAGGTTCATAACCGTACAGGGAAATATTTGCTCAAAAAATTGGCTGAACGCTATTTTCCTCAGGAGTTTGTCCACCGACCCAAAATGGGATTTGGTATCCCCTGTGCTGTATGGCTAAAAGGGGCATTACGTCCTTTACTTGAGGATACTCTTCGTAACTCTGAGACGATGGCCCCATTTCAACATTCTGTAGTTACACAAACTCTGGATGGGTTTCTAAACCATAATCAGGATTCCTCTTCACGTCTTTGGGTGCTTCTGATGTATGGTCTCTGGCATCAACATTATTTAGAGGCCGGAAGATGCAATTATTGAACGATTGTATCTCAAAAAAAAATTTACTTAAAACAAGGGAAGGGATCCGGTTTCTCAATTGGCTTTATTTGAACCGGGCACTTCTGAATATAAGCCTTTAACTATAACATCGTCTTCGACGGAGTTGTGATTTTTATTTATGAATTCTAAAGATGAAAGAGTTTCATCATCTCACTTATCTATTTTGATGATTTCAACGAACTACTCTCCGCTCGTTGGTGGTACTGAGCGGTCAGCAGAAAGATTGTCTATTGCATTGGCATCTCGTGGTCATAATATTACGATGCTTACTTTACGTCGTAATAAGTTATGGCCATCGAGTGAGTTACAACATGGTGTAAAAGTTTATCGTTATTGGGGTCTTAATCGTCCAAAGCTTTTTGCAATTACATCGATGTTAAGTTATACAGTGTTCTTAATAGTTAAAGGACATAGCTTTGATATTTGGCATTTGCATCAATCAGGTCTTAATGTTTCAATTGCGGTCCTGCTTGGAAAGCTTCTTCGAAAAAAGGTTATATTTAAAATGGTTTATAGCTGCGGTAATGTCGGACTAAGCGGTATGATAGCGACACGTCGGTTTCCATTTCTTAGTATAGCTCTTCATAAGCGCATAGATGCTCTTATTGTCTTGACTCGCGAAACAGAGGCAGAGGCAAACTTATTCGGAATTAATTCGATGCGAACTATCAAGATTGGCAATGGTGTAGATACATCAGCATTCTACCCTCGTAATATCTATGACCGAATAGAACTCAAAGAAAAACTCGGTATTACATCGAGTAATACGGTTATCAGTGTTGGCCGATTGGCTTCTGAGAAGAATATTGATGGTTTACTTCATGCTTGGGGTATGGCTAAAAAATCACTGTCTGGATCATGGAAATTGCTAATAGTGGGTGACGGTCCAATGCGCAATGTACTTGAAAAAATCATCAGAGACCAAGCACTTGAAGAAAGTGTATGCCTCTTAGGTATGCAAAATAATATTGAGGAGTGGATGGCGGCAAGTGATATATATGTACTATCATCCCCTTCGGAAGGAATGTCGAATACTCTCATTGAGGCTATGGCTTCTGCTCTTCCTGTAGTTACAACTAAAGTTTCAGGAGCAATAGAACTTGTTGAAGAAACTGGTGCCGGAATTGTAGTTGAGGTAGGTAATATGAGAAAACTAGCAGATGCGCTTATTAAGCTATCCGGTGATAGTTCTCTTCGTAATAAAATGGGTTTTAATGGGCATCAGGTGATAGAAAAAAATTTTACAATTCAAGCGGTTACTGATAAGTATGAAGCTCTTTACTATAATTTAATAAAATGAAGTTACCTATATTTATTAATAGGTAAGAATGATATTGTGAATAATATTAAATTGAATCAATAATTTACAGCACATAAAGATTGCAAATCTTATAATTTATCTACAATAGCTATTGACCCATTATATTAATATATTTGACGAACATTACCTTACTAAAAGGTTAGTTAATTATATTTCAAAATTATTTAAGACGATTTTACCTAATACCTATTATTTGGTATTTTTGCTGTACTTTTCGTCTGTAATTGTAGGGGTTATAGAAGGAGAGCCAATTATAGTATATTTAACTATTATATTATTATTTGTCGGCTTTTTTATTATAGAAAACGGGTATGGTAATAGTATAGATAGTCAATATCTTCATGCTATTTTCGTATGGGGTTTTTTTATTAGAATTCTATATTCTTTTGCTCTTTATTATTGGTTACTTAGTTCTCGTGGTGATCCATATCTCGGCGGGGGAGATGATAGGCAATACGACATGGATGGTCAACTCCTCTTTGAGGGGTTTATAAAAAATCATTATGATATTTTCAATAATTATACCAGTCATCCTGGATATCCCTTTTTAAATGGAATACTTCACTATATAGGGTGGATGTTTGGAGGGTATCATCTTCTGGTACCTCGGATATTTAACGCATTTATTGGGTCTCTTATTGCCCCGTATGTTTATATTTTGTCACGAAACATATATGATCGTTATATTGCTATATTATCAGCTGTAATTGTTATGTTGTTCCCATATTTTGTTTTTTATTCATCTATTCAATTGCGTGATATCATTATTGTGTTTTTGTTTGTCTTTTGTGTAGCTCAACTAAGCCAATATGTTAGATTTGGAAAATATTTATCTATAATCAAAATAGTTATCTCAGTCATTATACTGACTTTATTTCGATCAGCTTATGGATTAGCGTTAATATTTATTTTGCTTATATGTTTGCTTGCATTTGTTTTTTTTGATAAATCAAAAACAAGGGCCTATAGACTGCAAAAGATAATAATTATTTCTTTTCTTGTATTAATTTCAATATCCTATATAGTATATATTAATGGATCATTAAATGATCTTATGTTTGGTGAAATGAAACAAGATGGTTTTGCTGATGATAAGATTAGTCGAATGCGAGAAGCTAGCATATATACAGGTTCTAATAGTAGTTCACTTGGCTCGTCACTTCTAAAGAAAAGTTATGGAGGTGCGGAGTATATTCTAATACCTGCAATAGCATTAATTATGCCTTACCCTCCTTGGGATTCCTTATTTTATCCTGGCCCACTTATGTTCATTGATTTTATCAATAATTTATCATGGACTTTACTTATGCCATTAACTTTTATTGGATTGTTTAAACTATTTCGTATAAATATACCTAAAAATCTTTTTTTGATTGTTCCTTTAATAGTAATATTGACATTTTCTAGTACTATTGGGTTTGAGTTAAGGTATAGGTTAGCCGCATATCCTTTTGCTATAATTATTGCAACAATAGGGTTTATTAGTGTTTTTCATAAAAAAGAGTTTCTTGGTGTTAAGGGTTATATGTTCATTCAATTTTTTTTACTCAGTGTGTATTCATTTATGAAATATATAGGTGGTGTTTAGTCTGTTCATAATAAACTTTATTAATAAGCAATATTATACAGTTAACTCATTTTGGATATATTATATAATCAATACATAGATATTTGATTACCACTTAATTCCAACTATAGTTCTTCTTCCATCATAGGGTAATATTCCACTGTTGTACTTATTTCCCTGTAATTCACTTAGTTAATTTGAAATTGTGTTTGTTAAGTTGTATGCATAGACTATGCCCTTCCTTATAAATAAAATCGATTTTTTGTTATACAATGTTTCCTTGAATATATAGTAATGAAGTTGCATTACCCCTTTATTAACCCGTTGCTTCCTGTTCTTAAAAACCTATATCAACTTAGAAATGCATCGAAGTGTTCTTCTCGTGCTGAAAAATCTTTAAAAATATTAGCGAAAAATATAAGTCTTCGTTCATTAGCTAGCATTCACTCTTTGATGGATTGGCAGCACGATCGCATAGTATTTCGTCATCAATTGGCATGGATGTTAGGCCTTTCAGAAAGGTATGCTTATGGTAAGATTGTTGTGAATATTGTCGGATCGTTACAATATGAGTTGTATACGATTCAAAAATTGATTTTTCAAACACTTCCAGGACTTTATGTAACCGCTAACTTTTATCTCCCGCATGATCGACCAGCTCAGTTGCCTTGTGTTATTTATTTGAACGGTCATTTGCTTTCACTAGATGGTGCAAAGACCGGTTTTCAAGATCGTTATCTTTGGTACCCAGTTAACGGTTTTGCTCTTTTGGTTATTGATCCTACTGGTTTTGGTGAGATTCCTGGGGTGCATCCTGGAATGTGTAAACTTAATAAATGGCATTGGCTTTCACTTGGGTATACTCCTGCAGGTGTTGAGGTATGGAATGCTATGCGAGCAATTGACTGGTTACAAACGTGTCCAGAAATCGACTCTTCTCGAATTGGTGTAACAGGAATTTCTGGCGGTGGTGTGATGACGCAGTTTCTTGCAGCACTTGACGATCGCGTAGCCGTTGTTGCGGCGTCCTGTTCGACTTATACTATAGGAACTCAAGTTACTATGGGTCTTATTCCAGAACAATGTGACTGTACTTTTTATCCTAATGTATTTCAAATTGATTTTCCTGAAGTTCTCGCACTTATTGCTCCTCGTCCCCTTTTGATTCTTGGTGGTCGTAAGGATCCTATTTTTCCGCCAGCAGGGTTTCGTGAAGCTTTTATGAGAACCCGCCGAATCTATGACCTTTATCATGATGCTGAAAATGATAAATCAAACATTAAGCTTGTAGAATCCGGTGAGGGCCATATTGATCCTCCTCATTTTCTATCTGAGACGCGCAAATGGATGTGCAAATGGCTTCGAGACTTCGATACATACGATTCTCCTTTAGAAGTTCAAAGTCCAAAACCTGAGTCTTCCGAACTCCTCCGTTGTACTTCTGTAATTCCACAATCCGCAATTAATTCTACAATTGATGATCATTGGATACATTACCCACCGATTTATCACCCTTTTTCGCTTGAAGAGTGGTCTCACCGCAAAGATAAGCTTTTAGATATTCTTCGGTTAAGAGTTTTTGGATGGTTTCCTAAGCATCAAATCCCATATAATACGAAGCGTCTTATTGCCAGTGGTGGACATTTAGCTGATTTAGCTGATTTTGGAGATTATCACTTTGACTCTGAAGACGGTTTGCCCGTTAACGCGTGTTTGATTACTCCCAAGGGTAAGATCGGTCCATTTCCTTGTATTATTTGGGTTAAAGGATCTTCTGAACATGTCACCTTTCCAGATCTTGATGAGTTTTATCCCTTTTTTAGAACTCACATAATCGTGATATTGACACCTCGTTTTACGTTTCCTCTTCTTTCAGCATCTATCTATGCACGCATAGAAAGAACAGCTGCATTAATAGGTAGAAGTATTACTGCTATGAGGATTTGGGATCTTTTAAGAACTGTATCTTGGGTGACCTATGACCGAAATCTACAACCATCAGAGATTACTGTGTATGGTTGCGGAGAACAGGGTATCGTAGGGTTGTATGCTGCATTATTTGATTCAACAATTTGCCATATTGTTCTCCGAAATCCCCTTGTATCTCATTTGGACGGGCCAGCCATACCTACAATTTTGCGTGATACTGATATTCCAGAGATTGCCAGTCTGCTTGCCCCTCGTCGCTTGACTATATTGTCACACTGTAAGGAGGGTTTCGAGTTCACTCAATCCATTTATGCTTTGAATGGGGCAGATTGGGCGTTGAATTATGTTTCCAGTTTGGTTGATGGTATTTTGGTGAATTCGGAGGAATGTAAAACTCTTAATGCAAATGGGGTGATTTCATGCTGAGTATCGAAGAATTTGTTGATCAGCAGAAATCATTGGGTCGCCGTATCCATAAACATGATGGAGTCTTTTGGGAAGAAGTTTATCCGTTTTACTGCAAACCAGCATTTATCTATCAATCTCTGGTGCCAAGGGAAGTTCGTCCTGCCCGTCGTCGAAGTATTCTTGGTTACAGTCATCAAGTGCATATTAAAGATGAAGGAAATCGGTTATTTCCCGTAATGGTCCTTGAACGCAAAAGACTTGATGATTTTAGTCTTTCGCGGCTTCCACAAAAGAAACGAAACCAAGTGCGTCGAGCTTTGGAACATTGTGTTATTAAGCCCATTACTGATATCGACCAGCAACTTGAGCGCATGCGCGAAATCAATATCTCACAAAGCCTTCGCCAAGAGCAGGGCGCAGGTGCGGAGACTCCAAAGCGCAGGTATATCGATGAAGCTGATGAATGGCGCACTCAGATGCGGAGGGAGTTCGCTCTTAAGGGGCGTGATTGGTGGGGGGCGTTCGTAGATTGCGTCTTGGTTGCATACTTGCGCACCTATCAGGTAGAAGAAATCAGTGTTATTCAGCAGACAAAGGCAGATACTGAGTACTTTAAGTTTCACCCTATGGATGCTCTTTATTATACGGTAATTTCAAAAGCTGCAACTGACATCACTTGTAAGTACATCATGAATGGCGACCCAAGACATACTTCGTTGAACCATTTTAAAGAACAGTTTCTTTTTCGGGCAGTCGAATATCCTTATTATTCATCAAACGCTTGGCTTGTAGAAACAGCAAAAAAATTAGTTTCGAACCCATCTGAGGGTTCAAAGACATTATCCGAAAAATAGTGCAGAGCTGTAGGATTGGCTCTAAAAGAAAATATGTAATAAATGATGATTTAAAAAAATGTTGCTTAGAAAGAAGAACAACTTGGTAAAATAATTGATTATTACAAGGTCATCTGATGGAAAAAAGGCACTATTCTAAAATAAATCGTTTAGGAATTTCACATTTATTTGTAAAAAATATAAAAGCCGCATACCCTAAAAGTTTTAGCAGAGTATGCCTATTCGATTAAGGATTCTCCTAAAGCGATTAGATATTTAAGAATAAATATTATTGAGGATGAAGATCTGAATGATTTTTTTTAAAAACAACTTATAGGAAAATAGTGTAACAAGGTGTAAATTAGTGATCGCAATTGTTGTATTAAAGTGTGATAAATTAACCGTAACAGAATTTTATACCACTTTCACGAAATGCCAAAATAATAACAAAAGTATTGATCATGAGATTAGATGAATATATAAAACAGGAACAAAGTATTCGAGGTGGCATACATTTTAAGAATGGTGTATGGTGGCGTCAAACAACAATTGGTCGTTGTCATCCTTTATATCCAATGCAAAGAATTATTCTTGGTGATGCTTCTCCAAAATATTCCAAAAGCTTTTTTGGTTACTGGTATCTTGTAAATGACATCGACAAGGCAAACTCTCAAAGGTCATTTATGATGCTTTCAAAGGAAAAACTTAAAACTTTTTGCTATGAAGGATTATCTCATGAAAAAAGGAAGGCGATCAATAAAGCATCTCGAAATGGTATAGTTGTCAAGAAAATATTTCAATTAGAAGATCACTGGAAGTCTATGCAAGCTGTGTTCAAGAGTACGGCAAGACGAACACAATATGGCCTTCCTGAGGAGTACTATACAGAGAAGGAAGAAGAATGGAAAATGAGGCTTAGAGTTGAGTTTGCTTTGCCTAATCGAGATTGGTTTGGTGTTTGGAAGGGTCAGGAGTTATTAGGATACTTATATTCATGTTTGATAGATGATATGGCATTTCTGTTGGTAACAAAATTTAACTCAGATTTTCTTGATTTAAGGCCAAGCGATGCCTTGCATTATCATATTCTTGAATATTATCGTGACCAACCTGATTGTTATATGGTGACTGCAGGTGAGAATAATCCGATGGTGTCATCTATAGACCGCTTTAAGAAAGGCTATGGTTTTGAAGTAGTCAATTATCCTTCAGTGTCAATAGTAAACCGCGTAGCAAAAAATGTAATTCGGGTAGTATTGGACTCTGCTACTCTTGTTGTTAAAGAACGAACGGATTCAAAAAGAAACCTTCGATATCAGTTAGAAACCATGAGAAACAGCTTAAACAACTGGTAACTTATATCAGAAGGAGTTTAGAATAATATATGTGTGAAATATCAGGAATTATAGGACTTTCGCCTCAGTTATTTCTTTAGAAAGATCTTCAAAAGATACAGTTCTCAATATGGCGTCACAATGTGACGAATGTAAAAAAGTTGTTAACGGTGGTGGATTTGATGAACGTGAAAGCTTGACATTTTTTAAAAGTCAGTTTTTGTTAACTCCTGTTGACTTGCCTTATTACACCCGTACCCTTTTGCCTATTGAATCTCTATGGGATGTATTCCCCGAAGCTTTGCTTCGTGAAAGAATCGATTAAAAATGAATTCATACCCCGTAGCTCTGCTGCGGGGTAGTTGATTGACGTAAAGACCATAATTTATTATTCTATAACAGGAATCTCTTCGTCTTTATTCATTCAGAACTTGTTCCTATTTGGGCAAGTTATAAACATAATTAAGTGTTTAAATATCGAGCAGATATTGATGGCCTCCGTGCCATTGCGGTCTTATCAGTCATATTCTTTCATACAGGCATTCCCGGATTTGGAGGAGGATTTGTCGGTGTTGATGTTTTTTTCGTAATCTCGGGATATCTCATCACCTCTATCATTCTCAAAGACATTAAGTCTGAACAGTTCTCTATCTCTCGATTCTACGAACGTAGAATCAGAAGAATCTTCCCGGCACTCTTTCCTGTCATTGCCTTTACTCTTGTAGTTGCAACATTCCTATTTGATCCTATTCCCTTCAAATTATTCGGTGAAAGCATAACCGCGACAACACTTTTTTGTTCAAACTTCCTTTTTTGGATAGAGTCAGGCTACTTCGATGCCGACTCAATTACTAAACCCCTGCTCCATACATGGTCGCTTGCTGTTGAAGAGCAATTTTATATCTTTTTCCCACTATTACTCATAGCAATCAATCGGTTTTCAAAAAAACGATACCTCTTATGGATACTTGGAATCGCACTTATATCTTTCTTTGCGAACGTCTATGGGGTTTATACCCATCCAGTTGGAACATTTTATCTTGTCCCTACGAGAGCTTGGGAACTGCTCTTCGGATCTCTTCTATCCCTTGAAGTCATACCAGAGCTCAAGTCAAATGTTCATCGAAATATCGTTTCGCTTACAGGACTTGGTTTTATTGTGTTCAGTGTATGTTTCTATTCAAAAACAACCCTCTTTCCTGGTGTCTCCGCTCTGATACCAGTACTGGGTTCTAGTTTCATTATTTATAGTGGTATAGGTGGGACGTCGATCGTCAAAAAGATGCTCAGTCTCAAGCCAATGGTCTCTATTGGACTCATTTCATACTCTCTCTATCTTTGGCACTGGCCACTGATAGTTTTTTCCAAGTATATGATTTTTCGAGACCTGGCACCTCTTGAAATCATAGGTATTATCTTAACAACATTCCTTATTTCCATACTCTCACTGAAGTTTATCGAACAACCGTTTCGAGGTACAACCCCCTTTATTTACAATAAAAAACACTTTTTATTTTATCTTCAGTTGTGATGTTCATTTTTTCCATCATTGGTACCTTGATTTATTTGCAAAACGGAATCCCATATCGGAGTACTTTGATAGGTTCGAAAATACTGTGGCATAGTTTCATTGATTATAAACTCGATAGTAAAGTTGTAACAACTGTAGAGAACATCCCCATCACCCAGATTGGTAAAGAAAATACTATTCCGAGTTTCATTATTTGGGGCGACTCTCATGCAATGGCTTTAGTTACGGGTATTGATCAAAAGGGGAAAGAATATGGTTTATCAGGATTTACGGCATATGCTCCTAATTTTGAGCCATTTGTTGGGAATATTATAAATGATGGCTCTTTAAGGAATTTAATGGGCAGCTTTTTTAATACTACGGCACTGCATTATTCTCATATCCAGCTTTCCACAGTAAAACAGTATTCTGGCCCGGTAACTTTCAAAGTTATGAAACCCT
>Ga0118677_10004081_pt1 | contig 26973 bp, 23 predicted proteins | sample AliMusrvi5mmetaG_FD_86154 | JGI IMG/M metagenome (GOLD analysis project Ga0118677, IMG submission 86154) | reverse complement strand
ATCCAGAACCGCCCGAACAGCATCACGACGCCGCCAAGCAGGTTGTAGAAGACGGTATTGCCGCCCAACCCGCCAAAGGCGCTGCCGTTGTTGTCGGCCTGCGACATAAACGCATACAGCACCTCGCTGAACCCGTGCGGGCCGGGATTGAACACGCTCGCCTTGCCAACATCGAGCACCACCGCCAGCGCAGTGGCATCCAATGCCATCAGCGGCAGAATCAGAAAACAAAGCGAGGCCATCTTCATCTCGTACGATTCGATCTTCTTGCCGAGATATTCGGGCGTGCGGCCCACCATCAGCCCGGCCACAAAGACGGCGATGATGACGAAGATGAACATGCCGTACAACCCGCACCCCACACCGCCGAACACAACCTCCGCCAGCGACAGCATCGCTAGCGGCGCAAGACCGCCCAGCGGGGTGAGTGAGTCGTGCATCGCATTCACCGATCCATTCGACGCAGCCGTTGTGGTCACTGCCCAAAGTGCTGAGTTGGCGACGCCAAAGCGCGCCTCCTTGCCTTCCATGTTTCCGCCAGACTGAATGGCGCTGCTCGTCTGGTCAACGCCCAACGCAGTCAGGCGCGGGTTGCCATTCGACTCAGCGCTATAAGCGAGCACAATGAACGGCGTGAGCAATAGCGTCATGACGATCAGGATCGCCCAGCCCTGGCGCGTGTCGCCCACCATCCGCCCGAACGTATAGCACAGGGCGGCAGGGATCAGTAAAATAGCGAGCAACTCGAGGAAGTTCGAAAACGCCGTGGGATTCTCCAACGGATGGGCGGAATTAGCATTAAAAAAGCCTCCACCGTTTGTGCCTAATTGCTTGATGGCAATTTGCGACGCCGCCGGCCCAAGCGCGATGGTCGTCTGCGTCAAGGCGATCGTATCCATAACCGGGTTGCCGCTGGCGTCCTTCACTGCCTGTCCCGCGGCATCCAGATGCGGAACCTGGTAGGTCGTGGCCTGCAGAACCGGCACGGTCTTGTAATCCGCAACCGTCTGCACTACGCCCTGCGACACCAGCGCCACGGCGAGGATGATCGACAGTGGCAGCAGGATGTACATCGTCCCGCGCACCAGATCGACCCAGAAGTTGCCAAGCGTCTGGCTTGAGCGGGCGCGGAACCCGCGAATTACCGCCATGAGCACCGCCATGCCAACGGCTGCCGACACAAAGTTCTGCGTCATCAACGCCAGCATTTGCGTCAGGTAACTCAGGGTGGTTTCGCCGCCATAGTTTTGCCAGTTGGTGTTGGTCATAAAGCTGACGGCGGTGTTGAATGCAAGATCCGGAGACACCGCGCTCATACCGGCGGGATTGAGCGGCAGGCCGGCCTGCAAGCGTTGCAGCGCATAGACGACCAGCCCGCTGATCAGGCTGAACACAAGCACCGCGACCGCGTAGGTTTTCCAAGTCATACCCTCGTCGGGATTGACGCCGGCGATCCGGTAGATCAGCCGCTCGAACGGGCCGAGGGCGCGGTTGATGACGACGTTTTCGCCCTCGTACACGCGCGCCATATACAGTCCCAGCGGTTTGACCAACAGCAGAAGAACCGCCAGATAGACAACAATCTGCAGGATTCCGTTGATGTTCATTTAGAACGCCTCCGGTTTCAACATGGCGGCAAACAGATAAATCAACAGAGCGACAACGATCACAGCACTGATTACATAAATCCAATTCATGGCGAAGCCTTATATCCTTTCCGCGACTTTGATCAAACCGTATGACACGGCAAAGAAAATCACAAAGATCGCAACCGCTGCAAGATCACTCAATAGGTCCATGGTTCATTCCTCGCAATCAGTGTAGACATCAGGTCATTCAAGCGCTGATAAAAGGCCGCGTGCGGGCATTAAAAACGCATCAAAAGACTGTAGCTATAATCTCAATGCCAGTCTCTGCCATCCGTCCGATATCAGTAATGTCAGTAATCAAGGAAGTCCGCGAAGTATGACCGCAACTGCAACCAATAACCGTGATTTCACGACCGATAGCGTCTTGCTTTTCGCCACGCGCATGACGCGCCTGTTCGCCTATGGCTTTGTGTCCATCATCCTCGTGCTGTACCTGAGCCAGCTTGGCCTGCAGGATTGGCAGATTGGCTTGCTGCTGACGCTGACGCTCATCGGCGACACCGTCATCTCGCTGTGGATCACGACCAACGCCGACCGCATCGGGCGCAAGCGCATGTTGATCGCCGGCGCAGCGCTGATGCTCTTCGCAGGCATCCTGTTCGCATTTACACAGGACTTCATCTTCCTGCTCATCGCCGGCACCGTGGGCGTCATCAGCCCCAGCGGCAATGAGGTCGGGCCGTTCCTGGCGCTGGAACAGGCGGCGCTATCGCAGATCGTGCCAGATAATCGGCGCACGCATATCTTCGCGTGGTACAACCTGGTCGGGTCATTTTCTACAGCCGTCGGCGCATTGTGCGGCGGCGGTCTGGCGCAGATTTTGCAGAGCAGCGGCGTGACGCCTCTGAACAGCTACCGGGTCATCGTCATCGGCTACGCGCTGCTTGGCGTAGTCCTCGGGCTGATGTTCCTGCGGGTATCGAATCGGGTGGAAGTGCCAAAAGATCAACTCAGACCCGCGTCCCGTCTCGGCTTGGGGCTGCACAAATCACGCAAAGTGGTGATCAGCCTCTCCTCGCTGTTTGTCATGGATGCCTTTGCCGGCGGGTTGGTGCTGCAGAGTTTTGTGGCCTACTGGTTCAACAAACGCTATGGCGTCGAGCCCGCTGTGCTTGGCGCGATCTTCTTTGGCGCGAACGTGCTCGCCGGAATATCGGCGTTGTCGGCTGTAAAAATTGCTGGAAAGATCGGGTTGCTCAACACGATGGTGTTCACCCACGTCCCCTCCAACATCCTGCTCATCCTGGTGCCGCTGATGCCGACGTTGCCGCTGGCAATCCTCATGTTGCTGTTGCGCTTCAGCATCTCGCAGATGGACATACCAACGCGCCAGTCGTACACCATGGCCGTGGTTGACCCGGATGAGCGCTCGGCCGCAGCCGGCGTCACCGGCGTCGCCAGGACGCTTGGCTCAGCTATCGCTCCCTCAGTTACCGGGCAGTTGATGAGCAACGCCGGATTGCTCAGCTTGCCTTTCATCCTCGCAGGCGCGATCAAGCTCATCTACGACGCTCTGTTGTACCGCAGTTTCAAGATGGTCAAGCCGCCAGAAGAGAAAGCGCAGCGCTGAATGCTGAACGAATGCTGGATGTATGCTGGATGTATGCTGGATGTATGCTGGATGTATAAGGAGACACGTATAATTCACCCTGACAACGCCAGAAGAGAATAATATGCGAACACTTTTTAACAATGAATTGACAACTGTCGCCGATCACATCCGCGCGCTCGGCGACCAGGTGAACGTTGCAACTGCGCGCGCCGTAACCGCGCTGGTTAATCACGACTTTGCGGAGGCGCGCGAGGTCAAGCGCAGCGACAAGTCGACCGACCAGTTGCGCTACGAGATCGAAAACGAGTGCCTGATCAGCATGGCGACCCAGCAACCGGTGGCTTCCGATCTGCGCCGGCTCGTCGCCGCGACGTTCGTGGCGGTGGAACTTGAGCGCTGCGGCGATTACGCCAAAGGCATCGCCAAGGCTGCGCGCCGGTTGAGCCGCGCCAATTCAAACAGCGGCGCCTACAACCTGACCGAGATGCAGGCGTTTGCAAGCGGGATGCTCGATCGCGCGGTCAACGCTTTTATCAATGTCGATAGCCCCACCGCAAGAGTGATCATTGCGGATGACGATCACATCGACGCCATGTACAACGACCTGGTCAGCAAGGTGACATTGGACATGAGCGAGGACTTCACACACATCGAAAGCGGCACGTGGCTGATTCACGCCGGGCACTGTATTGAGCGCATTGCCGATCGCGCCACCAACATCGCCGAACGCGTGTTGTTTATCCAGTCAGGCAATGTAACCGGCGACTTGAACGTGCACCCGGTCGAAGCCACCCGCAAAGTAAACGCGCCGGAAAACTAACCGGCGCGGGTCAGGGGCGTTCGCCCGCTTTCAGGCGCCTGTCGATTTCGTCAAGGCTGGGCAACACATCGCCCAGCGTAAGCATATCGTCCACACCCCGGCATTACGACCCTTCATCGACCTCCCCGTCCTCTATCCCCTTCATATCCAGCGTTAACGGGTTCTTAAAACACGCGTGTTAGATTATTTCCTTGTCAATAGTTGTCAATAGTTGTCTGGTTTCAACAAGATACGGAAAAGGCACGGAGATGATATGAAAATCAAGCAAGTTGTTTCGCGACTGTTTATCGCGGCGCTCGGCGCGTCCACACTGGCGACTGGCGCAGCCCAGTCGGTCAGCGCGGCGCCAAGCGGCCCCGTTAAGCGCGTGCTGCTCATCAGCGTTGATGGGCTGCACTCGTCCGACCTGAGCAGTTATATTGCCGCCAACCCAAAGTCCACGCTGGCAGCGCTGGCCGGCATGGGCGTGTGGTACCCGAATGCATCAGGCAACAAGCCCACAGACTCGTTCGCCGGTTTGATGGGGATTGTGACCGGCGGCACGCCTAAAGCCACCGGCATTTATTATGATGATTCCTATGATCGCAAGCTTTCGCCTCCCGGATCTAACTGCTCGACCATTGGAACCGAAGTTCTATACGATGGAAGCATCGACGCAGATCCCACCCGCATCGATGGCGGCGTCGGTTATGACCAGAGCCAGCTCCCGCGCAATCCCTACAACGGGTGCCAGGTCGTCTACCCGCATCAGTACCTGCGCGTGAATACGATCTTTGAAGTCGCAAAGGCTTACGGTTTTACAACCGCCTGGGCCGACAAGCATCTGTCCTACGAAATCGTGCGCGGCCCGTCGGGCGGCGGCGTGAATGACCTGTTCACCCCCGAAATCGACAGCGCTAATGGAACCACCAACAGCATCACGAAGACACAGGCCTATGACGATCTGAAAGTGCAGGCTGTGTTGCGCTGGATCAAGGGCTGGGATCACACCGGCGCCTATAAGATGACCGCGCCCGCGATTTTCGGCATGAACTTTCAGGCCGTCAGCGTCGGCCAAAAGCTTAAAGGCAATGGTTACACGGATGCCGCCGGCACACCCTCCAAGGGTCTGGCCAGCAGTCTGGCGTTCGTCGATCAGTCACTCGGTAAAATGGTGACGACGCTCAAGCAGTGGAACCAGTTCGACTCCACGCTGATCATCATCACCGCCAAACACGGGCAGTCGCCGATTGACCCGACTCAGCGACGCATTATCGACAGCAATGTGATCCCCGGGATCGTCGACGGCGTCAAGAAAGGGCTGCTGGCCCAGGCGACGCAGGACGATGTTGCGCTGCTGTGGCTGACCGATTCAAGCAAAACTCAGGACGTGGTCAACGCGCTGCGCGCCAATGCCGCCAATGCCGGCGTTGCAGACATCCTCTATGGGGACAGCCTCAAGGCGCAGTTCGGCGACCCGACCGTTGATTCGCGCGTTCCGGATATCATTGTGCAGCCGCAGATCGGCGTGATCTACACCAGTCCGAAAGGCACTAAACTGGCCGAGCACGGCGGGTTCAGCCAGAATGACGCCAATGTCGCGTTGCTTATTGCAAACCCGGGGCTGAAAGCCGGCGTCAACACTGCCAGCGTTCAAACCACCCAGATTGCCCCCACCATTCTGCAATCGCTGGGCATGGACCCGAACTGGCTCCAGGCAGTCAAGCTTGAGAAGACTGCTGCGTTGCCCGGCCTGGCAATGAAGTAAAAGGAGTAAAGAGTAGTAAACAGCAGTTACTACCTGACGTAACGAGACGCCCCATCCGACACGGATGGGGCGTTTTTGTTTGTGCCCACTGATGCCGGGCCGCATAACCCGTTCTTAACTGCGCGCTAAACAGGTCTTAGCAGTGTTCATCTATATCTGTATAAAAGCGAGGGTTACGAACGAAACAAGTCATGTTGAAACCCAGTGAGATTACCGTCATCGTCCCGACACGCAACGAACGGCGTAACGTGCCGGCATTTCTAGCGTCGCTCCCTCATCATGCACAACTAATCGCCGTCGATTCAAGCGATGATGACACCCCGGATGTGATCATGGCGTTGCGACCGGCAAACACGCTCGTGCTGCGCCGCTCGTGCAATATTGCCGTGGCGCGCCAGTTCGGCGCAGAGGCCGCGTTGACGCCATGGCTGGTCTTCACCGACGCCGATATCATCTTCGCCCCGGACTACTTTCAGCGAATCCTGTGCCATGAACACGCCGATGTGGTTTATGGGCCGAAGATATCCGCGGATCGGTATTGCCGCTACTACTTCTGGTTCAGCCAGGCGCAAGCGCTGTCACATCGGCTGGGGCTGCCGGCTGCAAGCGGATCAAACCTGGCGATCCGGCGCGTGGCGCTTATGGCGGTGGGCGGGTTCGATATGCAACTGCGCTGCAATGAAGACTCCGAGATTGCGTGGCGATTACAGCGAAGTGCTTACAAGGTGGATTTCGACCCGGCTCTCTTGGTCTACGCGCGCGACCATCGCCGGCTGGACCGCGGCGTGATGCGCAAGACATTGCATTCACTGACGCGTTGCGCCGCGTTGTATCTGAATCTCATGCCGGCGCAATATCGCAACCGCGACTGGGGTTACTGGTCCCCGCCGCGCCGGAATCGCGCCACAGACGCCACACAAACCTGAAACCAACATGCGCGCCTGGATGTGTTTTATAGGCGCGCCAAGTTATTAAACGGAGCGCACATGGAAATGGAAGGGCTTCAGTACACGGTAATCGGCGCAGGCAGCGTCCAGGCGCGCGACCCGCTCACACAATCGGCCATGTGGGTGTCACGCCTGATCAGCCCGCCGATTGTCAGCGCCATCGGCCTGTGTTTCGCGGCGGGATGGGTAGGCACGCCGATCGCGTGGACATGGGCGGCGCTCGAATTGGGCATGGTCGTGCTCTTTCCGGCTCTGTATGTAAGCTGGCTGATATCGCGAGGCCAGATATCGGACATCGATCTCAGCCGGCGCGAGCAGCGCACCCTCCCCTATCTGATGACGGTTGCAGGCGCCTGCCTCGCGGCGGTGTTATCCCTGGAATTAAACGCGCCGCAACCGCTTAGCTGGCTCTCCATCGCTGTAGCCGCTCAGGTCGCCGTCCTGTGCCTGATCACGCTTCGTTGGAAAATCAGCCTGCACAGCGCCGCAATCGCCAGCCTATGCGTGGTGCTGACGCACTTTGTCGGGCTAACCGCATTTTCCGTCATCTTGTGCGTCCCGCTGGTCGCGTGGGCGCGCCTGCGGCTGCGTCGCCACACCTTGATGCAGACCGTCGCCGGCACGCTGGTCGGCGCAGTGATCTATATCGCCGCATTACAGTTTGCGGCAATGAGTTAATCCCATGCGAATCGGCATCATCACCGAGACTTTCCTTCCCAAGGTCGACGGCATTGCCAACACACTGTGTCATGTGCTCACCCACCTGGCGGCGCGCCCCGAGCACTCGGCGCTGATGCTGGCGCCCGCCGGCGCCCCGGACCATTTCGCCAATACCCGTGTGATCGGCCTGCCAGCCGCACATTTTCCGTTTTATCCCGAACTGAAGCTGGCCTCGCCGTTGTCGAATATCGGCGCGCACTTCGACGCCTATAAACCCGATGTGATCCATGTCGTGAACCCGGTGTCGCTGGGCATCGCCGGCCTGCGCTATGCGCGCCGCAACAACATCCCGGTGGTTGCGTCCTATCAGACCGACATCCCCGGCTTTGTGACGCGCTGGGGTTACGGCTTCCTCAGCAAACCGCTGTATGCATATCTGCGTTGGATCCACAGCCAGGCCGACCTGAACATCGCGCCATCACGCGCCACGCGCGATGAACTGGCTGCGCATGGCTTCAAACATCTGAATATCTGGGGGCGCGGCGTGGACTGCGCGCGATTCAACCCGTCGCGCCGTAGCGACGAGTGGCGCGCGCGCTTAACCGCCGGTCATCCCACCGCCCCTTTGTTGATGTTCACCGGGCGCGTGGCGCGCGAGAAGCGCATCGATTGGCTGCGCGCCGTCCTCGACGCCATCCCGCAAGCGCGCCTGGCCATCATCGGCGACGGCCCCGCGCGACCGGAACTGGAGCAGTTATTCAACGATGGGCGCGCTGTCTTTACCGGTTTCCTGGGCGGCGTCGATCTGGCCTGCGCCTACGCCGCGGCAGACGTTTTTGTGTTTCCATCCGCGAATGAGACCTTCGGGAATGTCCTGCTTGAAGCGATGGCGTCCGGGTTGCCGGTAGTCGCGGCTGCGTCAGGCGGGCCGCTCGATGTGGTGCAACATGGTCGCACCGGCTTGTTCTTCGCGCCGGAAGACAAGCGCGCAATGACGGCAGCGGTGCAGAACCTGTTGACCGATTCTGGCCTGGCGCGTCAATTGAGCCTGAACGCGCGCGCCGAGGCCACAGGGCGCAGTTGGGAGGCCAGAATAGGCGAATTACTGGCGTTCTACGAAAGTGCTATCACCGCTGCTTGCGCGCGCCAGGATGCGCTGCGCACACCGGCTTCACCCATGCGCGGCTTCAAGCGTGTTGCATCGGCAGAATAACCAGCGCGCTAAGCGCGAACAGCGCCGCCGCCAGCGCATATAGCGCCAGATACCCGGCAGATGTGCTGTGCAGACTGGCATTCAGCGAGTCGATCAACACACCGCCAAGCAGTCGCCCGATGGCGCTTCCGCCAGCCGTTGCGACGTTGGCGATGCCCATATAGCGCGCTGCCTCAGCGGGTGGAACGATATCCGTAATCATCGCGAAACTTGCCACCAGGTACACTCCCGCCGCAAGCCCGATGAACAACCCGATGCCGGTCAGCACGGTTAAGTCACGCGCCAGCAGCACCCCGACGACGCCGAGTGCGGCAGCAACGCCCGCGCCAATCATCAACGGCTTGCGCCCAATCCGCTTGGCGGCGCGATTGGTCAACAACGCAGCAACAATCACTGCCCCGCCGAGTGCGGCCGAAACCTGGCTGACGTAGCGCTGCGCCCCCGATTCAGTCATGCCGAGGACATCTACGGCGAAGAAAAGCAGGAAGATGGTGAGACTGATAAACGCGCACCAGAACAGGATGCGGTTTACAAACCACCAGCCAAATGCCGGATAACGGCGCAGGTCCACAGCGAATGTGTCGCGCAAACGCGCCCGCAACCTAACCCGTGTCGCGGGTTGCGCAAAAATAACCGCCTGAATCCCATCAGGTGAACGGATACCCCATGCGGTGATCGCCAGCGCAACGAACATCAGGATCACTGGAACCGTCACCGCTTGCACAACGGCAAGGTCGCCGATCACCGGCGCCTGACTGATGATCATGCCGGCGCTGAACCGTCCTGTCACCGCCGCGGCGATATCAAGCAATGCCTTGAGCGACGATGCCGCGCCTTTTTGTTCAGCCGGCGCCAGGTCGGGGATCAGCGCCTGCCAGGGGCCCTGAATGGTGTTCGAACTGCCTTGCAACAGCAGCACGCTGATGACAAGCGCGGGCAGGCTGGGAGCGAGCGCCACGACGTAGATGCAGATCGTGAGCATGAGCGTGCCAGCAATAAAAAATGGCAGCCGCCGGCCCAGCCGGCCGTGCGCGCGATCCGACAGCATCCCGACAACCGGCTGAGTCAGCATGGCAACCAGCAGCCCGACAAACGTCATCAGACCCAGCAATGTGTTCGGGCTGCGCGGCGCCAGTTCGAGTATCTTGTGCCCGTATACGGCCGGTTCCATCGTGCTCGAATAGGTAGTCAGGGCGAAAGTAAAGATCGTAATTGCCAGCAGACGGGGAAGTGATAACTGCTTCATGAATTGCGCGCGACAATACCATCCCGCGGTTAAATCACGGTTAAGTACAGGCCGCGCGCTCTTCGAATTATGCCTTTACTGTTCCGATCTGACCCAGTATGCGCGTGACATCGGCGCGAAAGTCTGCGTTGCCATCGTTCAGGCAGGCGCGCAAGGCCTCCACAGCAGGCGCGCCGATGGCGACGAGAGTGTTGCTCGCATTCCACGTCGTCTCAAAGTCAGTGCTGCGCAGGGCGCGAATCAGTTGCGGCACGGCGTCATGCCCCACCTGCACGCAACCCGCCCAGTTTTGTTTGGCGACAAAATAGGCGGCCTTGACGTCCCTGTCTTCGGGCTGCCAACCGATGCGTTCGAGCGCATCCGCCGCCAGCTTGCGCATGGCGTGATCGTTATCGTGCAACACCTGCAACAATGGCGGCACGGCGCGCTTGTCGCGCAGAATCCCCAGCGCTTCGGCCGCAGCCTCGCGCCCGCACTCGTAACAATCCCCCAGAAGATTGATCAGCGGTTCCACAGCCCGCGCATCACCGATCCGGCTAAGCGCGCGCGCGCTGGCAGATGAGAGCGCAAACCCCTTGCCCAGCACCCCGATCAGCGCTTCGACGGCGCGCGCATCCTTCAACGCGCCAAGCGCATGGGCGGCTTCGATGCGGATCATGTTGTCCTCGTCTTGAAGCTGCGCAATCAGCGGTTCGACGGCGCGCGCGTCCTTGATCTTTGCCAGAGCGCGAATCGCGTTACAGCGAACGGCATAGGGATGGCGTTTATCACTGATGAGCAGTGGAATCAATTTATCGACAACCGCACTCCCCAACGCCACAACCTGATCGCAAGCTACGGGATCCTCGTGAATGGATTTCTTGATGAAGTCATCCATGGGATCGGCAATCTGTTTCCTTCCAAACAAGTTATGAAGAGAACTCATCGCGATGCTCCTTTGTCATGTCCGGTCTTTGGCTGGTCTTTGGCCGAACGCTGACCAACTCTACATGAGCGCAGTGACGGTTCTGCTTTAGTGTCTAGCGCCAAAACCATGCTGCGGGGATGTAGCTCCTTCTACCTAACTGTAATCATATTACTAAACCGCATAAGCGCAATTACGCTAATCGCGCAACTATAACGCGCATGCGATAATCCTTGAAGGAATAGAGAGATGTCGTATGAGCGAGAATAAAACGGAGTTTATCAAGGGCTTGCAACGCGCCTGGCTGGCGGAGCAAGCCAGCGCGCGCGTCTACCGGGCGCTCGCCCGGCGCGAGACAAGCGAGGCGCGCCGGCGCGTGCTCTTAAAGCTGGCCGAATCCGAGGTTCAACACAGCCAGCGCTGGGCCAGGCGACTTGGGGAACTCGGTTCGGCTACTCCACCCGACACCATCACGGTGCGCGAGCGCATCTGGAACTGGGTGCTGGTGCAGAGCGGAACCGACAATGCGTTGAAACGCATCGAGAGCACGGAGGACGCAGGCGCACTGCTGTACGAACAACTGGCGTCAATCGCGCCCACCCAAACCGACCGCGATTCGATACACTTCGTGCAGCGCGAAGAACAAGTGCACAGCGGGTTCGCGCACCTCGCCACGGAAGCGCCCGGGAACAGCGTTATCAGCCCACAGGTCATGCTGGATACCATCCTGCACCGCGAAAGCTGGCACAAGCGCGGCGGCGGCTGGATCGGCCAGGCCATCTACGGCGCAAACGACGGTCTGGGGTCGGTGTTTGGCATCGTGTCGGGTGTCTCAGGCGCAACCGCTGGCGGGTCGGCGGTGCTGGTAGCCGGTCTGGCTGGCATGCTCGCGTCGGCGTTGTCGATGGGTTCGGGCGCGTACCTCGCCACCAAGGCCGAACGCGAGGTGCAGGAGGCCGAGATCGGGCGTGAACGCAAAGAGATGGAAATACACCCCGATGAGGAGAAAGAGGAACTGGCGCTCTTTTATCAGTTAAAGGGCGTGCCGGAAGATGAGGCGAGGACGCTCGCCGAACGTCTGGTGGCCACACCCGAAAACGCCATCAAGACGCTCATCAGCGAAGAGTTGGGGCTCTCCGGCGAGAACTACCCCAACCCGTGGTCAGCAGCGCTGACAGCCACCCTGTCCACTGCGTTTGGCGCGTTCATCCCGATCATCCCTTTCTTCTTCACCAGTGGCGCGCCAGCCATCATTGCCTCATTTGCCATCAGCACACTGGCGCACTTTATGATCGGCGCGGCCAAGACCGTGGTCACCGGCCTCAGCCCGTGGCGCAGCGGCGCAGAGATGACCATCGTCGGACTTGGCGAGGCAGTCATCACCTACATACTCGGACGCGCATTCGGACCAATGGTGGGCTGACACTCGCAACCCTCGTAATCCAATGAGTATCTTCGATGTGTTTGGCAGATCATATCAATTCACTTCATATGCCGTGGTGTTGTTGGTCGCCACGCTCATCGGGTTATTCGTTGCCATCAAAACCTGGAACCGGCGCGCCATTCCTGGGGCCAGATTCATCACATGGGTCGAACTCGCCGCGTCGCAATGGACCTTCACACTCATCTTCGAATCCGCTGCTCTAACTGTCGAACTTAAGTTCGTGTGGTCGGTGATTATCTATCTGGGCACAACCACCGTTGCGGTGTTCTACCTGATGTTTGCTATCGAGCACTCGCGTCAGAAACGCGTCATGTCGCGCAACAGTATTCTGGCTCTGCTGATTGTCCCGGCTTTCACGTTCCTGATCGCCGCAACTAACTGGTCTCATCAGTTGTTGTGGACATCCATCGTCATCAACCCTCAGAATAACCTGGCGGTATACAGTCATGGCGCGCTTTTCTGGGTGCTCACCGCGTACTCATACGGCGCAGTGGCGGTCGGTGTCATCCTGTTGAGCCGCATGCTACCGCGCGTCAACGCCGTGCTGGCTTCGCAGACGAAGCTGATGCTATTGCTCACACCGCTGCCGTTGCTCGGTAACCTGCTTTACATCCTGGGCTTCGATCCCATCCCTGGGCTGGACTGGACGCCGATCGGGTTCGCGTTGTGCGGCGCCGGTATCGCGTGGGCCATCTCCTCCGGGCGGTTGTTCAATATGCTGCCCATCGCGCGCGCCCAGGTGGTCGAAAGCATGGAAGATGGCGTGATCGTGCTTGATTTGCAGAACCGCATCGCGGACATCAACCCGGCGGCATGCCGGTTGCTGCACGCCGATAAGAACGGCCTGCTCGGTAGTCGGATTGCAGACGTGACTGCCGTATGGCCTGAAATGGATGTGCTCGGCGGCGGTGTCTATAAACTGCCTGTCGCCTCGGTGTGCGGCGAGTTCGCGCCCTCCTACCGGTATATCGACGTCAATGTGTCGCCGCTGCCCGAACAAAACAACCGCGTCGCTGGATATCTGCTCGTTATGCGCGACATCACGCAGAGCCGCAGGATTGAAGACGAGTTGAGCCAGGCCAACCAGCGTCTACAGAAGCAGTTAGTCGAAATCCAGGCGTTGCAGGCCAAACTGCGCGCCGACGCCGTCTACGACGAACTGACCGGCATCTATAACCGCCGCCACCTGATGGAAACGCTTGAATCAGCCGAACGAGAGGCCATGCCCTACAGCCTGGTGATGATGGACATGGATCGGCTGAAAAACATCAACGACACGTGTGGGCACGCGGCGGGCGACGTCATGCTGAAACACCTTGCTTCTGTGTTGCGTCAAGCAACGGGCAACCACGATACCGTATGCCGCTACGGGGGCGACGAGTTCATTGTAGTGCTGCCAGCGACCTCAGCCGCGGAGGCGCTGCGCCAGGCGGAGCAGTGGCGCCAGACTGTCGCCGGGCTTACAGTCGCGTGCGGCGCGGGCAAACAACATGCCACAATCTCGCTTGGCATCGTGTCATGCAACGGAGCCGCCCGCGCGCCCGACGAGATGCTGGTAGCCGCCGATCAAGCGCTGTATATGGCAAAGACCAACGGGCGCAACTGCGCCGTAGTGTGGCCGGGCAGTTCAGTGGCTCGTTAACCCGGCGGCTCGGTGGCTCGGTGGCTCGGCAGACGTTGACATTCTGGAAGTGCCGTATAGACTTATCCCCATCAAAGTTGTTGGTCTCGCGGAGTCGGAGAGCGCCATGGAAATGTTATTTTCATCGTACCAATTCACACCTTACAGCCTGGTCATGGCTGTTGTAACCGCTATTGAGCTGGTGATTGTCTTTTTTACGTGGCGCAGACGCGCCACGACTGGCGCGCGCTATTTGATGTGGCTATTCGTCGCGATGGCGGAATCATCCTGCGCCTATATCTTTCTGTATGCCTCCTCCTCTCCGAGCGTGCTGTCACTGTGGTATCAGATTGCCAATCTGGGATTTGCCGTTGCCGGGCCGCTCTATCTGCTGTTCGGTCTGGAGTACACCCAGATGGGACAGCACATCAACGGGCGCCTCCTCCTCCTGTTGGCGATCCTGCCAGCAGTAACTGTGCTCCTCACGTGGACAAATCCGCTGCACCATCTGATATTCTCCGCATTCAGCCTGAATCCCATAAATGGGCTGGGCGTGCTGGAGGGAAGCGGCGCATGGAGCATTGTGCAACTGGGGTACACCTATCTTTGCGTCCTGATAACCACGTTCCTGCTGCTGCGCGCGATGATGCGTTTCCCGCCTTTCTTCAGGGCACAGGCCGGCATCATAGCCGCGGCAGCTGTGCCGCCAGTGTTTGGAAGCCTGGTGGAATTGTTCAATAACCCAATGCCGGGGTTTGACTGGCACGTGCTGGGTTATGGGCTGAGCGGGATACTGCTTGCAGTAGTCATTCGTCGCCAGTATATGTTCAACCTCGTGCCGCTCGCCCGCGCGCAGATCATCGACAGCATGGCCGACGGCGTCGTTGTGCTCGACACCGCAGACCTCATCGTTGACATCAACCTGTCGGCCCGCCATTTGTTGAAATTCATCGGCGGCGCGCTGATCGGGCAGCCCGCCCGCAAGGTGCTGCCTATCTGGCCGGAGATCGAGCGCGGCCAGGATGCCGTGATCACCATTCCCGACGCAACCACAACCAGCAAAGCGCCTCTGGCCGTGCGCCATATCGACACTCACGTCACCCCATTGCTGGACCAGCACAAGCGCGTCATCGGGCGCATGTTCATTCTGCGCGACGTCACACTCATCCAACAACAGAAAGCCGAAATACAGGCGCTGCAGGATCGCTTGCGCGCCGAAGCCATTCACGATGAACTGACAGGATTGTACAATCGCCATTACTTCGGCGAGGCGCTGGCGCTGGGACTGGCGCAGGCGCGCCGTGATAATCTGCCGTTCAGTCTGGTCATTCTCGATGTGGACCACTTCAAGGAAATCAACGAAGCGCGCGGTGATGCGGCGGGTGATTTACTGCTGCAACAGGCGGCCAACCTGCTCACCCGCAGCACGCGCGGCGGTGATGTGATCTGCCGTTATGGGGGCGACGAGTTCGCGCTGCTGCTGCCCAATACATCGCTCGAAGATGCCTTCAGTTGCGCCGAGCGCTGGCGCCACGGCATGGAAAAACTGGGCGCACTCGACGGGACTCAGGGTGCGCTATTCCAATTCACGGTTTCTCTTGGAATGGCCGGATATCCCAATTGTGAAGGCAGCATGGATGAGCTTCTGGCAGTCGCCGATCAGGCGCTGTACACAGCCAAAAAGTCCGGGCGCAATCGCACCGTGTTGTGGCGACAGGCGCCTGTCAACCCATCCGATGCCCCTACCCCATAAAACGTCTTGGAATCGATTTTTGCTGATTATCGCGTGACGCCCTACAGCCTGGTGATGCTTATCATCGCGGCAGTCGGAGTAGTTATCGCCTGCGTAATATGGCGCAGACCTGCCACACCCGGCGCCAGGCGCCTGATCCTCGCCATAGGCGCAATCACCGAGACAGCATTGGCAAACGCGTTGCTCTATGCGTCAACATCCCTGCCAACGATGATTCTATGGCACCAGACGGCCTATGCAGGATACCTCAGTCTGCCGCCTTTGGTATTTCTAACCATAATGCACTTCACGCAGAAGAACCAGTACATCACGGCGCCGGCGCCCGCATTGCTCATGGTGATTCCAATAATTACGCTTATCGTGCTCGTTACGAATTCATGGCATCATCTGATGTGGAGTGCTTTCAGCATCAGCCCCGAAACTGGTTTGTTGTTGGCAGCGCCCGGTCCTTGGTTTCTCGTAATGATTTGTTACTCCTACTCCTTAATCATCGGAGGATGTCTCGTGCTTCTACGGTCAATCACGCGCACATCATCTGTTCCCAAACCCTTGCTATGGATGCTTCTCGTCGCCATCGTTGTGCCGGCGATCTGTAACGTCGTCCTGACCAACGGTATACACTTCGTGCCGGGTTTTAACTGGACAACCGTTGGCGAGGGTGTTGGGTGGGGGTTGCTTGCGCTGGGCATCGTTAAGTATCAAATACTCGGTCTGGCGCCGATTGCGCGGGCGCAAGTGGTGGACAGCATGACCGACGGGCTGCTGGTGCTCGATCTGCAGGATCGCATCGTGGACATCAATCCCGCCGCACAACACATGCTGAGGCTCAACCGCGCCAACCTGGTCGGGAAAAATGCGACCGATGCGCTGGCACATTGGCCCACCCTGGCACACGGCGTCGAATGCGTCGTCGAAATCCAAAGCGCGAACGGGGCAAGCAGCATAGACAACCCGGACTCTCTATGCGTCGATGTCAAGGCGTCGCCGCTGCAAGACCAGCATCAAATGCCAATCGGCCGGCTATTTGTCTGGCGCAACATCACCGCACAACTGCGCATCGAGCAAGCACTGAGCCACGCCAATGCCCAGTTACAACAGCAACTGGACGAGATCACTGCGCTGCAGAACAAACTGCGCTCCGATGCCATTCACGACGAATTGACCGGGCTCTACAACCGGCGGTGCCTGATGGAGATGCTGCCACAGGCGTTTGTGAGCGGGCTCCCGCTCAGCCTGGTGATGATGGATCTGGATCATCTCAAAAAGATCAATGACACCTGCGGTCACAAAGCCGGCGATGTCACATTGCAGCAATTCGCCCGGTTGCTGCAACGGAACCTGCCCACAAGTGAGCCCACTTGTGGGCACGCAGACGCGACCGTCTATCGTTACGGCGGTGATGAATTTGTGGCTCTGTTGCCCCACACGCGCATCAGCGAGGCCGCCACAATCGCACAACAATGGTGTAGCGCCGCGCATGAACTCATCGCAGAGTGCGCCGATGCCAATTTGCAGGCCACGCTCTCGGTCGGCATTGCCTGCCAGGTCGCCCCCAACGGCAGCCCGGACAGTTTGCTTGCCAGTGCAGACCGCGCGCTCTACGAGGCCAAGGCACAAGGGCGCGACCGCGTCGTGATGTCATAATCCCTGCGCCTTTTCCGTCCCTCCCCTTGCGCCCTCTCCGTCATTCCCGTGGAAACGGGAATCCATTCCGTAAGCTGCCCTTGCCCTCGTTTGGCGCGTAGCACATACTGGATGCCCGACTCCTCGGGCATGACGACGCCGATATGTCGTTATTAGCACGCTGCACGCTCGCGTAGCAAGTTCATATTTGGAATTGCTGCGACATATCCCGATCCATTGACATTCATGCAATCGTATGCTTAAATGCCACCCACTGCAACCATGGCACGCATTCGCAAAACCTTCGTGTTACCTTTACCACCACATGACTAATCCATCCGCCCGCATTTATATAGACGTTAATCGCACCATCAGCGATATCTCCCCGCTCGTGTTCAGCGGTTTCGCCGAGCACATGGGGCGCTGTATCTACCAGGGCATCTATGAGCCCAGCTCGCCGCATGCCGACGCGAATGGTTTTCGCGCCGATGTGCTCGCCGCCCTGCGCGAACTCAACTTCCGCATGATCCGCTACCCCGGAGGCAACTTCCTGAGCGGGTACAACTGGCTGGACGGCGTCGGGCCAAAAGACCAGCGCCCGCGCCGCCGCGAACTCGCCTGGCAATCCATCGAGACCAACCAGTTCGGCACGAACGAGTTCATGCAGTTCTGCAAGTTGATCGACACCAAGCCAATGCTGGGCGTGAACCTCGGCACGGGCGATATCTCTGCGGCAGCCAGCCTGGTTGAGTACGCCAATGCCCCCACCGGCACGAAGTACGCGGACCTGCGCGCCTCGCACGGCTATAAGGATCCCTATGGGGTGGAATACTGGTGCCTGGGCAACGAAATGGACGGCCCCTGGCAGATCGGCCATCTTGAGGCGCGCGAATATGGGTTGAAAGCGCGCGAAGCGGCCAAGATGATGAAGTGGCATGACCCCAGCATCAAGCTGGCATTGTGCGGGTCATCCAGCACCCATATGCCCACCTACCCGGAGTGGGATCGCTCTGTGCTTGAACACTGCTATGATGCGGTCGACTACCTGTCGTTGCACTACTATGCCCAAAACCACGAAAACGACTCGACCAGCTTTCTCGCGTCGGCAGCGCAATTCGAGAGCCAGATTGACACGCTGGCCGGCACATTGCGTTACGTCAAAGCCAAGCTGCGCTCGAAGCACGACGTCACCCTTTCATGGGACGAGTGGAACGTGTGGTACAAGGATCACCTCATGAGCGGCAACTGGAGCGAAGCGCCGCATCTGATCGAGGAAGTCTACAACCAGGAGGATGCGCTGGTCGTGGCGCAGTGGCTGAACGTCTTCCTGCGCAAGGCTGACGTGCTGAAGATCGCGTGTCTGGCGCAGATCGTCAACGTGATCGCCCCGATCCTGACCACGACCGACGGCATGCTGCGCCAATCCATTTTCTATCCCTTTATGTTCTTCAGCCGCTACGCAACGGGACAATCGCTCGATGTCCTGACGCAGTCGCCGCGAACAGAGACGAAGAAATACGGTGATATGCCCCTGCTCGACACATCAGCCAGCTACGACCCGGCCACGGGCAACAGCGCTATCTTTATCGTCAACCGCAGTCAGACTGAGACGATTGCCGCCGACATCGTGTGGCAGAGTGAAGCGCCCCAGCAAGTCAAGGCCATTTACCAGTTGGCACACCCGGATGTGAAAGCGGCAAACACTTACGAACATCCCGATACCATTGCGCCAGTCACTTTACCCGGCATGGTTGTGGACGGCGGCAAGGTAACTGTTGCGTTGCCTCCGCTGTCATTTACGGTCGTCACCGCTTAACGGCCTGACTGGCATCTACCGTCAGACAGGCGGCAGGCGGCGCAAAATGCGCCGCCTGCCGCCTGTTTTTATTTCAAGATTAAGCACATCTGCGACTTGTGCGGCCATTGTTCCATCATAAGATCCTTGTGTTGACACTTGTTGACAATTGATCAACGTGGACATAGACTAAGAATATACTTACGCTAGTGGCAAATGCAGGGCAACCGCCCGTTATGACCCTTACCCACGGGTATTCGCAGATTGGGAGCAGCAAATAATGCAACGAATGTTCAATCGCCACGGACTTGATGTCAGTCAGATTGCGCGGGCGCAATTCATTGACAGTATCGCTGACGGCATGGTAGCGCTTGATACAGAGGACCGCATTATCGACATCAACAGAGTGGCGCAACGACTGCTTGCGCCTCTTTCACGTGAACTGATCGGTCAGTTAGTCAACCGCGTGCTCGCGCGCTGGTCGGATGTCACGACCAATCAGGGCAACGTTGTGGGGCTGCCTGATCCAGAAGCCATCATGCAACAGGGCGCGGCGCGCCGGTTCATGCATATCCGCATGACGCCCATCCTGGGCGATGACGGTCGTCCGATCGGCCGGCTGGTGATCCTGCACGACGTTACCGAGCGCCAGGAGCACCTGGCAGAAATAAACAATCTGCAGGAAAAACTGCGCGAAGAGTCGATCCACGATGAACTCACCAGTCTGTACAACCGGCGTTATTTGAGCGGGCTGCTGAGCCGCGCAATTGCGCAGGCGCGCCGCGAACTGCAACCGGTCAGCATGATCGCGATCAATATCGATCACTTCAGGGCGATCAACGAGGCGTACGGCCAGGACGCCGGCGATCTCGTCCTGCGCCAGGTAGCCGACTTCCTGCGGCGCAATATCCGCCTGAGCGATGCCATCTGCCGCCAGGGGGGCGATGAATTCGTCGCCGTGCTGCCAAACACGCCCACTGCCGGCTCGCTCATCCTGGCGGAGCGTTGGCGCAACGCCATCAGCGCACAGACGATCGACCTCGGCGGTGTCCCGATACACATCACAGTTTCATTGAGTCTGGTCACTTTTCCAAGCAACGCCAACGACGCCGATGAGATGCTCACTGTCGCAGACCAGACATTAAGCAACGCCAAGGCCGCAGGGCGAAACTGCACCATTGTGGCGCCGCCGATTGAGGCCAAGCCAGCCGGCGCCTCGGTCGAAGCCCGAGGACCAGATGTGGCGCCAAAATCGTAAACGGATAACTCTTTAGCTTAGTTTCGTCCCGCAGTTCCCGCAAAACACTGCGCCTGCGAGGAATTCATGCTTGCAGTTGGGGCAGGTTACGCGCTGGTCGCCTATGACGACCTCGATCACCTTATACATCAGGTCGGGGCGCAGACCGCTGTTTCTCAGTTTGATCTGCGTCTGTTGCACCGACATGCCGGCTGTCAGGTCCTTCTTTACTTCCTCGAGTATGCGCTGCGGGTTCGGTGGTGGAGCGTGTTGCAACACCTCGATCGGGAAGACCTTCTGGCAGACTTCGCATTGCAACCACTCGGCCAGTTTCTCGATTTGAAAAACCGGAATGAAATACACCGTGAAATAGCGGCCGATGCGCTTGCGCTTGTAAGGGCGCATATCCCCACAGGCTGGGCAATAGAACTCGCCTGTTCCGGCACTGACCTCTCGACCACGCGAACCGAGTAGTAACACGCTGATATCCTGGCTCCGTTTCATCTTGTTTGCGCGCCTGCGCAAACAGCCTCCTCATTATACGTATACGTGCCCCGAAATACTCTGCCGATACACGCAGATTGGATCACACGGCGTGCGCCGGCAATTCAGCCGCATACTCATAGGTCGGGTCCTGCTTCTGTTTTGCCAGAATCGCGCGGATGACTTTCCACGTCTCAACCAGTCCCACCGGACAATGCGGCAGGTCAGCCTTGATTGCATCGTGCAGTTTTGCCAGGTTGTAGCACGGCACAGCCGCGTACATGTGATGCTCAGTATGGTAGTTCATGCGCCAGTACAGGAAGCTGATGAACGGGTGCAGAATAATGGTTCGGCAGCATAGCCGATAATCAGGCACATCGTCTTGCAGCCCGATGTGCTGGGCGTTGTTGCATAGAAATAGCAGCCAGCCGCCGTAGTAAGGGGCAAAGGTGGTGAGCACCGGCAGCATCCACCATCCCATCACGATCGAGACAATAATAATCGTCGCGTGACCGAACAGCATGATGCGCGCCCACGTAAAGAGTCGCCGGCGACCTTCCACGTTCACGTTAGTGGGTGGAAAAAGCGCATTCTCCCAGTCGCCCTTAAGCTGGCCGCGACTCAGACGCACTACAAGCTTGAAAATCTCCACGAATCCCCACGGGTTGACGAAACCGCCTTTCAAGAAATCCTTCAGCGTCAGTTTCACCGGCAGCAATACTTCCATATCATCCGGCGGGTGCAGCGTGTATTTGTGATGTTCCTGGTGGCTGGCCCAGAACATCACCGGGTTGTAACAACCCATGAAACTGAAGATATTCAGAAACAGGGTGTTTAACCCCTTTGTTCTAAAGACCGTCTTGTGACAAAACTCGTGGAACCCATTGAGCAGAAACGCATAGAAAGTGCCGTGCAGGAACACGAGCAACAGCACAACCGGGAAGGGCCATCGTCCCGCCGAATACCACGCGGTAGCGCCGGTCAACATCAACAGGCCAAGGTGTCCGAGCGTCTGGATGAATCCCTGTAAGTCGCTGCGCCGGTTCAGTTGATCCAGCGTCTCACGGCTTACGGGCGACCGATACCAGGAAATAGTGGATTTTCTATCGAGGGTTGTCATGGCCAGAATTGTACTTAGCTTTAGCCGGTTTTTCTTATGCGAATAGAGATCGCACCAGATCAATGTTGGAGATCAGATCAAGGATGCCGATCACGAGCAAGAGCGCGCCGCTGACCACATTGATCAGGCGCGAGTGTTGTGCCAGGAACCCTGTGATGCGACGTTGAGTTGCGCCCGCCAGCAACGACAGCGCCAGCAATGGCAACCCGAAACCCAGCCCATAGGTGAGGAACACCAGTATTTGCTGTGCTGTCTCGCCGGCAGTGAACGAGAGCGCGAAGATGCTGACTACCAGCGGCCCGGAGCATGGCAAGGTCAGCGGCCCGTACAACAACCCGTACACAAAAGCGTTAGCAAGCGGGTGCTTGAGTAGCGGGACTTGTGCTTGCGGCAGGCGCTTGAAGGGATTGCGGTCGAGGATCAGCAGGATACCCAGAAGCACGATCAGCGCGTCAGAAATAGGAATGACGAATGCCAGCACCCGCCCGACGGATACCGCCAACGCGGCGATCACAGCGCCCAACAGCAACATCATCGTCATGACGCCGGCCAATACAAAGGCCCCCAGCCAATAGCGTGATCGCCCTGCCCCTTGCATCCCGCCCAGATACGCCAGAAACCCTGGGTATAGCGGCAACAGACATGGACTCGCCGCGGACAACAGCCCCAGCGTTACTGAAGAAAACAGCGATTCCAGCATAGGTTGAGCAGACAAGAAAAGCAGCCCTCTATACCGCATTCCTCCAATCTCTAATCTCCAATCTCCAATCTCTAATCAAGATACGGCTTCAGCGCCTCCTGCAAACTCGCAACGCTCTTGACGCCGAAGGGCAGCGGGTGGATGCCGCCTTGCTTGTCGATGATCAGCATCGGCACTGCGCTCGGATTGAGGAATTGCGATCCATATAAGTTGCTGATTTCGCGCGCAACCGACGCCGGGGCGACAGTGTAGCCCCACTCAAATCCCTGCTGCTGACGGTACTCCTTGAGTTGTTTGGCCTGCTCGTTCGGGTCGACATCCATGCTCAGGCTGATCACTTTGTCGTTGTTTTGCCCCAACGCAGCCTGATGCATCTGCTTGACCTGGCTTTGCTGTTGCAGGCAGTTTGTGCACCACACCGCCATCATCTCTACCAGAACAACTTTGCCTTTGTAGTCGATCATCCTGAACGTCTCGCCCGTGCTCACATTCGTCAGTGGCGTTGTGATCCATGTTGCGTCAGCCAGGTTGGTCCCTGTGGAACTGGCAACTGTTTCTGACGCAACCGCTGGAACCTTCTTAAGCGTCTCAGGGATGGGTGATGCGTTTCCGCCGCACGCCGACAGCATGCCCATTGTAAAAATAACCGATACGACCCTATACAACTGTTTCATATCCATATAACGCTCATTACTCTTGAATCAGTTTCTCGATCCAGGCGCGACTTTCATCGAACCCGCCCTCGCCGACGTGAGTATAGCGGATCACCCACCAGCGACATAACACGCTTCATCACAGCCTCCACTTACCGCCAAATAGCCAACTGTCATACATCTACATTCAGGCTACGATGCAACTGTTACAAAAGACTTACAACAGATTTGCCCACGCGAGTATCTATAGTGATTTCACTACAGGGCTGGTTTGCTTGTATTTATTCGCCAAGTCATCGCTCTTATCTATAGCGCAACATCCATTGCCTATAGTATCTGGTTGTGGAACCTGGTTGCAGATTATGTTTAACAACAACACGCCAATCCCGCACGGTTAGAGAAGCCATGGAGAAGGCTGTGAGCACATCAAGTCATAAACACTGGTTTGGCGCAAATCCTTGTGAAACCGGCTCCGCGCAGAAAATAAATAAAAACGGGTCGGGAGATGCAGACCAGGATTTCAGTGAGCTGGATGAATTGACCACCCTGATGCGCAATGACTCTATGGAGGAGCCGCCGCCCAACGTCACGTTAACAGTGATCAGAATGTTTAAGGCGAGAACCGCAACATGTCGCTTGTAGACTCATCAAACTCGTCTTTCATCTGCAGGCCATAAAAAACACATGCCCCCGTTGGGGCATGTGTTTTTTGTTCACAGTTGCGCTGCCATGACCCGCTATTTCAGGCGCTCGCGAACGATCGCCTTCAGCACGCGCCAACCATCGGGTATGGTGCGCAGCCGGCCAATTCCGTGAATGCGCTCAGCTTCAAAGCTCGGGATCTCAGCGATGCGCAAACCGGCGCGCAAGGCGCGGATGTTCATCACGGTCTCAATCTCAAAACCATCCCCTTCCAGGTTAAGCTGTGGCACTACATCAGCCCAGAAGGCGTTGTACCCGTAGCACAGGTCGGAGTAGCGGCCCCCGAAGAGCACCGTCACTATCATCGTGAATGCCCAGTTGCCAAACCGCCGATGGATAGGCATATCGGCTGTCCCGCCGCCCTGCGCGAATCGCGATCCCTTTGCAAAATCTGCGCCGCCCAGTAACGCGCCGACAAACGCTGGAATCTCGTGCGGATCAGTCGAGCCGTCTGCGTCCATCATGACGATGATGTCGCCCGTCGCCGCCTCGAAGCCATCCATCAGCGCGTTGCCCTTGCCGCGGCGCTGTTGTTGCACGATACGCACATCCGGGCGCAGATATTTCGCCACTTCTGCGGTCCCATCCACCGAATGACCATCAACCAGAATGACTTCGTAGTCTTTTGACAACAACGGGAGCACATGGAGTAAGTTCTCCGCCTCGTTGAGCGCCGGGATAACCACACTCACTTTGGGCGTGGCCGGAATGCGACGCCGCGCCAGTCTGCGCACAACCGTAGCCGAACTGCGCGACCGCGTCGCCGTTGCCTGCTTCTGCTGCGGATAGGTCGCTGGCGGTGCGAATACATCCTGTGGCGCCATATAGGTTGATTTATCCACGCTATTGCCTCCCTATTGCTAGGTTTATCTGACTGAATTTACAAACGTTAGTACACATCATCTTGGTTAGCCATTCACCCGCAGCGGTCATCGATCTCTCATGATCGTTGTCTAATCGCTACTTCGTGATTCAAACATTGGCCCTTATATAGAATAGAGCGCGAAAAGGTCTTAAAGATACATTCTGAGAGCAGGAATCATGAGAGGTTTCTTATATCTCTTTTGCCCAGTCTTGCGCTGACACCGAAACACACAATACAACCCTTGAAAACATCCTCTGAGCGCTATTTAAACTACACCACGGAGATAAAGTCAGTATCTGTGATAGAGATATACACGGGGATAAAATAGACATTATGCCAAAAATTACCTTTCTCGGCGCCGGCAGCACTGTGTTCGCAAAGAACCTGCTCGGCGATATCCTCAGCTTCCCTGAACTGTCCGACTCCCACATCAGCCTGTTTGACATCGACCCGGAGCGCCTGCGCACCTCCGAGATCGTCGCCCGCAAGGTGGGCCAGGCCTTCGGCGCCCACCCCACCATCGAGGCCACCACCGACCGGCGCAAGGCGCTTGACGGCGCCGACTACGCAATCTCGATGATTCAGGTCGGCGGCTACAAGCCCAGCACCGTCATCGATTTCGAGATTCCCAAAAAGTACGGCTTGCGCCAGACCATCGCCGACACGCTCGGCATCGGCGGCATCATGCGCGGGTTGCGCACCATCCCTGTTCTGCTCAGCATGTGCAAGGACATGGAGGAGCTCTGCCCCGACGTGACGTTCCTGCAGTACGTCAACCCGATGGCGATGAACTGCTGGGCCATCAGCCGCGCCAGCACCATCAAGACCGTCGGCCTGTGCCACAGCGTGCAAGGCACCGCGGAGCAGCTCGCCCACGACATCGGCGTCCCAATCGAGGAGATCAACTATCTGTGCGCGGGCATCAACCACATGGCGTTCTACCTGCGCTTCGAGCGCAACGGCGCAGACCTGTACCCGCTGATTCGCAAGGTCGCCGCCGAGAACCGTGTGCCGGACTGGAACCGCGTGCGCTACGAAATTCTCAACCGCTTCGGTCACTTCGTCACCGAGTCGAGTGAGCACTTCAGCGAGTACACACCCTGGTTCATCAAGCGCGACCGCCCCGATCTGATCGAAAAGTACAACGTCCCGCTCGACGAATACATCCGCCGCTGTGAGGCGCAGCTCGCCGGCTGGTACAAAATGCGCGACCTGTTCGAGAGCGACGCGCCGATCGAGGTGCAGCGCAGCCACGAGTACGGCTCGCTGATCATCCACAGCCTTGAGACCAATCAGCGCCGCGTGATCTATGGCAATGTGCCCAACAACGCGCTCATCGACAACCTTCCGCAGGGCTGCTGCGTCGAAGTGCCGATCCTGGTGGACAAGAACGGCCTGCAGCCGACGAAGATCGGCAAACTCCCGCCGCAACTGGCCGCGCTCATGCAGACCAACATCAACGTCCAGTCGCTCACCGTCGAGGCTGCTCTCACGCAGAAACGCGAGCACATCTACCACGCCGCCATGCTCGACCCGCACACCTCATCCGAACTCTCCTTCGACCAGATCTACCCGATGGTCGACGAACTCATCGCCGCCCATGGCAGCTATCTCCCAGAGTATCATTAAGACCGTCGGGGTTACCAGTATCAGTCAGTTACTAGTCGTTATAAGTGAGATAAACATGAGTGCAATTGAGGTTTCTAGAGAGCAGGTGGTAGAGGCGGTACAGCGATTGCCTTTCGAGGCCTTGCCTGAGGTTGCTCAATTTATTGAGTTTGTCAGGTTCAAGGAGCAATTCAAGGAATCAAGCCTGACCGACCCAGAACGACTAGTAACTAACAGAACGAAGTCAGACATCATCAGAATTACACGCGGTCTTTATGTGGATGTGCTAACTAGCAGCGATGATTTCGCCAAACGTAAGCAAACCGAAATCGATTTGGAGCAGAACGTCGCATGATTTGCAGCCGCTGACATGTATACTCTAGGTCGAATTCCGTGACGTGTTTATCCGTGAGCATTCGTCGTATATAAGGAGATTCATGCCCGAACAAACGAAGTACGTGTTGAGCGAGAGTGAGATGCCCAAGGTCTGGTACAACATTCAGGCCGACCTGCCATTCGACCTGCCGCCCGTGCTCCACCCCGGCACGAAGCAGCCCGTTGGCCCGGCCGACCTGGCGCCGCTGTTCCCGATGGAACTGATCAAACAGGAAGTGTCGAAGGAGCGTTGGAT
>Ga0118677_10004079_pt1 | contig 26984 bp, 28 predicted proteins | sample AliMusrvi5mmetaG_FD_86154 | JGI IMG/M metagenome (GOLD analysis project Ga0118677, IMG submission 86154) | reverse complement strand
CCATTCAAACCGCCCTCAAGCGATCAAATGGAACTGTTTTCGCGTCCTACAAGTGGTGCACTTTGAAGCCTTCTATTCCGCCCGGACGTGGTGCACTTTGACCGCCCGGCAACAATTATCAAAACCGTTCAAGATCAGGTTGGTATTCTACAGTTTAACCACGAAGCCAAGCTAAACTGCCTAAGTCGTCAGCTCATGTACGAATTCATGGAAGGGTTAAAGCAGCTGGGCACTGAAAACATCCGTGTTGTCGTGGTGCGCGCACAGAAGGGAGTGTTAATATGGTCGTCGGGGCACGATATCAACGAGTTGCCAGAGACGCGTCGTGATCCACTTTCTTATGGAGATCCGCTGGAAACGCTGTTGAGAAATATCCAGGATTTTCCACTTCCGGTAATCGCGATGGTGGAGGGTTCAGTATGGGGTGGTGCCTGCGATTTGTGTTGTGCATGTGACATGGTTGTCGCGGCCGAAGGAGTAACCTTTGCCATGACTCCGGCAAAGATTGGCATTCCTTACAATGCCTCTGGGTTGATTCATTTTATGAATCACATCAGCCTCAATAAGGCTAAGGAGATGTTTTTTACCGCCCAACCGACTCCTGTCCGCGAGGCTTTGAACAACGGGTTTGTGAACCACGAAGTGCCTGCAGCCGATCTCGAAAAATTTACCTACGCCATCGCACACCGAATAGCCGAAAACGCCCCGCTGGCCGTGCGAGCCATCAAGGCGCAGTTCAGGCTTTTGACTCGTGGAAATCTGATCGATGCCGAAACTGCGGAAATGATACAATCCGTGCGCAGGCATGTCTATGACAGCACCGATTATCACGAGGGGTTGCTCGCCTTCAAAGAGAAGAGGAAACCGCATTTTGAAGGAAGGTAACTCTCAAAAGCGCCGTTTGATCATCACAACTTTCACGGTATCGTTGACGACAAGGCACGAGACTATCGCATAGGTAAAAATCGCGAGCGTTTGCCACCAAGGCAAAGGGATGAACCCAGGTAGACCCACGAATGTCAGGACGGTGCCGATGAGCGTTTCCCCCAGCACAGCAGCCACAACGGCCTTGCTAGGCATTGTCGCCCAAAACCAGCGGCGCTCGCGCGCGGACACGATGGAGAACGCAGCGAAGTAGAGCAGCGTCAGGAAACTGAATGTATAGAGGGCATTATCGCTTGCCGCCAATCCGCACCGCGACCAGCCGATCCGCAAGGCAAGGAGCGCCTCTGCGACCATCAAACCACCCAGCACCACGGCAATCGTGATGAGATACCCGATGTTCCAAGTCTCCGGTTTTTTGGAAGATCGCACATTGTCTGTGGCCAGGGATATCTTTGCAAAGTCCGTTATGAAGACCAGCAGCAGCATCGCAAAGACGGAGATGACGAACTTTCCAGTCACCACGAACGCAATGGCTACGAAAGCCGTCTTCAGGATCGTCCGGCTGATCTTGTTAATGATGTAGGTCAGGATGCGCTGGTAAATCGTCCTCCCCTGCTCCACCAATGCCACGATGTTCGTCAGCCCCGGTTCCGTCAGGACAACGCTTGCGGCTCCCTTTGCCACGTCGGTCGCGGTGCTGACGGCGATGCCCACTTCGGCCTGGCGGAGCGCGGGCGCATCGTTGACGCCGTCGCCTGTCATGCCCGTCACATGCCCCGCAGCTTGCAGGTGCTTCACGACGATATATTTGTCCTCTGGAAACACCTCTGCGAAACCATCGGAATTTGTCAAAACATCCACCGCATTGTTGCTGGCTTGTGCGTTTGCAGCCTTTAAATCTGCCATGGGACGAATGTTGGATAACCCGACTCCGCGCGCCATTTCACTAGCAATGGCGAGAGCGTCTCCGGTGAGCATCTTCACCGAAACGCCGAGAGCGTGGAGTGCGGCAATGAGTTGTTTGGCGTCAGGACGAGGCGGATCATATAATGTCACCAACCCGACCAACGCGAGTGCGCCCGTCTCCGGCCCTCGCGCTACTGCCAGCGTGCGATATCCCTTCGATGCCGATTCACTCACCCGCGCCTCCAGCGCCTCAATGTCCGCGGGCTTCATTCCACAGGCTTGAGCAACTGTTTCCACTGCGCCTTTCATGACCCGCAACCGCTGACCTCCCTGCTCGACCACGGCTTCCGTCCGCCGGTTTTTCGCATCAAACGGCGCAAAGGAGACGGGCGTAATCTTTGGAATGTTGTCGAAGAGGTGACGCTCCTTTGCCGCGACTAGGAAGGCGAGATCAATCGGATCTTGATTGGCTTCTTGCGACGCGAGGGCTCCCACAAACAGCACGTCAGATTCGCTCGCGTGCTCCAGTGGGATCGCGCCGGTAACGGCCAATTGATTCATGGTAATCGTGCCGGTCTTATCCACGCAGAGCACATCCATTGTTGCCGCATCCTCCGCAGCGCTAAGGCGGGTGACCAGCACGCCCCGTTTTGCCAACTCCTTCGACCCGACGGCCATGCTGACCGTGAACATGACAGGGAGGGACATCGGGATCGCGCTCATCAACAGGATGAGCATGAGCGGAACCATCTCGATAAGCGGCGTGCCGCGTATGAGGGACAGGACGACCACCATGCCCAGCAGCGCGCCGACGACAAGGAAAAGCCAGCGGACGACCTTGGCCATCACCGCATCGATGTGATATTTCGGACGCGCCTCCTGCACAAGTTGCGTCGTCCGGCCAAAATAGGTCTTTACCCCGGTCAGCATCACCACGCCGTTGCCTTCGCCTCGGCGAACAACTGCTCCCGAGGAAAGCACTTCGCCTGGAGCCTTGTTCGCGTCTTTCGATTCGCCCGTGAGCGCCGACTGATCCAGGGTCAATACTCCCGTGATGAGTTTCACATCCGCAGGGATGATATCGCCGGGACGCGTGCGAACGATGTCGCCTGGAACCAGTTCCCGGGCGGGAATAAGCTGCCATGTCGCATCGCGTAGGACACGCGCGCTGACCTGCAACCGTTGCCTCAGTGCCTCAACAACACCAGCGGCCCGGCTCTCCTGTAAAAAGCTTACCACGGCATTGATCACCAGCAACGCACTCACTACAACGAGGTCCGAGTATTTTCTGAGCACGGCGGACAGAACCATGATCAGCTCAAGCATCCACGCCGAAATTCCCCAGAATTTCCCGAGAAATTTGAGGACCGGATGCCTTTTCTTTTCGGCTACTTCGTTGTATCCGTGTTCCTTCCGGCGAACGTCCACCTCCGCGTGCGTGAGTCCGGTGGCGGGGTTGACATGGAGCGCCGCTAGTGTATCGGGAACAGATAGGGAGGCGATATCAGTGGGAATGCCGTTTCCTGGCTTCGCGGACGCACACGCGGCTTCGGATTTATTGGGGGTCGTGCGCATGGTGAATATCCTCTATCCGGCAAAGCGTAAGCCCCCAGAATAGAAGTCAAATAGCCGCTACCTTACCGCCACACGGTCTCTCGTGGCTTAGCCTTCCACAGCGAAGCCAACTTTGATGGTCACCTGCCAAGTGCTCCACCTTTCCTTTGTTGATCTTTCCACGCGTATCGACCACCTGGAACCAGCACAGGTTCTTGACGGTTTCGTGAGCGCGCTTAATGGCTTTATCCACCGCATCCTCAATGGAAGTGGTGGAGGTACCGGTGAGTTCGATGAGTTTGTAGACAGGGTCTTTCATAGTCGGTTCAATTGGTAAGGGGGATAAGGACATTAAGCTCACTCTCCCTTTTCGTAGGAGACTATGTGATGGGCCGGCCCTTTCCTATGGGGTGAAACCCTACCGCAGATAATGCCAACCGCTCGGTGCACAGAAGAATGCGCTGCCAGCTCTCTATTCCGTCGTTTTTCCGTCGAAGTGCTCGTTATCAGCCACCGCATCAGCGCGAGTATGATGAACGACGCCGTCCCGATGGTTCGGAGGTGAATAAAGCGTATATAGCTTCATGGGAACGCTGCCGGTATTGATAATGTTGTGATTCGTTCCAGCCGGTACGACCACCGCGAAACCTTCTCGAATCGTCGTCCGAACCCCGTCGAGAACCGCCTCACCAGAACCCTCCTCCACGCGAAAGAACTGATCGAGCTTGTGAACTTCCGCGCCGATATCTTCCTTTGGCTTTAGCGCCATGAGGACGAGTTGGCTGTATTTTGCCGTGTAAATCACCTGACGAAAATCGTCATTCTTGACGGCGAGACTTTCTATATCTTGTACAAAACATTTCATAATGAATCCTTTGGTTTTGCCCCACGGGGGCGTTTAGTTTTCCGCTAGATTGACAAAGGTGAGTCTCTTGATTGTCGGGATTTTTGGGCCCCGTTGGTGCCAGGCAAACCAAAGACATCACAGGAATTTTCCGAAAGACTGAGAACATCGACTGCCGTGAATGATTCGGAGAGGCAAGTCAGAGAGTTAATTTCCAGAACAATGTTTTTCATAGAATCGACTCATAGTTCAACTTCAGTGTGTTTCTGTTGCGCTCCGTATTATTCTGCATCCTCTTGGCGTTGGATCCTGGCTGCTTGCAACATTTGATCGTGCTCAGCTTCAGCGACGCCTTCTTCGACGAGCCTTTCACTATCACTTCGTCCTTCTTCATCCTCATCGTCGTTGGAAGTCACTGCTACTTTGTGTCCAGTCGAGCCATACACCGGGTCCCAGCGTTCAGATTCTGGCGCTGATTCCAGAACTGCATCTAGCGGGTCAACATCTGGTTCTCCAGTCAACTCCCGCTTGGCCTGCTCCCAATCCGTTTTTGACGCATCCTGTGCGCAACGACCGTTAATAACCGCAAGCTCGACCGCGCGTTCCCGCACCATCCCCCGAGTCACCGTGCCGATGCCTACGGAATTTTCTGTCAAGCTCCCTTCCTTCAGTAGATCTGTTTTCATGTTCTGTAATTAAGTGTTTTTTCCACGAATGAATTGGAGTGCGATTTCCGCAACCCGCCGACCATACATTTCTGCTGTCTCAATATCCCCTTTGCTTGGCGCGTCAGGAGGATTGATTTGAAAACTGGCTGCCATCGGTCCGATGAACGAGCCAACGCGATTGTGAGCATCGGGTCCAGGCCCTGTAATCTGATTCATCTCTTCAGGTTTGTTGGAAGAGGGCATCATCCCAAGCCCCACAAAAATCATTCCGTGTTGCATCGCGTTGATAACGAGTCCCATCAGTGTATTGAGCTTGTCCCCTGAAAATGAGGAAGAGTTGGTGAAGGCTCCCGCAATTTTGTTCTTCCACGCCAGCGTAAACCATTTCTTGGCGGCGACCTCGATGAAAACCTTCATACCGGCGGACATGCTGCCCATATATGTGGGGCAACCCAGAATAATGGCGTCGTCGGTGTCCAGTTCGTCCAAGCGTGAGGCAGCCTCCAATGCAGTATAGAGCGTGGCTGTGACGGAGGGGATGCTCTCCGCACCGCGGAAAACGGCTTCAGCCTGAAGCTTCGTGTGACCGTAGGTGGTATGGTAGATGATGGCGATTTTACACAGGGTGTTCATTTTGGTAATTTTGTTTTTGTGGCGTTAATGTATGGCACCATCCAAGATCATAGGTGCGAGGGATTTTGCTCGATGGCTTTCCGGGTTAAATTGATAAATACCGTGGATTCCGCGTAACTAATCCGGTAAACTTTTTCCGTTGGTATCTGCACCTCTTTGCCTTCTAGTAGATGACCAATGTTTACGACAAGTTGCCGAACAACCCATCGCTGGTCGTCCATCAAAAAATCGCAGACTTTCCCTATCGGTCCATCGCTTGCCTGGATATGGTAACCAGTCACGGCTTCTGTGCATCGCAGATGCGCATCGGCATGGTTATGATGATGACCGCTTGCTGTGGTTGGCTCAACCGGGAGTGATATGATTGGCGGCTCCATAACGGGCATCCCCGTCATTCCCCATAAACCATTGCCTTCCCAGTAGTTGGGCCATCCGTAATATTTGTAATATTCCTCTTCGAATTGTCGAGACACCGGCTTGTGTGACTCAATGGAAGGGCTGTTCTCAATCTGCTTCCGTGTCAGATTCACACATAGAAAATTTCCGGCATGGTGGAAACCACCGAAGGAATGGGGCGAGATGAGCACCTGTCGCCCCGTTAACCAAGAACCGGTATCCGCGACAACATACCGGATGGCCCAGTTCTGATCGTCAAAATAGAAATCTTTCACATGGCCGATTTCGCCATCCGAAGCACCGAGTTTATTTCCGTATAATTGTTTAATACTTTGCAACATAATGATTTTGCATCTCTTAGTTATTGCCGTTCGATTTTCAGCCGCAGCTCTTGTTTTGGAAAAGATTTGCGCTTTCAAGAAACGAGAATAATCCGAACCCGCGCCAACGCCATGGGGTATTACCCTACCCGTTCATTAGTTCTCGATGCGGGCAGATGTTTTAGAAATATTGAAACCCCATTTAAGTTTCGAGCCGGGTGGGGTGAACACCCCATAGCTAACTACCAACCTACATGCCTAGTGTGATGCTTTGAAAGACGTAAATTTCAAGCAAAGTTACAACATGACGACAAATAATAACGCAATCATAGCGATATACAAAACCCACACCGAAGCCGAATCAGCCATTAAGGAACTAAAGCACTCGGACTTCGACATGAAGAAGCTGTCAATTATTGGACGCGACTATCACACGGAAGAGCATGTGGTTGGATTCTACAACATGGGGGACCGCATGAAATACTGGGGAAAATTAGGAGCCTTCTGGGGCGGGATATGGGGATTATTGTTCGGTTCCGCAGTATTCATGGTTCCAGGTGTCGGGCCATTAGTAGTCGCGGGACCGCTTGTTGGGTGGATCGTCGGGGCGCTGGAAGGTGCGGTGGTGGTTGGCGGCTTAAATGCAATTGGGGCTAGTTTGTTTAGTTTAGGCATCCCCAAGGACAGCATTCTAAAGTACGAGACGGATATCAGCAGCGGGAAATTTTTCGTGATTGCTCACGGTACTGCCGAGGAAGCGTCCCGGGCCAGAGAGATCATTAAACGAACTCAGCCAGAGGTATTAAATGAACATTTGCTTTCATACACAAACGACGGGCCATGTTTGTCATGAACATAATTTGCGCGATGTGCGCTTGCTTTCTCATCGGTGATGCAAAAAACGGAGTTCGGCGCGTAGGCGCTCCACCTCATCAAGCAGATCAAACATCGTTTTTAGCCACGACAGAGTGATGCCGTGAAGGGTTCGCAAATACTCGCCTTTTCTTACGATGTAAATAGCCTCTTCCGTGAATTCCATCGCCCCATACGGTGGCTGAACGACCGGTTGCACCAACCCGGCGCGACAGTAGAACAGAATCGAACGGCGTGGGACACCTGCGAGATATGCAGTCGCGTCAAGACTGTACAGCACATTCGGCTGTGGCTGAAACAAATCCAGCACCAAGGACGTTGAAATGTCCGGATCGCATTTTTTGCTCATAAGGTCTTCCTAGGATTGAACATCGATTTAATGGCCAATTCTTCCCATAGGAGTTTTTGTTCTGGCGTCACATGTGACGGAACTTGGATGGATATGATGGCAAATAGATCGCCCCGCGTTCCATCCCCCAAGGGAAGCCCCTTCCCGCGCAGGCGAAATTGCTTTTCAGCCGCTGTATCCGCCGGGATTTTTATTGATACCCTTCCATCAAGAGTCGGGATGTGTACGGTGGCACCCAGAATCGCTTCCCACGGAGCCAACTCTAAATCGTAATATAGGTTGGCACCCAGCACCCGGAAATCAGGATGCATGGCGAACTTCACCCGCAGGTAGAGATTGCCCGAATTGCCTCCTCCCGCTCCTTCCTGACCTTTGCCAGTAAGACGGATAAGCTGTGCTTCCCTTACGCCGGGTGGAATTTTAACCCGCAGGGCTTGCGTTGTCGCTTGACCAGTACGCGAATCGGTTCGTTGGAGTTGGATTGTGCGCGTCGAACCGTGCAAGGCTTCGTTGAGCGTCACCAAGATGTCACCCTCAACATCCTGGCCTTGTTGAGCGAATGGCATGCTGTCTGTACCGTTTGGCCTTGCTCGCGGCCCGGAACCACCAAATTGCCGACCACGGCTACCAAAAAACTGCTCGAAGAAATCGCTGAATCCCGTGCCAGCGAAATGATATTCAGAACTGTCTTGGTGGCCGCCACCGAAACCGTCTTGCGGTGATGAAGACTGCCGTTCCGGGTGATCCCAGTTTGTTCCAAGCTCATCATACTTTCGGCGTTTCTCTGGATCGCTAAGAACTTCGTTGGCCTCGTTCAGTTCCTTAAACTTGGCTTCGGCTGTGACTTTGTCTTTGGCAACGTCCGGGTGATATTGACGGGCAAGTTTGCGGAAGGACTTTTTAATTTCTGTCTCGCTGGCGTCACGTTCCACGCCGAGAACGTCGTAGTAGTCTTTGAATTCAACCGGCATGGCTGACTCCCTGGGGATGGTGCCGATCATTCACGATGACCTTGGCTACACGAAAAACCTTATCACCGCTGCTGTAACCACGCTGAGTCACTTTGAGAACGGTTTGATCGGGCTGATGTGGGTCATGTTGCACGGCAATAGCCTCGTGCCGATGCGGATCAAAGGGTTTACCCACGTCTTCGACAGCCTCGATACCGTGGCGATAGAGCAATTGGCATATCTGCTGCAGCGTCATCGCCACACCTTGATGCAATGCCTCGGAGGAGGTGGATTTCTCAGAAGCAAGAGCGCGTTCGAGATTATCGAGAACAGGCAGCAAGTCGTCGATAAATGCTTCCTTTTGTGCTGCGGCTTGTTGCTCGGATTCACGTCGAGTGCGTTTTTTGAAGTTGTCGAAGTTGGCGGCGAGACGCAGGTAATCGTCTTTCTGTTTGACCAACTCCGTTTGCATGATGACGAGGTTAGCCGATGCAGAATCCGCAGTTGAAGATTGCTCATTTTGAGAATCGGTCGCCGGGCTTTGATGCTTGTGGTCCATAATTTGTTCTTCGAGTTCATCCGATAGCTCGAGCAATGAGAAAGGCTGCTGTTGCTGCCAATGCTCCAACCACCAGGGTCTGAAGTGCGCTACGCAGGGGGGCAGCGCCTGTATAGCGGGCTTTTACATACCCGAAGATGATCAAGGCCATCAGCGTCACTACAATCGAAACTTGTAGCGCGGTAGCCAGTTTTCCCAGTAGCATGTAGGGCAATAGTGGAACCAGCCCGCCAACGATGTAGGATCCACCAATCGTTAACGCGCTCTTTATCCCCCGCTTCGGATCCGGCATTTCGAGGACCAACTCGAAGCGCATCATAAAGTCGACCCATGCCTGTCGATTCCGACATAACGCTGCGACTACCGGAGCACTTTCTTCCGCAGTAACCCCGTAGCCTTCAAAAAGTCCGGTAATCTCTTGCGCTTCCACTTCTGGAACGGATTCTGTTTCCTGCACCTCTCGCCGCCGTTCGCTAGCATAGTATTCGGCATCACTCCGGGCAGCCAAATAACCTCCTAAGCCCATGGCGATTGCACCAGCGGATATTTCCGCAATCCCCGCGGTGACGACCACGCGGGTGGTAACCGCCGCGCCGGAGAGTCCAGCTGCCAGAGCGAAAGGAACCGTCAGTCCATCCGCCATACCAATCACAACATCCCGCACCATTTCACTGGCTGTAAAATGGCGCTCAATGTGAGGAGTCTGTGGCATTTGTCTTTCTAATCTGAATACCGCTGGCCTCACTGTTTTGTGGTAATGAGTTAAATTCTACTTAAGAAATACTCGCGAACTTTTGCCGTGATCTGTTGATCCGACATTTTGTCGGCCGTTTCAATGGCGATGATGTGTCCTCCCGGCTTGGCGTGTTCGAGACGCTTTTTAAGCTCCCCTTTTGCCTCGCCAGGACCAAAGAGCAATATGAAATTGGCATTGCCAACAGCCGCAATCACTTCGTCATAGTATTTGTTGAGATGACTCATGAACTCCCGTTCATGGGTATCATCGGCTTGAACCTGTTGGGATTCGTAGGGTTCAGTCGAACGGACCCCCTTAAACCGACCTGGCTGTTTTTCAACGTTGGATCTGATCTCCAGCGTCTTTTCTCCTGCATCTGAGACAATCGCAATGACTGCCTTTCGATGATCAATCCACAAACCTGCTCTGGTGTTCATATCTTTCTGCGTTTGCAACGGCGCATTGATTTCTGTTGCTTATAGCTTGATAATTTGCACCGGAACCTAGACAAGAGATATGGGGTGTTTACCCCATGAAAGACTGCAATGATCAACCTGCGGGAAAGCGGTTGCCGAGCAGTCGAAGAGTAGCAGGCTCCTTGTGCCCGAGTAGTCCATGTAGCGCCTCCGCGGGCGGGACAATTTCAGGGACAGTTAGCCGTAAAATAACCTTTTACGGCGAATCCAGAATCGTGAAACCTAGAATTTATAAGGGTTTGTGGTCGATTCGGAGGCATGGCGGAAGGGGTGGGATTCGAACCCACGGTGAGATTTCTCCCACGTTCGATTTCGAGTCGAGTGCCTTAAACCAAACTCAGCCACCCTTCCTGAAGAGGGCTGGAAGTTAGTCGGGCTTGCCTTACCGCGCAATCAAAAAGTGGCGCGCTTACTCTACATGTGCCCGCCGTCCCCGCGCTTCGCGTTCCTTGAAGTAGAACTTCAGCGGCAGGCCGGTCCACGGGACTTCCTTGCGGATTTGCGCGTCGAGATACTTGCGATAGTTGGGCACTAGAAGGTCGGTCTGGTTGACGAAAAGCAGGATGCCCGGCGTGGGAATCGGTTTACGCGTCATGTCGGGTTGAGCCGGTTGGGTGGCATAGACGATTTTGAACCGTTTGTTGCTGCACGCAGGGGGCGGGTGTGCCGTGAGGGCCTCCGCGAGTAATCTGTTGAGCGCGCCAGTGCCGATGCGCTGCCGTGATTGGGTGCGGATTTGCTCGATCAATTTGAAAAGCCGCGTCATCCCTTCGCCCTTAAGCGCGGAGAGGACGATGATCGGGGCGTAATCAACGAAGAAAAGTTCGACACGAATCCGTTCCAGCAACGCTTCAAGCTGTTCCTTGCGCTCGCCAAAGCCCGCCGACGCTTTGACAAGATCCCACTTATTGACGGCAACAAGGCATGGTTTCCCTGCTTCTTGGATGAGACCTGCGATCTTTTTGTCCTGCGCGGTGACGCCCGCTGTGGCATCGACGACGAGTACACAGAGGTCGGCGCGCCGGATCGTCCGCTCGGAACGCATGACGCTGAAGATTTCCACCGTGGAATCCTGCTTGCCGCGCGGGCGGATGCCTGCGGTGTCGATCAGCGTGTAATCATGGTCGACGCGCCGGTAGGGGACGTCCACCGCATCGCGAGTCGTGCCGGAGATGGAGGAGACCATCGTGCGGCTGTCCTGCAAAATAGCGTTGATGAGGGATGACTTGCCAACATTTGGACGGCCCACAATGGCGATTTCGACGGGAGGCTCGGCGGAGGATTGCTCCTCTTCTTCGACAGCTTTGGGTAGCAGTGCCTGGACTTGTTCGACGAGGTCTGTGATTCCCAAGTTGTGTTCGGCGCTGATGCAAAGGGTTCGCTTGAAGCCGAGCCGGGCGAAGTCGATGTCCAGTTCCGCATGCTTGGGGTGGTCGATTTTATTGACGAGGAGCAGGGTTGGTTTGTCGATTTTGCGCAAGCGCTTGGCGAGCGTCTGGTCCACCGGGGTGAGCCCCGCCTGGCCATCCACCATGAAGAGGATCAAGTCGGCGGTTTCCATCGCGACGGATACCTCGGCCTCCACCTGTTCGGTGAAACTGGTGTCCACATCGCTGCCGATGCCGCCGGTGTCAATGAGGGTAAACGGTTCGTCGTCCCAACGGCATTCGGTGGTGATGCGGTCGCGCGTCACCCCCGGCTGATCGTGGACGATGGAAATGCGTCGGCGGGCGAGCCGGTTGAAGAGGGCGGATTTGCCCACATTGGGGCGACCGACAATGGCGACTGTTCTCATGCGTTGGCGTGGCCTCCAGCTTGAAGTTGGCGGATCCCGTCAATGACGTATCCGATTCCGGAAATGAACGTGAAGAACCCGGCGGCGGCTACCAGGCCATCCATCCAGGAGAAAGGAGAATCGCCGGGCAGTTCCGGGATGCTGCTTTGCAGCATGGCCGCCGCGACAGCAAGCATCTGGAGGGCTGTGGCGACTTTGCCAACCCGGCTGGGCCGCACCTGGACTTTCCCGTTGAGGAAATGCAGCAGCAGAGCGCCGATCACCACCACCATATCGCGGCTGATGACCAGGATCGGGAACCAAAGCGGGAACTCGTAATGCCAGTTGGAAAAGGTGAGTGTGATGATTCCGGCAATCAGCAACCCCTTGTCGGCGATGGGGTCCAGGATTAGCCCGAGCCGGGTGCGCTGGTTATAATGGCGGGCGATGTAACCGTCCAGACCGTCGCTTGCCGCCGCCAGCATGAAGACGAGAATGGCAGCCAGGCGTTGCCACTCCTGCGGATGGCCGTGCTGCACGCTGCGCCCATAGTAAACCGCCATCGTGACGAACACGGGAATGGCGAGAATACGCAGGAGCGTGATTTTATTGGCGGTGGTCATTAGAAGCAGGAAGCGATCCCATCAACTTACAAGGCGCAGGCATCCCAATGCAACGCTTACCGGTGAAACTCGTAGCGTGCCACTTCCGCTCCGAGGCGGAATTCTCCGTTTATGGCATTCACGCGGCGTACAGTGAGCGTCCGTTCATCCAGATCGACTGCCAGCGGGCGCGAGAGCGGTAGGAAGCCCCCGGTGTTGATGACGATGCGTTTGCCCACGCGCCACACGCCACTGAAATGCGTGTGGCCGATCACCACAAACCGCGCCTGTGTGGCGTGCCGTGAGGCCAGGGCGTTCGCCAGAAACGGCGCGCGCGCCCAGCCGCTCAGGATGCTCAAAGGCCGCCATGGAGGCCAAAGATGGCGGGTGATGGAGTGCAGCCGCCCCGGCTTGATATTTCCAGCACGGATTTTTTCTCCCATGCCTTCGATGACGAGCGCCGCCCGCCGCATTGCTCGAAGTTCGTCGTTGAATCCGGCGGGCTGCTGGAGCGCCGCCAGTTCACGGGTATGTGCCTCGCGCATGCGGCTCGCTTCATGGCCCCACGGGGAGAGGCCGTGAAAAAGGATGTCGCCGTGGGTGACCAAGACCTCGCCTCCAGCCAGTTCCAAGTGATGGAGGTCGGTCAGGGTTGGGTCGTGGTTGCCGGTGAGGAAGACAGGCTCCGTTCCGGCTTGCTGGCAGAGGCTTCTCAGCACATCGGCATTGGCAATCCCTTTGGCCCGGTCTTCCAGAAAAAGCGTTTCTACCGAGTCACCATTAAACACGACCCGCTCTGTTCCCTCCAGCAATGGAGTGAGCTGGCGCAAGTCGCGCACCAAGCTGCTGCGGCTGCCAAAATGGAGATCGGAAAGAATGCGAACCATGGCAAATGCGAAAAAAGAACGCTAACACGCGGGAGCGAAGGCCGCGAGGCTAATGTGCTCGTTGCAGCGCGTCGAGGACGGTGCGCTGGGTGAGGAGTTCGGGGAGCACCTCGGGTTCGCCGCCGTCAGCCGGGATGACAACATAGACTGGCACACCCGCGCGGCCCAGGCGCTTGAGTTCGGCGGTGATTTTCGGGTCTCCCCGCGTCCAGTCTGCCTTGAGCGTGGCGAACCGTCCCAGCGCCTCGCGCACAGGCGCGGTGTCGAGTACGAACCGCTCGTTGTATTTGCAGTTCAGGCACCAGTCGGCGGTGAAGTCGATGAAGACAGATTTACCCTCTGATTGCAGAGCCGCCACGCGTTCCGGCGACCACGCTTCCCATGCGGACTGCGAGGGGGCGCTTTGGCGTCCGGCCAACGCAAAGCCGGAACTGACAAGCGCTATCATTGCTCCAACGGCCAGCAACCGGTGAAGCTGCCGGGCGGCGGGTGTTACCCAAGTGCCGAAAATCCAGCATGCGCCGCCGATCCCCAAAAGAATCCAAGTTGCCCCGACGGCTTCCGCTGCGCCGCGCTGCGAACTGAACACGCCCAGCAGCCAGACGGCGGTGCCGAGCATCAGGAACCCCATCACCTGCTTGAGCCGCACCATCCACAGCCCCGGCTTTGGCAACCAGCGCATCCAGCCTGGATTCGCGGTGAGGAGCACATAAGGGAAGCTCATCCCGGCGGCGATGGAGGCGAACATGGCGAGCGTGACCGGCGCGCTTTGCGTGAAGGCAAAGGCGAGCGCCGAGCCGAGAAACGGCGCGGTGCAGGGCGTGGCCAGCAGCGTGGCGAACACCCCGTGCAAAAAGGCTCCGCCGTATCCCTCGCGGTCGGAGATCGCGGCCAGCTTGCCCATGCCAGGGAGCCACAGCTCAAAAACCCCCAGCAAATTCAGGGCGAACACAAAGACCACGGTCATCATGCTGAACACCAGCGCCGGATTCTGAAATTGGAATGACCAGGAGACCTGGGTTCCTGCGGCACGGGCAACGATTACGAACCCGGCCAGTAAAAGAAACCAGGCGAAGATTCCCCCGGTGAATGCCAGCCCGGAGCGGAAAACCCGCCGCCGCGACTGGCCTGCCTGTCCGAGAAAACCAAAGATTTTCAGCGCGATCACCGGCAGCACGCACGGCATCAAATTGAGCAGGAAGCCGCCGAGAAAACCGAAGCCCAGCGCGCGGGAAATAGTTAACGAGGCCACCGGTCTTTGAGGCGGCGCATGGCGCAGGGCGGATTGCGTGGAGCCAACCGGGGGACTATGGACGAGCCAGCCCTCGCGACGGTCGCCCTTTTCCAAGACAAGCAACCCCCGGATAGACGCTGGTTTTTCCTCTGCCAGCGGCAGGCGGATCAGGTTGGGAGCGGGTTGTTCGGGATGCGTCGCGGGCGGGTCGATGGGAAAAAACGCAATCTGCGCTTCCGCCACGAGGCCTTTTATTTTGAGCAGCGTTTCCGTATCGCCCGGCACCCAGCGCAGAGAAAACGGTGGCAGACCGGTTTTGGGAAGTTGGTCGCGGAACCGGGCGAAGAGATCGGCGTTGGTTGGTTGGGCGGTTTCACCTGCGGAGGCCGGAGGCAGCGCGAGCGTCACGGTGGCGTTCCCTGGCACGCATGTTTTGTCGCAGGCGAGCCAGGTGGCATCGGCTTGCAGTGTGACGGATTCACCGGGCGGGAGAGCGTCGGGCGGGGTCAGTTCCGCCAGAAGAAGCACTTCGCCCTCGTAGCCGTAGGTGGTCATTCCTCCTTCCTCCGAATATTTTCGGGGGATCGGCCATTGCAAGGCGCCCGCTTTCCACCCGGCGGGAAGTTTCCAGGCCAATGTGATGGGGAGACCCGAGTCGCCGGGATTTTGCCAATAGGTGTGCCAGCCGGGAGCGATGCGCAGGTGCAGCGCGGCGGTGAACGGCTTGCCAGGCGAGATGACTGCCGTGTCCGCCAGCAATTCGGCTTCAATGGGCGTCAGCGCCTGGCCCGCTTGAATTCCGCCGAGCAAGAGCGCCAAAAACGCAAAAAAGGTTCGAGACATGTGAGGGCAAGCTAACACGAGGGGGTCGGTTCGGCAAACATCGGATGCCGGGGGCACAACTCAGGCTTGCCCCGATCCCCACAAACCGCGAGATTACGCGCCATTCCATGCAATCCGTCTTTTTGATCCCGCCCGAGAGCGTCGAGTTTATCCCTGGGAATTATTTTGCGCCGCTCGACCTCGCCGACCTCTTTCCGGGTCAGCCCGGCGCGCCGCTGGAAGTCGATCTCGGGTCCGGCGACGGCGGGTTTCTGGTGGAGATGGCCAACCGTTTCCCGGAGCGGAATTTTCTGGGCGTGGAACGGCTGAAGGGGCGCGTGCGCATCAGTTGCCGCCGGATGGCGCGCACCGGAGCGCTTAACGCGCGCCTCATCCGGTTGGAAAGCCATTATCTGGTGCGCTACCTGTTGCCGCGCGAGTCGGTCCAGGTGTTTCACGTCATGTTTCCCGATCCATGGCCCAAGCGGCGGCACCATGTCAACCGGCTCATCCAGACGGCGTTTCTGGACGACGCACACGGAGCGCTCGCGCCTGGCGGCGAATTGCGACTCACCACGGACAATCTGCCTTACTTCGAGCACATGCGGGCCGTCTTCGAGCCGCACCCCGGTTTTGCCGAAGAACCGTGGACGCCGGGCCCCGACTACCCGCAAACCGACTTCGAGCGCCTCTTCCGCAGCCAATGCTTGCCCATCTACCGGGCGCTGTTGAGGCGGAAGTGATGTTATTGACGTATCTTGTCACGCTTTCAAGAGTTGACTTCTTCCGCCATTCCTCAACTTCGTTTGGCTCACACGACCAGAAAAAGTGCGCAACATCTTGTGAAGGCATATAGTCTAAATTAGATTTTTTGATTTTCCCATTTAGTCCTCTTTTTTAATGCAAAAAGAAAAAGCCAAATAGAAAAGCCTAAATTAAATAAAACAAAAACGGCTATCACCTAGCCTCGTATAGAGATATCTGTAATAATTTTGCAGGCAGAAAGAATTACAACAGCAGAATTAACTAGCATAAATATTGGCGCAAAAAATAGAGAGATATTTAAAATCTCCTTGTTTTGTTTTAAGAGCCTAACGCCTGCGGTTAGCGTAAAGATGTTTACCCCGATGGCTATCATTTTCACCGCAAATACAATTAATGGATCAATGAACCAAACAGAGTAAAAATTAGCCTTCAAGAATATGTTAAAATGCAAAATTGCATGTATTAACAGTTGATATGTCATTGCTCCATTTGAAATTAAAATAAATGAAAGCAATCCGACTTGAATTTTTTCACTCAACGAACTTTTGCCGCTAAATGTTTTATATTTAACAATTAATCCTATCCATAACAGAAAGGGGATTATGAAAAATTGAATATTAATCATGGACAAGGTTTGTTAGTCTGTTCTTTAGATTGTTCTTCTAGATTTTTAGCAGCTTGTACGGCAGAATGGGATTGGGGTCAACTCTGAATGGCACTAACTTAAGGATTTTCCAGAGTAAAACAGACCGTTTTTCACAGTGTTCTCGTCTGGAAGAAAATCGCTTACAGAGAGACCCTTTTTGAAAAACCGTGAAAATCTTCGCCAAAGGCGAAAAATGAGCCCTCTTTACCTCTGTAATCATCCCAAATCGTCCTTAAGTTAGTGCCATTCGGGTCAACTCTTGAAACTTGCCGTCGATCCCTAGCTCCAAAAACAGAACCGCCGCTCCGGTCGGGAACGGCGGTCTGACGTAATTTTTAGGAATGGGTTCGCTCAGGGATTGATGAAAATGCGTTCGCTGACCGGGTCTATCACCCGTGCGCCGGGTCGGATGCCCCGCACGTCCACCAGCGAGTAAGGCCGGTAGGGGCTGATCACGTAGCCGTAGTAGCGCGAGGGCGTTGCCACCCGGTAATGCTCGGGATACGCGACGGGCTGGCCTTCCACATAACCTGCCCGGCGTTGATCCTGGGCGGCTTGCCCCAACACAGCGCCTGCCAACGCTCCGGCTCCGGCTCCGATGGCCACGCTACGGAGGTTGCCTCCGGCGATCCCGCCGATAATGGCGCCTGCGCCTGCGCCGTTCACAGCGCCTTGGCCTGGGGTTTCACATCCGGAAAAGCTCACAGCCACGAGAGCGATTCCGGAAACAACTGCAATGGGAAAGGTTTTCATAAATGGATTGAGGTGACGGTCTTTGAAGCCAGTCTATACATTACGACCCAAATTTGGAGCTTCTTGTTCAATAATATCCGTTGCGGATTTTTGTTTCTGTTTCGATGGGACGATGGCGGCTCCGGTTCTCGCAGATCGAGTGGCGGGTTATTTCCTACTTCCACAGGAGCGTGCGGATGATGAGGGCCAGTTTTTCCAGCCTACCCAGCCGGTAGGTTTTCGCAAAAACACGCCAATGATCGTTCCGAATCTTCCCCAAAAGGCGGTGATAGATGCGCCGCATCAGCTCCGCGGCGACCATTTTGGGGCGGTCCTCGGGAGGTAATTGGGTGACGGCGAGGGCGTAGAGGGCTTCGGCGCGGTCGGCTTCGAAGGCCATGAGTTCGGCAAAGCGGGGTCCGCCCTGGCGTTGGACGAGGTCTTCGGGGGTGATGCCGAACCGGGCGAGGTCGGTCATCGGCAGGTAGATGCGTCCGCCGTTGGCGAGATCTTTGGCGACGTCGCGCAGGATATTGGTCAGTTGGAGGGCGTAGCCGAGTTCCACGGCGTAGCGTTGGGTGGCGGGGTTGGAGTAGCCGAAGATTTCGATGCTGACGAGGCCGACGACGCTGGCGACGCGGTAGCAGTAGCGGCGGAGGTCTTCCCAAGTTTCGTAGCGGGCGGGGGAGAGGTCCATTTCGCAGCCCTGGATGATTTCCGTTAGCAGATTGGGTGTGATGGAGTATTTAGAGAGAAGGGCGCGAACTTCGGCAGCCAGCAGCGGTTCCCCGGCGAAGGGTTCGCGGAGGGCGTGTTTCCAGGCAGCGAGCTGCTGTTCTTTATTCGCGACGGGAACGCCGGGTTCGTCGGCGATGTCGTCAATGAGGCGGCAGAAGGCGTAGAAGGTGGTGATGTCGCGTCGGCGTTCGGGCGGCAGGGCGATGAAGGCGAGGGCGAGGTTGCTGCGGCTGGCGCGGGTGATGGCCGCAGCGCTGGGCGAGGGGGTGGCGCTCATGAGAGGAGCCCTCCGGGATGCCAGTCGCGCACGACGCGGCCTTCGTCCATCTGCACGACGCGGTTGGCGAAGTGGACGATGTCGTGGCTGGCGGCGGTGGCGACGATGCAGCAGCCGAGCGAACGGCGCGTGGCGGAGAGGAGTTCGAGGAGGGCGATCAAGTCGCCATCCTGCGCGAGGGCATCGAGATTTTCCACAAAAAGCGCCTGCGGGCGGGTGACGAGGGCGCGCGCCAAGGCCACACGTTGTTGCGCCCAGAGGGGGAGCGATTCGACGGAGAAATCGGCGGCGTCCGCCATGCCGACATGATCGAGCACGCGACGGGTTTCTTCGCGGGCTTGCTCCGGGGTGGCTTCGGTGAGTTTGAAGAGAGGCATGGCGATGTTTTCCACCACATTGAACGTGGGAAGCAGGAAGGGTGCCTCGAAAACGAAGCCGAAGTGGCGGCTGCGGGTGTCGATGCGCCGGTCTTCGGTCCACTCGCGGGTGGATTCGCCCTGGAGCAGGATGTCGCCGGAGTCGGGGGCTTCGAGGAGGCCCAGGAGTCGCAACAGCAGGTTGTGCCCGGAGTTGGGGCCACCGAGGAGCAGGTGGAACGTGGCGGGTTCGAAGGCGAGCGTCACATCGTGGAGTTGCTCCGTGGCCGAGCCGAGCGTGCGGGCGCTGGTGATGTCGCGGGCGGCTAGGGTTGCGGGGGAGGGCATGTTAAAACGCGATCTTTTGGGGATCGTCCGGGTGGCTCGGTTTGGTTTTTTTGAAGAGGCAGACCCAGCTTGCCAGCAGCCAGGCTGCGAGGAGGGCTTCGGGGATGGGGGCGATCAACTGCCATGCGAGCCCCGCTGCCGAGCCTTCGCCGAGGCCGAGTTTGAGGGCGTTGTCCACGAAATGGAAGGCGTAGAAGTGGATGGCGGCGATGAGGAGGAACCAGGCGAGGGCTGCGCCGTGGGCTTGGAGGTAGTGGAGGTGATCGCGGAGGGCTTCACGCAGGGATTCACTGTGGAAGACGAGGGTGATTTGGACGGTGGCGAAGAAGATGAGGAAGAGGGCGAGGGCGGGTCGGGCGAAGTGGTCCACGTAGAGGATGACGAGCGTGAGATCGAGGTAGTTTGAGAACGGCGGGAGGGTGGCGAGGATGAGCGGCAGGTAGATGAGCGCAGAACTGAGCAGCAGGACGACGGCAGCCCATTTCATGACGGCGGAGAAGCGGCGGATGGCGAAGTCGAGGAGGTGCTGGGGGGTGAAGGTGACGCCGCGCACCCAAGTGTAGGCGATGAGGATAAGGTAAATCTGGATGCAGACGCCGAAGAGGTATTCGAAGAGGAAGGAAAGCCAATCAATGAGGAAGGAGGGGGCGAGGAGGAGGTGGCCCGGCAGCAGTCGGCCCCATACCGGCAGTCCCGCGTAGAGGACGAACGGTTTGGCGAGCGTCGCCAGTGCCGACACGGTGATGACGGCGTAGATCGCCCAACCCCAGGCACCGTAGCGGTGGCGCAGGGTGCGGTTGAGGACGACGTGGTGGCCTTTCCAGTTGACGAGGAGGAGGAAGGCCGCCGCGACGGAGAAGGGGAAGGTGGCGATGAGGTTGTTGAAGAGTCCGGCCACGCTTTCGCAGGCGGGGAGGAGGGCGTTCCGGGCGGCTTCGGCTTGGAAAACATGCGGCAGGAACCATGCGCGCGACCATTGCAGCACGGGCTGTTCACCGGGGGGGAGGACGTAAAAATTCAGGAGCCGGATGCCAACGTGTTGGAATGCCGCGTAGCAAACGCCGAAGACGGCGAGGATGATCCAGAGGGCAGGGTAGCGGCGCAGGCAGCGGAAGCCGTCGCGCAGGGGGGTGCGGATGGGGTTTTCCCACATGAGCACCGCATAGCCAGTCAACACGCCCGCCAGAAGTAGCCAAAAACGGAGTTCAGGGTTCATTGGGATTGGGTTCCTTTACCGAAGCTAATGAACGCTACTGGGGATCGAATGCCAAGCGGAACGTTGAGGATCTCTAGCCGCGGATTGGTGGCAACGACAGGTGAGGCTTTTTATTTGCGCCCTGGGGTGACGGCTACCGCAAGGGGATGAGTTGCTAGCCACTGGTCAATCTTTGCAGCGCCTGCGCTGAATACTTGATCTCGCTTTTCCCCATTCGAGTCTGTTCCTCCATAAGGAATCTCGACGATAAACTCGCTGGCTGTGGCATCGACCACCGCCATATTGGGAGCATACCCGCCTTCATCAGGACCATTGAAACCTTGTTTTACTGCATCCGGGACGGAGCCAAGTTCCGTTTCATGGCGGACGAAGACCAAAACCAGATTAGCATTAAAAGCACGATAGAAATGGGCCATCGCGGGCTCGCTCCCCCGCGAGCGAGTGTCAGTTTGTTTTCCAAAGAACTGTCCCCACACCATGATGAATCCCAGCGGTTTGCATTCTGCCACAGCCTTGGCTTTTGCTGCCTCAAGTTGGGACAGGCTAAATGCACTGTTGAGTTGGACGGTCATGCGTTGTGAAAATTTTGCCGCTATGACTCCTGACGCGACGCGCACTCTCGGGGTTCTTATCGGAGTGCTGTAGGGAAGGGCCGATACCGGGGCACGTTGTGCCACGGTTTTTTCGGGAGAAGCCTGAACCAGCGGAAGGACAGGCTGTGATTTGCCATTGCGTAGTAGTGGCGCAACTCCCTCAGAGGTCACCGGAGTCGTGAATGGATAGATCAAGACGAATCCGATGAGGATGATCACAACAGCCAGCAATGCCTTCACATTCACCGTGTAAGCATGTTAAACGAGAGATTGAAGTCAAGGATAACGTGCAGGAAGAAGTTAGAGAATGGTGAGGGCTTTCAGACCTGATCGCTTGTTTGCTGAAAGTCTCGAGAGTTGTCACAGGCTGGTATGCTACCGCACCGTTGGCGCTTCGGATTCCACCGCTTCTTTCCACGCAGGTGGTATTAAGCCTCCAGCACTTCGCGCACGCGCTCCTTGAGAGCGCTTGCGGTGAAAGGCTTCGCCAGCGTGGCGATGTGCGCTTCTCCGTGGGCCAGATCCCAGCATTTATCGGGGTAGCCCGAGCAAATGATGAATTTACACGCGGGCCAATGATGGAGCACCGTTTCACGAAGTAAATCGCCATTCATACCCGGCATCACCACGTCCGAAATCACAAGGTCCACCTTCGTATGCTCGCGGATTGCTGCCAAAGCGTCTTCACCGTTGCGCGCCTGGATGATTTCATACCCGGCGTCACGCAAAATCAGATCCATCAGACGGAGCATGAATGGGTCGTCATCAACAATAAGAATCTTCGTAGGGACCTTGGTGGACTCTGTTGGCATTGTGGAACTCATTTTAGTCTCTTCGGCGGGGACTTTTAAAGTATGGTCCGTTTTTCGCCGGGCGTCACCACTAAAAAACAAACCGGGCCTTGAGTTTGACTCAAGACCCGGTTGTAAACGTTTTTCTAGCCGTGAGGGCTTAGTAGTCCATACCACCCATACCGCCCATTCCACCACCGCCCGGAGGCATGGCGGGCTTCTCCTTCTCGGGGAGCTCTGCAATGACGCATTCGGTCGTCAGGAGCAGGCCGGAGATGGAGGAGGCGTTCTGGAGCGCGCTGCGGGTGACCTTGGTCGGGTCCACCACACCGGCTTTGACGAGGTCTTCATAGACGCCGGTGGCGACATTGTAGCCTTCGTTGCCTTTGCGCTTCTTGACTTCCTGCACGATGAGCGCGCCTTCCTGACCCGCGTTGTTGGCGAGCTGGCGGAGCGGCGCTTCCACGGCGCGGCGGATGATTTCGAGGCCGATCTTCTCGTCGCCTTCGAGCTTGAGGGTGTCGAGAACCTTCTGAGCACGAATGAGGGCAGTGCCGCCTCCGGGAACGATCCCTTCTTCGACAGCCGCGCGGGTCGCGTGGAGGGCGTCCTCAACACGAGCCTTCTTTTCCTTCATTTCGGTCTCCGTTGCGGCGCCGACATTGATGACGGCAACGCCACCGGCCAACTTGGCGAGGCGCTCCTGGAGCTTCTCGCGGTCGTAATCCGAAGTGGTTTCTTCGATCTGGCGGCGGATCAGGTTCACGCGGCCCTGGATGTCGGCCTGCTTGCCTTCGCCTTCCACGATCGTGGTGTTTTCCTTATCAATGGTAACGCGCTTGGCTTTGCCGAGTTGTTCAACGGTAACGCTCTCGAGCTTGATGCCGAGGTCTTCGCTGATGGACTGGCCACCGGTGAGAACCGCGATGTCTTCGAGCATGGCCTTGCGGCGGTCGCCGAATCCGGGAGCCTTGACGGCGCAAACCTGGAGGGTGCCGCGCAGCTTGTTCACCACGAGGGTTGCAAGTGCTTCGCCTTCCACGTCTTCCGCGATGATCAGGAGCGGACGGCCGCTCTTGGCCACCTTCTCGAGCAGCGGCAGCAGATCCTTGAGGTTGCTGACCTTCTTCTCGAAGATGAGGATGTATGCGTTTTCGAGGATGACTTCCATCGCTTCGGCGTTCGTCACGAAGTAGGGCGAGAGATAGCCCTTGTCGAACTGCATGCCTTCCACCACGTCGAGCGTGGTTTCGATGGTCTTGGCTTCTTCCACGGTGATGGTGCCGTCTTTGCCGACTTTGTCCATCGCGTCGGCGATGATGCCGCCGATGGTGGTGTCCCAGTTGGCGGAAACGGTGGCAACCTGGGCGATTTCCGTCCGGTCGCTGACTTTCTTGCTGATCTTGGCGAGTTCTTCCACGATCGCTGCGACGGCTTTGTTGATGCCGCGTTGGAGCGAGGTGGGGTTGGCGCCTGCGGTCACGTTCTTGAGGCCTTCTTTGTAGATGGCTTCGGCGAGAACGGTGGCCGTCGTGGTGCCGTCACCGGCGATGTCGGAAGTCTTGCTGGCGACTTCGCGCACGAGCTGGGCGCCCATGTTTTCGTAAGGACATTCAAGCTCGATTTCCTTGGCGACCGTCACACCGTCTTTGGTGATCGTGGGGCTGCCGAATTTCTTGTCGAGGATGACGTTGCGGCCCGATGGCCCGAGGGTTGCCTTCACGGCGCGGGCGAGTTTCTCGACACCGCGCAGAAGCGCCTGACGCGCTGCTTCGTCGAATTGGAGTTGTTTAGCTGCCATAATATTTTATGTGATTAAAAAAGGTGGTGGTTGGAATTAGCCGAGGATGCCGAGGATGTCGTCCTCGCGCATGATGAGGTAGCTGGTGCCGTCGACTTTGATCTCGGTGCCGCCGTATTTAGAGATGAGCACGCGGTCGTCCACCTTCACGGTGAAAGCGACTTTATTGCCCTTCTCATCGAGCTTGCCGGTTCCGAGTGCGACGACTTTGCCTTCCTGCGGCTTTTCTTTGGCCGTGTCAGGAATGATGATGCCGCCTTTGACAACTTCTTTCTCTTCGAGCGCCTGCACGAGCACGCGATCGCCGAGGGGTTTGACATTTACTGCCATAACTAGTGTTTTCTGTTGGTTTTCTGTTTGGTTTGTTACTTCACCCGCCAGAACTGGCTTTGCGGCCCGCTCTGGCGAAATCGGTATTGGTTGATTAAAATTCGGTCAAAAATGATTGCCAGACCGAACCATTTGGTTGAGGTCAGCAAAATGGTTCAGCAAAATGGTTCATCGATCTCAAAGGTGATGTGGTGGCGTGTGACGTGGCAACTCTGCTCCTGAGCGCCAAAGGCGCGCCCGCATACCAGCCTGGGGCAACGCCCCAGGACTCCGCGAAAAACAGCGCTCAGGGCTGAAGGCCCGGCGCATCCTTCAATCCCACACATAACGCTCATCATAGGAAATTTCATATTTATTGAGAAACGCCCGGTATTCCTCTTGGAACGTCCGGGTGCGGTGGTGTTCCTCTTGGTTGTCAATGTAATCCAGCAACGCCTGCCGATCTCCCGGCCCCACGGAAAACGCCACGTAACCTCTTTGCCAGGCAAAAGCGCCAAGCTCGGCGGATTGCCCCTTCATCCATTTCGAAGCACTCGTTTTGATATCCTCGATCAATTGCGCCACGGTGAGCGTTCGGGAAAGCTGCACCGCCAGATGCACATGATCCGCCACACCGCCCACGCGGAAACATTCGCAACCCGCCGTCCGTACCGCCCCGGCGAGAAACGCATGCAAACCCTCGCGAACCGAGGTGCCAATAAACGGCAGACGGTCTTTGGTGCTGAACACCAAATGCACAAGGATGCGTGACGGGGATTGTGGCATGGGAAGGGGTGTGAGGACGAGGGCGAGTGAACTGTTGGTATGAGCTGTCTGTGTGAGCTGTCTGTGTGAGTAATCCTAAGCGCCCAAAGCGCGGTGACATGGTTGGCCTTCTCTCCCAGCGCCAAAGGCGCGACCGCATACCAGCCTAGGGCAACGCCCTAGGTAACGGCATCCGAAATGGGTCAAGGGCTGAAGGCCCGACGCATCGGTTGCGGAGGAATGGGTGATGGGGTGTGGTGTCATGTCGGAGTGCGCCGGGCCTTCAGCCCTTACGCCGTGTGGGTTGGTGAGTCCTAGGCCTTCGCTGCGCTCCAGCCTAGGCTGGTATGCGGACGCGCCTTTGGCGCTGAGGAGTGATTGTTTATTTAAGCAGCAGGTCTGCGGTTTCGATGCGTTTGTTTAGTTCTGGAAGTTGTTTATCAATGAGTTCCACCATTTTTTTTGCTTGCTCCAAAGTCAGCGGGGTCGCATTTGGAAAGCACAACATGCCATCATGATCGAATATCCTGAATGTCACAGTCTTGCCTCCGATCTTTCCAATAGGCTTACTTGCATTCACAATGGCATTGTCGTTTGCGATTTTGAACCACGCTTCGAATCGGGTGACCATTTTTTTAAATGTTCCCACTTTGGTTAGCGGAAACCGAACAATATGGTTTCCCCATCCGTTCGCTAGTATCACGTAGTTGTCGGAATCATTAATGATCAGAATAGCTGAATCCTTGGAATCCGTCCAAACCTCCGTTCCGTCGGCTCGACTATTGCTAGTCGAGCCGATGGTCAAAAATACGGCACAGAAGCAAGTCAGAATGAATCCGTTCTTAGACTGTCTCATGATATCAAACAATCAGACGCTTTCTACTTCTTCTTATCCTCATCCACGACCTCGAACTCCGCGTCCACCACGTCGCCTTCTTTCTTCGGCTTCGCGGCTCCGGCGTCTGCTCCGGCGGCGTGTTCGTGGCCTTCTCCTGCGGCTCCGGCTTGGGCTGAGGCGGCTTTGTAGAGTTCCTCGCTCACGGCCTGGAACTTGTTCTGCAACGTGTCGTAGGCGCTCTTGATGGCGTCGGTGTCGCTGCCTTTGAGGGCTTCACGCACGGCTTCGATGGCGCTCTCGATCTCGCTCTTCTTGTCGGCGGGAATCTTGTCGCCAAGATCCTTCAACTGTTTCTCGCACTGGTAGGCCAGGCTGTCGGCGTTGTTGCGCGCTTCGATCGCGTCGCGTCGCCGCTTGTCCTCCTCGCCATGGGATTGAGCGTCCCGAACCATTCTCTCGATATCGTCTTTTGCAAGATTTGTGGATTCGGAGATCGTTATCGCCTGTTCTTTTCCGGTTTCCTGGTCACGAGCGGTAACGTGCAGGATCCCATTTGCATCGATATCGAAAATGACTTTGATTTGCGGAATTCCCCGCATTGCCGGCCGAATGCCTTCCAACCGGAATTTTCCCAAAACGCGGTTATCGCGGGCCATTTCGCGCTCACCCTGGAGAACGACGATATCGACTGCCGTCTGGTTATCCTCGGCGGTCGAAAAAATCTCCTCGCGCCTGGCCGGAATCGACGTATTCCTTTCGATCAGTTTGGTCATGACCCCGCCGAGGGTTTCAACACCAACCGAGAGGGGAGCGACGTCGAGCAAAACGACGTCTTCCACCTCGCCCTTGAGCACCGCGGCCTGAATGGCCGCACCCACCGCTACGACTTCATCCGGGTTTACGCTCATGTTCGGTTGTTTTCCGCCGGTCAGGCTTTTCACCAATTCCTGCACGGCCGGAACACGGGTGGAACCGCCTACCAGGATGATTTCGTCGATATCTCCCGCACTCAGCCGCGCATCTTTCAGTGCCTGTTCTACAGGCCGCACGCAACGCTGTACGAGATCGTGAATCAGGTCTTCGAACCTGGACCGGGAGAGTCTCTTCACCAGGTGTTTCGGTCCGTTCGCGTCCGCGGTGATGAAGGGAAGATTGATCTCGGTGTCAGTCGTGCCGGACAGCTCTATCTTGGCCTTTTCGGCTGCCTCAAAGAGGCGCTGCAGGGCCTGGCGGTCGCTTCGGATATCTACGCCGGTGTCCTTTCGGAATTCTTCGGCAATATGATCCACGATGCGTTTGTCGAAATCATCGCCGCCAAGGTGCGTGTCGCCCGATGTGGAG
>Ga0118677_10004078_pt1 | contig 26984 bp, 25 predicted proteins | sample AliMusrvi5mmetaG_FD_86154 | JGI IMG/M metagenome (GOLD analysis project Ga0118677, IMG submission 86154) | reverse complement strand
GAAATCAAAGTATCCAAAGCATTGGAGCCAACAAGGATTTCTGGTGATTCTCACATGGATAAAGTTTTCCTGCTATCTGTGTTACTTCAACTCGACCACAGTACTGAAATTTGAAAACTTATGACGCTAATTCCCGTATAAATTATTGAATCAATGTAGGAGCCAAAGGATGTTTGATAGCATCAACAGGTTAGTTACCAAAACCGTTGCCCGAAGGGCTTCAAAAAAACAAGTGTATAGCCGATGAAAAATCGACCTGTTTACCAAATCGACGGAAGGTATCTGTATTACACATTTATTGCCGGCGCCCAGAGAATTTTACAAAATCAGGCGGAGATCAACAAAATCAATGTTTTTCCCGTTAATGACAAAGATACTGGGACAAACCTTGCCTCTACAGTCAGGTCAATTATGGACAATATCCAGCCCAACCGATCTTTCACGACCACAGCCGAAGTGATAGCTGAAGCTGCCCTGGTAGGTGCAAGGGGAAATTCAGGGGTGATCTTTGCACAGTTTTTTTATGGTTTAAGCCTTGAAACCAATGAAAGACACGTGATAAGCTTTTCGGAATTTGCCGATATTATTAAAAAGTCAGTCAAACATATGTATCAGGCTGTGGCAAATCCGGTGGAAGGAACAATGCTTACTGTGGTAAGTGACTGGGCCGATTTTTTATACAGCAAGCGGGAGGCAATGACTGATTTCAATCAGGTCATTATTGATTCGTTGGAAATTCTGAGGAAATCGCTTCAGGAAACGAAGGAAAAATTGGTGGTCCTTAAAAAAATGAATTTGGTGGACGCCGGTGCAAAGGGGTTCGTGGTCTTCATTGAGGGGATTATTTCGCTTATATTATCCCGAAACCTCAGACATTTAATTGCAGAGGTGCCGCAGCTTGTATCGCTGGTTCACAGCGAAGAATCAGTCAATGACAACCTCGATTATCGCTATTGTACAGAAGCATTGATCAAGGATATCAGAATTGACAAGGAGGATATTCAATCCATTCTCAAACGATATGGAGATTCTGCTGTGGTTGCAGGAGCATCAAAAACGACCCGAATTCATGTGCATACCAACAGGCCGGCTGAACTATTTCAGGAATTAAAAGATTTTGGCACAATCACTTCTCAAAAAGTTGATGATATGGTTCGTCAGAATCAGGTCGTCAGCAATCGAAAATGGAAAATAGCCCTTGTCACGGATTCAACCTGTGATCTTCCCCAGGCGTTGTTTGATCTTTACCAAATTCATGTGGTACCGCTTAACCTAAATTTTGGAGAAAACCATTACCTCGACAAGGTGACCATAACACCAGACCAATTCTACGACTTGCTCCAAAGCAATGCTGTATTCCCCAAAACTTCACAGATCAACGAAAGGACCTTTACAAATTTATATTCTCATCTGGCTTCCCATTATGATGCTATCATCTCTATCCATCTTTCGGGACAGTTTAGCGGTACTTTGTTGAGCAGTCAGAAAGCTGCGACGCGTATCAGTTCGGAATTCAATAAACCAGTACATGTTTTTGATTCAAAAAATCTGTCCGGTTCGCTCGGTCTGATTGTGCTTCGTACGGCCTTTGAAATTGAAAAAGGAGCGTCTCTTGAAGATATTTTGTTAAAAATAGGTTATTGGATACCGAAAGCACAAGTTTATGTAAGTGTGAAAACCATGAAGTTTATGGTTAAGGGGGGTAGGGTTTCGAAACCCAAGGGAATCTTGTCAGCACTTCTCAACATCAAACCGATTATTACCCTCGACTCAAATGGAAAGGCGGCCTTATTTGGCACTACTTTTTCTCAATCATCCAATATGAATAAGGTAATTAAAAAGATTGAAGCACTGCAATCCCACCAATCTATATGGAATTACATTGTTTTGCATGCCCACAATCCAGCCGGTGCTGAAGAATACACCAACCGAATGAAACAGTTGACCGGGTGTGATCCTTTGGCTGTGGTGGATATTTCACCTGTCATCGGTATGAATGCCGGATTAGGTGCGACTGCCGTTTCTATTATGCTTAATTAATTGTTTATCATGAACTTCTTTGGGATTTACATTCTGAATTTGGCAATCATTGTTGGTTGGATGACCATTTTATGGTTGATGAGTATTCTGGCTAAGAATGTCAGTATTGTCGACCTTTTTTGGGGAGTTGGATTCGTAATATCCGGAGCACTCTATTTTATCCTGACGGATGAAGCCAGTCCCAGAAAAATTTTGATTCTTTCATTGGTTTCTCTCTGGGGATTCCGGCTTTCGCTCTATTTGGCCTGGAGGAATATCGGCAAAGGCGAAGATTTCCGTTATCGTGAGTTTCGCAGAAAATATGGAGAAAAGCGCTACTGGTGGATCAGTTTTTTTCAGACTTTCCTCTTACAGGGAGTCCTGATGTGGCTGATTTCTGCACCACTACTTGGCGCCCAATTTGACTCCCAGACAGCGGATTTATCCTGGTGGGATCTGGCCGGAATCCTAATATGGATCATTGGTTTTACGTTTGAATCGGGTGGCGACTGGCAACTTGCACGTTTCAAATCTGATCCTTCCAACAAGGGAAAAGTTTTAGAAAAAGGGTTCTGGAAGTACACACGCCATCCAAACTATTTTGGTGATGCTGCCGTATGGTGGGGTTTTGCATTGTTGTCAGTTGCAGCAGGCAGTTACTGGCCAGTGTTAGGTTCCATCTTAATGACAGCATTGATTGTTAGGGTCTCAGGGGTGGCACTCCTTGAGAAAACACTTAAGTCGGATAAACCCGATTATGACGACTATGTTAGGCGTACTTCATCATTTTTACCTTGGTTCCCTAAAAATAAAGAGCTATGAATTTAGTTTTCCACAATTTCTGGCTGGTACTTTTCATCCTATGGGGAATACCTCTTACCTGGTTCCGCAGTAAATTCAGAAAAATGGTCTATCAAACAGATAGTTGGCTCATCAATATTAAACCCGTTTTCATGAAAGAGTTGAAGGCACTTTTTGGGAATAGCTTCCCTAATAACAAAACATACTTGAAATTACGGAATTCATACCGTGTTTATTTATTGATTTACACAGTATTATTTCTTCTATATTTTAATTTTAAGAGTCAGGCGCAAACATTAAATTCAGAAACTATGAGTAAAATAGCAGTCGGGAGCAAAATCCCATCATTCACCCTAAATGATCAGAATGGCAACATGTTTGACATCGCTTCTTTGTTGGGTAAAAAAAATCTGGTCATCTATTTTTATCCCAAAGATGACAGTCCGGGTTGTACCAAGGAAGCTTGTTCCTTTAGGGATCAATTTGAGGTCTTTGCAGATGCTGATGCCGTAATTATTGGTATTAGCTCGCAATCGGTGAAAAGTCACAAGGAGTTCGCAGTGAAATACAGACTCAACTATACCTTGTTAAGTGATGAAGGGGAGAAAATTCGCCGGCTTTTTGGGGTGCCCACCAATTTACTTGGTCTTATACCCGGCAGGGTTACCTATATTGCTGACAAATCGGGCAAGGTCGTGTACATCTTTAATTCACAAATCAAAGCGGAACAACATGTAGAGGAGGCATTGAAAATATTGAAGGAGTTGAAGTAGTGACTGCCATTCAATTTTTGGTACTTATTTTTTCCTATTTGTCGGGAGCCGTTCCATATGGCTACATCTTTACCAGAAAGGCCACCGGATTGAATATTCTCGAGATGGGAAGCGGCAACATTGGCTCAACGAATGTGAGACGCGTTGCCGGACGAAGAATCGCTTTGTTCGTACAGGTGTTTGACATGATGAAAGGCTTCATTCCGGTCGCATTGGTACTTTATTTCAATCAAAAAGTATCGTTCTTGAATCCTGAATATTTTGTTCAACTTGTTGCCCTTAGTGCCATTGTCGGACATAACTTTTCTCTGTTTCTTTCCTTTAGAGGAGGTAAAGGAGTCAATACAACTCTAGGTGCATCCATTTTAATTGCTCCACTAAGCGTGATATGTGCAATTGCCGTCTATTTACTGGTTAAATGGCAATTTAAATTTGTTTCCGCCGGATCGATGGCACTCGCCCTCATGCTTGCTTTATCCGGTGTCTTCCTGCACTATTCTTCCATTACAACTTACTATCTGATCATTTGTGGCGGATTAATATTGATTCGCCATTACTCCAATATAAAGAGGCTTCTTGCAGGTGATGAAAGAAAATAATTATTTTCTGACCTGTTACTTTTTATCTTCGATCAGCCATTCAACAGTCATCACTTTTTTTATTCCGATCTCCCTGGGATTAAAGTTGATAACTGCACTGCCAGGATCCGCTACTTCTGAATTTGCGTAGACTGCCTGTTCTCCAGATACAATTTCTCTGACAAGATCATTGTCTGTAGAATAGCCAACAAACTCTGTATCTGAATAATTGATTGAATTGATTTTTAATAGACGGATGTCTGCACCAAGCGCAATGAAATTTGCTTTTTCGCGTGCATCGGCCAGTGCAACTTCAATTGCTTTTTTGCGCAATTCAGCCTTTTGATTTTCAGAAAGACTGAAATAGAGGGCATAATGAACTGAGATGGATGCTGCTCTTAAAGAGGTAACTACTTTCCTTGCATATTCCTCGTTGTAGGAATTTTCTATCAGCAAAGAACCATGTCCTGCAAAAAGTGTCTTGTCACTCTTGTCAGTTTTGTACACTTTCTTTTCAGAAATGTTCAATTTGAGGGTAAAGATTGATTTTTTTTGAATGCCATTATTGACAAAAACCGATTTCGTCTCCTCAATTTTATGTAGTAATTCCTCCTGGCAAACATTGTAATTTTCTGCCTCGCTGTCCAGGTCAATTCTCACCGTTAGAAGTTCTGGTGTAGCCTTTAAAATGGCCATACCTTTAACTGAAAGCGAATTGTCCTTCATTTGTTGTGACATTTGAGCTTTAGCAACTCCCAGATAACAAATAAATAGGATCAAAAGGAACATTCTTGTTTTCATATGGTCTGATTTAGATAACGAAAGGAAGATGAATAAGGGTAAAATTACAAAAAAGGAATAAAAAAGGGCTCCGACCTTCGGAACCCTTTTTCTGGTATTAATTTGGCCGGTTACTTGGCCCTTGCTGCCTGAATTTTCTTTAGATTCTTTCTTTTCCTGTTTTTGATACGGATGATGTAATCCATGTAATACAAGGCTGGAACAAAGAGTAATGTAAGGAATGTCGCAAAGCTCAATCCGAAAATAATAGTCCATGAAAGTGGTCCCCAAAACGCCACATTATCACCACCAATGTAAATATGCGGATTGAAATGGGTGAAGAGTGTCTCGAAGTTGATATTCATACCCACTGCGAGCGGAACCAATCCGAGAATGGTCGCAGAAGCAGTTAAAACAACCGGTGTAATCCTTGTTTTTCCTCCCTGAACGATGGCATCTCTGGTTTTCATACCGCGTTTCTTCATTTCATCGATGAACTCAACAATCAGTATTCCGTTTCGGACAACAATTCCGCCCAAGGCAACAACACCGAGCCCGGTCATCATGATAACCAGGTCCATCCGGAATATAATAACACCCAACAATACACCAATAATGCTGAATATCACTTCACTAAGAATTATAATCGTTTTACTCACAGAATTAAACTGGGTAATCAGGATAAAGAATATCATACCAAGGGCAATGATCATTGCCTTTATCAGGAAACTTGCTGTTTCAGCCTGGTCCTCTTGTTCTCCTGTCAGTTTAATGGTGGTACCGGCATGCAAGGGATATTGTTTGGCCAAAGTTTTAATCTTGGGTACAATATCATTGGGTGAATAGCCTGTTAAAACATCGGAATAGATTGTAATAACACGCTTTTGATCCAGTCTTTTGATCCCTGCATAAGAGCTCGAATAGTGGATCTTGGCCACAGTCGACAATGGTATCGTTCTGATTTGGCCTGAATTCATGTCCCGGTAGGTAATGACCAGGTTGATTAACGAATTGATGTTTTCGCGTGTCAGTTTTGTGTACCGTAAGGTGATAGGGTACTCGTCCTCATCTTCCTTGAATTTGGAGATCTCCTTACCAAAGAGGGCTGTTCTTAATTCCAATCCGATCTGGCCGGTAGACAAACCGGCTCTTTGAGCCCTGTCGCGATCAATATCGATCATAATTTCAGGTGAATTGAGTTCGAAATCGGTTTTCAGCTCTTCTACCCCGGGGATATTCAACGAATCAAGATAGTGACGGAATCCATATGCATCTGCCACCAATTCGTCCATATGTTCGCTCGTAACTTCAATGTTGATGGGTTACCGGTCGGAGGTCCCATCTTGGTTTTTCCGACAGTAATTTCTGCTCCAGCAATATCAGCCACCGATTCACGAATTTTCTCCATGTATTTTGTGGTGGAGATCCCGGTAGTTCGGCTTTTGCTCTCCACAAAATTGACAGAAATTTTCCCTTTGTTGAATGGTTTTCCTGCACTTGTGAATCCCTCTTCTTCTGCACCAATAGTAACATTGGAAATGATAGATTCTACATCAGGATTGTGTTCCCCAATAGCTTTGTATACACGTCTCTCAGCAATTTTAGTAACACTGTCTGTGACATTCTGATCGGTTCCTCCCGGCATCTTAATATAAACCATAACCGTAGCTGGATCGCTGTTAGGGAAGAATAGTACTGATGGTTTGACTATGCCGGTAAGCACCATGGTAAAGATGAAAAGGGCGACCATGGCACCAAGCATATACAAAGGTCGGAATCCATACAATACCCAACGCAATTGCTTCTCATAGGCTGCCATAATTTTTGGCCAGAAGTTTTCCTGGAATGATTTAATCCAATATTGGATTGCATAATGGTAAAGGAAGACCAACAGGATAGCAAAGACAATAAAATTGCCAATTCCGAATGATTTGAAAAGGTAAAAAACCACTGCAAGGCCAAACATTCCCATCAGAATTTTCTTGGTTGATTTCCATTCAGCTTTCGCATCAGAATCAAATTCATGAGCCATGAAGGAGACTGCAAAGACCGGATTGAAAATGTAGGCGACAAACAATGATGCAAACAAGGTTATAATCAAGGTAACCGGAAGGTAATGCATAAATTGCCCAACGATTCCTGGCCAGAATGCCAACGGAAAGAAGGGGGCCAGTGTTGTTAAGGTACCCGAAAGAATTGGAAGGAATACCTCCCCGGCCGCAAGTTTGGATGCAACCCTGATATCAGGATGACTTTTGTGCATGCGGTGTGTATTCTCAATAACCACGATGGCATCATCTACCACAATCCCCAAGGCAAAAATGAAGGCGAACATAACGATCATATTCATTGTGAACCCGATGTTTGGAATAATCAGGTAAGCAATGGCCATGGAGAGCGGAACTGAAAGCCCAACAAAGAAGGCATTGGTAAATCCCATAAAGAACATCAATACAATAGTTACCAAGATGAATCCAATGATAATTGTATTGTTCAGCTCTTCAAGCGTATTGCGGGTCCTGACACTTTGATCTCCTGAAATGGTCAATGTAACATCATTTGGAAGTTCTTTTCCTTTGACACTTTCGACAATTTCCTTGATCTGGTCTGAGGCATCCAAAAGATTCGTTCCCGCCTTTTTGATGACGTTGAGCGTGATGACATTCTTACCGTCCAAACGGGAGAAACTCTCCTGTTCCTTGAAGTCATCCTTAACTTCGGCAATATCGCTAAGTTTGATATAGGCACCTCCTGAAGCATGAACGACAATATCGCGTACATTCTGAACAGTTTCGAATTGACCTTTTAAACGTACCGAATTCTTTGTGCCATTCAAGGTCAGCGTACCACCGGAGATAGTTAAATTTTCACGTGCCACGGCACTCTCAATGTCAGCAAATGTGACCCTTGCAGCCTGCATCTTAAAAATATCGGCATTGATCTGAATCTCGCGCTCCAGTGCTCCTACGATGTCCACACGGGTAATTTCCTTCACCCCTTCGATCTTGTCCTGTACAACATCAGCGAACTTTTTAAGTTTGTCGAGGTCGTAATTTCCTGAGATATTGATGTACATAACCGGAAATTCTGCCAGGTTCACATCCATAATCTGCGGTTGATCAGGCAGGTCACTGGGTAAGTCCTTCTTGGACTTGTCGACAGCATCCCTTACACGTTGTTTGGCTGCTTCAACTGCAACATTTGGATAGAATTCGACAATAATGGAAGAAAAATCCTGAACGGAATTGCTCGTGATTTTCTTTACATCTGCAATTGATTTAAGCTGCTTTTCAATAGGTCTTGTCACCAGGTTCTCAATATCCACAGGTGAAGTACCTGGATAAGGAGAATTGACGATAATATAGGGGATAACTACTTCCGGAAACTGCTCCTTTGGAATCTGGTAGTAATTAAGCAAACCCAAAATGGAGATTATGAATGCGAGGACATATACGCTCGTCTTGTTATCCACAGCCCAACTGGTTGCAAAAAATTCTTTGATAAAAAATTTATCCTTTGACATAATTTTTTTATTTGTCGATTAGAAAATGACAGGTGAACCCTCTTTCAAGTTCTGAAATCCCGCGGTGATGACCTGATCACCTACATTTAGACCGGAGGTAACTTCTGATTCACCATTATAGTCCATTCCTGTGGTGATTTTTCTACGGACAGCTGAAGTCTTTTCGCCATTTTTTGCGATAATGTAAACGAATTTGCCATCCTGATTATTTTGGATGATATTGACTGGAAGAACCAGTGATGCATCATTTGAATAATCTTTTATTTTGACATAAGCAATCATGTTGGCACGGAGTTCAATGTCCTTCGTCGTAAACCGGCACTCCACCTTAAAAGTACGGTTGGATGGATCAATGAAGCGACTCGTAAAACTCAGTTTGGTCTCAATCTCCTTTCCAAGATCCGGGAAACGAATAAAAGCCTCGTTGCCGTTTTTAATCCTGGAAGCAAAATTCTCAGATATTTCCGCAGTTACCTTTGCAGAAGACATGTTGATTACCCTTATGGCAGATGTAGGCTGGCCAGGAGAGGCTAACTGACCTACTTTAAGAGGAACACTTTCGACCGATCCGCTGATAGGTGAAATAATACTAGCCATCGCAATCTGCTCCTGCAAGGTCTTTATGCGCCTATCCAAAGACTCTTTACTCGATTTGGCTTGTAAATACTGCACTTCACTTCCGATTTTCTTATCCCATAGGTTTTTCTGTTTTTCGAAAATGATATTGGCCATATCAAGCTGGGTTTTAACCTCTTCGACCGATTGTATTAATACCTGGGCATCCAGCGTAGCCAGCACGTCACCTTTCTTGACGATTGAACCCTCTTTGACGAATACATTCGTGACCACTCCTGCAGTCTGAGGACTTACAGAAACGTTTTGATCTCCATCAACAACTCCTTGAATTTCCACAAAATGGTTAAATTGAGCCATTTCAAGCTTTTTTACCAGAACCTGCTGAGCTTTTTCAGATTTTTGAACGCCGGGACCTAATTCGGTTTCCAGTTTGGTAATTTTCGTATTGAGAATTTCCCTTTCTGATTTCAGTTTTTCCAATTCTCCTTTTTTGTCGTTGTTTTGATTGCAAGCGACCAATGTGGCAAGGATAGCCAATGTGTACAATGCTTTTTTCATATACTTCTTATTTATTGATTTCCTGATTGATATTGAATAATTTTTCCAGTTTGGTCTTGGCAGTGGCCAGATCGTAGATACTTTGGTAATAACTGGAGAGACTCGTTAAATACTGGTTTTGTGTGGTTGTCAAATCCATGCTTGAAGAAACTCCGTTTTTGTATTTTTCAAGGGTGCGCTGGTATATTTCGTCGGATAGTTTCAAACTCTTTTTTTGAATCTCAAATTTTTCAAATTTCAGTTTCAGGTCAGTTTGATATTGATCCGCCTGCATCAAAAGGTTGTTGTAAACCAGTAGTCTGGTGTTGTCCATCTTGGAAATCGCCAGCTTCTTTTGTGATACCACTGCCATTCTTTGTCCACTGCTGAAAATCTGCAAACTCAGATTAATACCCACCACATCTTTCATAGTGAAATCGAAAGCAGGTTTATTTATTTTTTCTGTGTGGTTATAAAATCCTGAAATTACAGGCATATAAGATGCAATAGCATTATTATATTCGAGTTTGGACAAATCTGTAGCTGTTTTGATCAACCGGTAATCAATGTTCTTCTCAATGTTGAACTGGGAACCGATCAGTGCTGCAACTGTAGCAGGCAATTCATCGTTGGATCCTAAAACATCTGTGAGGCGAATCTGTTTGTTGTTATCAACTCCCAGAATAATTTTGAAAAGCCTGTTGGCTACATCCAGATTACTCACCACCTGATTCATGGCATTCATCAGATTGTTGGCAGTCAACTCAAGTTGGTCGACATCCGTCTTTTCAACAAAACCCTGTTTGTTCATTTCGGTAATTTCATATTCTGTTTTCTTCACATTGTCCAGGTTCTTCTGAAGATTTTTTAAACTTTCTTCGGCGACAAGGATCAGATAATAGGTATTGATTACCGATTCATTAACATCCTGAACAATTTTTTCTGTATTCTCGTTGGCTTGCTGGTAAAGGGTCTTTGTTGCCTTTAATCCCACCAGATAGGAGCCGTTGAAGATCAACTGTGAGGCTGTAATGTCAAAAGTTGCATTGTTTTTGACCCCCAGCGGAACTGCAGGAGTTCCTGGTCCCATGGTACCCGGAGGCAGTGATGGAACCACAGGCAAATATTGATAAGCCCCCTTGGAATCAATGTGTGGAAGTCCAATGGCTGTGGTTTCCCATATCTTCTTCCTGGCAATCTCCATATCAAGATTAGAATTCCTGATGTTGGTGTTGTTTTCAAAGGCCATACGTCGTGATTCCTGAAGAGAGAGCCGCAAAGTATCCTGAGCGTCACTCTTTCTGACACCTGCCAGGATTAGAGTACATGTTATCAAAATGAGATAACGATTTGAAAATGACATAATAATTATTTTTTAATTGTGTTTATATATTCTATTATTTCCTTTTTTCTTGATTCAAAGTAGGCTAATCCTTCGGTAGTAGAAATGGCACGGATGTGGTTCTCGAACATAACCTCAAAAATTTGAATGAAATCAACATCCAATACTTTGCATAATTCAGAGTTATGAAGCTCAATGAAACTATTGAGGTAGATGGTTGCGACCAGTTCGATGTTGATATCGTCTCGATAAAGCCTTTCTCTGATTCCCTGCAACATATTTATCTTCATGCCCTCATAAACGAATTTTCGCTTTTTCTCCAGATAGAAATCAAAGGTATTGCTGTAATACTTTTTCAATTCAAAACGAATCATTGGATTGATCCGTTTGATCTCATCGTGGACCAGCTGGCTGATCCTCAATAGCTTTTCAATAGCATTGATTGATATATCATCAATATTTTTACTTATTTTCATTGCCCTGGATTCCTCATAGATAAATATCTTCTCTACAAGATCATCCTTGCTTTTTACGAAGGTATAAAGCGTTTTTTTTGAGATACCCAGCCTGCGACTCAGCTCATCCATGCTGAGATTTTTTATACCATATGCATAAAATAATTCCTTGATTGGTTCAACCAATTCCTGAAATCGTTCTTTTGATGCATCAAAGTTTTCCATTTTAAGAATTCCAGTTAACATTTAATTGCACAAAGGAAGGAAACAATTTACACACTAAACGTTTCCTTGTGTTAAATGTTTCTTAATTCACATTAAAATATTTATTCGGCTGGTATCATTAATTGTTTCCTTTTTTTAAGATTTTCGTAATCATTATATTTGCAATTGAAATACCCCAATCCAATGTGTCGGGACTACCCGAAAATAATTACATGTATTTCGTGCGACCTTTAAAATGAGAATAGTAAACATGAAAAGATTTCAATAGGTATGGGGCGTATAATGGCCATTGATTACGGGAAGAAGAGGGTAGGAGTGGCAGTTACTGATCCATTGCAGTTGATTGCATGCCGGTTGGAAACGGTAGATTCAGATTTTATCTGGAAGTTTCTGGACGATTATTTTTCAAGGGAGGAAGTTGATATTGTGTTGGTTGGATATCCGGTTCAGATGAACAACCAGCCTTCAGACGCGATACGTTACATAAATCCTTTTCTGCAAAAATTCCAACAGAAATATGCGACTGAGATCAGGCTGGTCGACGAACGCTTCAGCTCAAAGATGGCGTTTCAATCAATGATAGACGCAGGGTTGACCAAGACGCAGCGTCAAAACAAAAGTACCATTGATGGAGTGAGTGCCACCATTCTTTTACAGTCATTTCTTGAACAAAAAAAGTATATATAAATCATGATTTTGCCAATCACATTGTATGGTGATCCAGTTCTGAGAAAGGTCGCCGATCCTATTGACTTAAATTATCCAGATCTGCATAATCTTATTGAGAATATGTTTGAGACCATGTACAATGCTGAAGGTGTTGGCCTTGCCGCCCCTCAGATTGGTTTGTCCATCCGGCTCTTTGTAGTCGATTTATCTCCGCTTGGGAAAGATGAACCCAGTCTTGTTGGATTTAGAAAAGCATTTGTAAATGCGAGGATTCTCGAAAGGAGTGGTGATGAAGAGTTGATGGAAGAAGGGTGTCTGAGCATACCTGGAATTCACGAAGAGATATTTCGCAAAAACTTCATTCGTATCACTTATCTGGATCTTGATGGTACTCCTCAGGATGAGGTGTATTACGGTTACACGGCCAGAGTTCTTCAGCATGAGTATGATCATATCGACGGGATTATGTTTACAGACCATTGCTCTCCCCTTAGAAAGAGACTTTTAAAGAGAAAATTGGGTGAGATTTCAAAAGGTATTACCACAGCTGCTTACCGGGTTAAGATTCCGAGAGTTTAGGAAAGTATCCTGCACCTGGTCTATTTAGCAGTCAATTTTTCTTTTTGTCGTTCAAATGTTGTAACTTAATGTGAATTCAACATTCACATGTTACGGTCAGGACTACAACTCTCAAGTATTCCGTTTTTACGTTTGCTTGCACCTCTTTGCATTGGCATATGTGTTAGGCATGCAGGCACGCATTTGGACCCATTTTATCTGGGTTTGTTGGTTTCAGCCCTACTGTCTCTTTTATTCATTTACAGGAAATTATCTTTTTTTGGTCAGCCTTACTGGGGTGCTGGCCTTATCGTCACTACCTTCTGTTTAGGTTTTCTTCGAAGCCAGCTGTTGGTTAATTCCTTTCCGGTTCTTCCCAGTCAGCAGTATTTTATTATTCTTGATGAGTACCCTCTTGAAAAGGAGAAGACCTATCAGGTTGTTGGTCAAATAGCCGGTACGGAAAATAGAATTCTTGCCTATCTTTCAAAGAATAATGATATAAAAACAGCAAGGCCTGGTGATTTGTTCTTTTTTAATGGATTGCCGGAGTTGATTCAAAATGAAGGAAATCCTTTTGAGTTTGATTTTTGTGGCTATCTGAACGATAAGAAGATAGGATACAGGATTTTTCTGAAAGAGGACCAATACCATTTATTAAGAGGATTTCAAAAGCTAAATATCAGTCGGTATGCCTTGATCATCAGACAAAAACTGATTGAAGATCTATACAGATCCGGAATTAAAACCGAGAGTGTACATTTGATTGCATCCATATCATTCGGTGACAGGGAGGAAGTTGACAGGGAAACAATCCAAAGTTTTACCAATACAGGAGTCATTCATGTTTTGGCTGTCTCAGGAATGAATGTTGGACTGATCTTTATCATACTCAATTTTATTTTTCGATTTTTAAAGTCTGGTAGAATAGGTCAGTTCCTGTATGGTCTGGTGATAATGACCGGAATCTGGGGCTATGCCTTGGTAACAGGAATGTCTGCTTCCATCTTGAGAGCCGCCATGATGTTTACTTTCGTGTTGATTGGAAATGTGCTTCGGCGAGACTCAACCATCTACAATTCACTGGCGGTTTCTGCTTTTTTGCTGATAGCATGGGATCCCTCAATGATCAGGGATGCAGGGTTTCAGCTTTCCTATGCTGCAGTCCTTGCTATCATTTTAATTCAACCATTTATATACAAACAACTTTGTTTTAAAACGAGGTTGTTTGACAAAATATGGCTGCTTCTCTCGGTTACTTTTGCTGCACAATTTGGAACATTACCTTTTACCCTTCACTACTTCCACCAGTTTCCAGTCTATTTCTGGCTTGCGAATCTAGTGGTTATACCATTGGTAACTTTAATCCTTTATCTCTCATTTGTAGTTGTATTTTGTTTTTATATCTCGACTTTCCTTACATCAATTTTTGCTTTTGTTTTAGATTGGTCAGTCCGTATTGTGTTGTTGACAGTTAATATTGTAGACAATTTACCCTATGCAGTGTGGAAAGGATTGACCCCTTCCATCTTTCAAACATTGCTCATTTTTATGATGGCTTACTTATGCTTCAGATATGCCAGATTAAAAAAAACTTTACAGCTATATGGTATTTTAGGTGCGGCTATTCTGATATTTCTATCCATCGGAATTTCTACCTATAAGCAATATGTTCGATCAGAAATTGTCTTTTTCAACATTCCGGGAACAAGAGCAATTGCTTTGACCAACGGAAGAAAAGTCGTTGTCCTGTATGATCGGTGTGAACAGGCAGAAGAGAAACTTATGTATTTCATAAAACCTTACCTGGAGGGGAGAAGAACCAAGGAATTTGAGATACACAGGCTATCTGACTCCTTGCAATTGAAAATGCCGTCCTTGTATGCTACAGGGAATTTTATTTTTTTCAAAGGGACCAGGCTATTTGTTCAACCCAATAGCGAAGAGAATTCAAGGCTTGCCGATCCTCCCCTCAATTGTGATTTGGTGTGGATGCGAAATAGGAAAGAATTGAAATCGGCACATATAAAATTCCCGCAATCAAAAATCATCCTCTACAAGGCTTCAGATCCGATTGAGCAGGAGATCAGGCAAAACAGTTCATTTCAGAGTTTCAATGTGAAGAAATCCGTCATTTTGACCTTCCAACCCTCTGATTATGAAATCAGTGAAAAGATGATTTGTGGCTATTTCGATGAATTGGATTGAATGATAAACAAGATTGGCAATATGTGCACTTTCCTCAAAACTGAAGGCAGATCAATACAATCTTCATTCCAGTAAATTTCCTTTTCCTTGTCTGACAATCTCTGCCTCCCCAGATGTACAATCAACGATCGTGGAAGGCCGATTGTCGCCATAACCTCCATCTATTACTAGATCAACCAGATGCCCATACTTTTCTTCAATAAGTTCAGGATCTGTGATGTATTCCAAGACTACGTCATCATGATGGACTGAAGTTGACAAGACAGGACTTCCAAGTTCCTTGACGATGGTTCTAAGTATATTATTGTCTGGGATCCGAATCCCAATATTTTTTTTTGAATTCTTAAAAAGCTTTGGAATGTTAGAGTTGGCCAGTAACAGAAAGGTAAAAGGCCCAGGGAGATTTTTTTTCAAAAGCTTGAAAATGCCATTGGGAAAGGGTCTGCAATAGTCTGAAATCTGGCTTAGATCGTATAGTATAAAAGAAAAATCGGCTTTGTCTGGTCTCACATTCTTGATTCTGGATACTCTTTCAACAGCTTTCGATTTAGTCACATCACAACCAATGCCATAAATGGTATCAGTAGGAAAAATAATGACCCCACCATCTCTAAGCAGCTCGACAATTTTGTCTATCTCCTTCAGATTGGGATTATCATTGTACAATCGGATAAGCATTGGGCGATTTTTACTATTTTACCATTGGAATAGTAAAAATAGCTTTTTTCGATATACTTTCGTTGGGAGAAGTGCCAATAGTGTCTAAAGTGAACTAAAGTGCCTAAAGTTTCGGATTCTTGACTTTACTACTTTTTTCAAACAAGTACCTTTGCCACTTGAGTCACACTAGTTCACTTTAGTCACATTGACAGTCAAGAATCTAACAGAAGGACCTATTACCAGACAGATTGTGCATCTGACACTTCCCATATTGGGAACATCATTTGTCCAGATGGCCTATAACCTTACCGATATGCTTTGGTTGGGAAGAGTGGGTAGCAATGCAGTTGCTGCAGTTGGTATTGCCTCTTACTTTACTTGGCTGGGGGTTTCCCTGATGCTGATTGGCCGAATCGGAGCTGAAGTTGGAGTCTCGCAGTCATTGGGGGCAAAAAACCGCGCAAAGGCTGTGGATTTTGCTGTAAATGCCATTACCCTGGTCGTAATTCTTTCTGCCATTTATGGAATGCTTACCTATTTGTTTGCACCAAATCTGGTCGCGTTTTTCCATATAAACAACAGTAGCGTCGAAACGGCTGCAGTATCCTACATTCGCATTGTTTCAATCGGTTCCTTGCTCTATTATTCCAATCCAACCTTTACGGGTATCATAAATGGCACCGGCAACTCCAAACTCCCTTTCAGGATCAATGCTGTCGGATTAATTGCAAATGTTGTCATCAATCCGGTGTTGATTTTTGGTCTGGGTCCTTTCCCAAAACTGGGATCCAACGGCTCTGCGATTGCCACTGTGATTTCACAAGGCATTGTTTTGCTGCTATTCTTCCTTGCTATCGGCAAAGGCAAGAGTGCACTCGGTAAAATAAGGATTAGGCCAGTTTTAAAAGCTGAATTTATCAGGAAGATTTTCAAGCTGGGCTTACCAGTTGCTTTGCACAGTATCCTTTTTGCCTCCTTTGCCGTTGCCCTGGCTCGAATTATAGCACCGTGGGGTGCAATACCAATTGCCGTTCAAAGTGTGGGTGCACAGATAGAAGCACTTAGCTGGATGACAGCAGGAGGGTTTTCTACCGCTCTTGGAGTATTTACTGGTCAGAATTTCGGGGCTGGTAAATGGGACCGTATATTTAAGGGATTCTTTACAACCATCACGATCAGTGGAGCCATCGGAATCATAGTAACTGTTTGCTTTCTCTCTTTTGGGAGGGAGATCTATACGCTCTTTTTAAATGACCAGGAGGCAATTGGCTTAGGAGTGAGGTATTTGTCTATTTTGGCAATCTCCCAGTTTTTTATGTGTATTGAAATTACCACTGGTGGCATTTTCAATGGAATTGGAAGGACCATTCCCCCTTCGCTTGTTGGCATCACTTTGACTGGATTGAGGATTCCTCTTGCGCTTTTCTTGTCTCAACCCCAGCTATTCGGTGTGACCGGAGTTTGGTGGAGTATAACATTGACTTCTGTGGTAAAGGGAATGGTTTTGTTCGGATGGTTCTATTTTCTGATGAAAAGTCATCCGAATTACATAACTCCTGCTTCCGGGAAAATTGATTTTATCCGACTTTTACCCACACGTATACGTCAGGAAGTTTTTGACACTAATACGGAAGTTTCCAATGAAAATTGAATTGACAAAAACGCTGGATGGGTCACATACCTTGTATCTTCCTGCCATAGATGAACATTACCACTCTACTTTCGGAGCCATTCAGGAGTCGGCACATGTTTTTATATCATCAGGGCTACACTTCAGCGGCTTAAAAAAACTGGAAATCCTGGAGGTCGGATTCGGTACGGGTCTAAATTGCTATCTTACCTTGCTCGCAGGAATAGACTCTGATCATACAATAAACTACCATGCAATCGAAAAATATCCTGTATCCCCCTCGCTATTGGAGAAGCTGAATTTTTTCAGCTATTTCCCGTCTACTGATCCCGATCTGTTTGCAAGGTTACACAGGGGAGAATGGAACCGACAGCTTGAAATCTATCCCAGGTTCACGCTTCACAAAATGGAAGCAGACTTGCTGCAAATCAATATGGTTGATCTTCCTGGGATAGATTTGGTCTATTTCGATGCTTTTTCACCCGAGAAACAACCAGAGTTATGGGAGCAAATTGTCTTTGAGAGGATCTTTGCCCAGATGAATCAAGGAGGAATATTGGTAACTTATTGTGCTAAAGGAGCTATCAGGCGTCTGCTTCAGCAAGTTGGTTTTAAGGTAGACAGAATTCCTGGTCCTCCGGGTAAAAGAGAAATGATAAGAGCATTAAAAAACTAATCTTCAAAAAGCAAAAAGAATGAACAGGGAAAAATGGAAGAGGGGATTTGTATCATCCCTAAATTGGATGATAGCCGGGATGTTATTACTGGCATTTTCTGCTTGTCAACCACCAAAGGAGCTCAAACTGTATAAAATGACAGGTGCTGCACAAGGAACCTATTATGCTATTTCCTATTTTTCCGATAACAATGAGAATCTTCAGCCAGCCATTGATTCCCTGCTGCGACAATTTGACCTTTCAGTATCGGCTTATACCCCCTTGTCGATCCTTTCCAGACTCAATAATAACGATACCACAATAGTGGCAGACTCAATTTACACAACCGTCTTCCATAAATCTATGGAGGTATCTGAAAAAACGGATGGTGCTTTTGATGTGACAGTGGCCCCTCTTGTGAATGCCTGGGGTTTTGGATTTTCAAAGAAGGCAAAGGTAGACAAGGCCATGGTCGATTCCCTTCTTCCCCTGATTGGTTATAAAAATGTCAAGCTCAAGAAGGGTAAACTGGTGAAAAAGGATCCCAGAATCAGGATAGATTTTGATGCCATTGCCCAGGGATATTCATCCGACTGGCTTGCCCGTTTTTTGGAAAGGAAAGGGATACAGAATTTTCTGATTGATGTGGGAGGAGAGGTATTGGGCCGCGGATCAAAGCTGAATGGGCAAATGTGGAGTGTCGCAATTGAAATGCCTGCAAAAAAAGCGGAAGATGAACGCAAGATTCAGGCTATATTATCCCTGCATAACAAGGCCATCTCAACATCTGGTAGCTACCGCAAATATTATGAAGAGAATGGAATCAGATATTCTCATACGATTGATCCTTCCAATGGTTATCCGGTGAGGCACAATTTACTGAGTGTATCAGTCGTGGCCAATGATTGTATTACTGCTGACGCATATGCAACCTCCTTCATGGTAATGGGACTCGAGAAATCAAAGAAATTCCTCGAAAAAAACAATGAATTGGATGCTTATTTTATCAGTGATGACCTGCAAGGCGGATTCTCAGTTTTTTACACTCCGGGATTTCAAACGCTGTTAGAGAAAAATTAATACGCGTAATAACAAGCAGTTACAGATAAATATTTTAGCCTCAACTCATACGTATCTATCGAAAAATAGTTATCTTCGCACCTTCTTAGAATACTCACTCAAATTTTTATAGAAAACAGTTATGCAAATTAGAAATTTACTTCTCGCAGTTGTAGCCGGATCATTGGTATTAGCCTCCTGCAACACCCCTTCCAACACAAAAGTAAACCTTAAAAATCAGGCCGATTCTGCAGCTTATGCCATTGGTGTGGATTTGGGTAACAACATCAGGAAAAACCTTCCTGAAGCACCTGGTGGCAAAGATCTTAATCCGGAGATTATTCTTCAGGCATTTTCTACCATCATGAAAGGCGATTCAGCCCTCATTCCTTCTGCAAAGGCCGGGGCCATTACACAGGGATATTTTGTTAAAGCGCAGTCTTTGGAAGGTGGCAAAAATAAAGAAGCAGGCAAGAAGTTTTTAGCTGAAAACGGGAAGCGTTCAGGTGTTACCACCACTGCCTCTGGTCTGCAATATGAAATTCTGAAAACTGGTACCGGTCCAAAACCTACCGCTGCCAATACTGTAAAGGTTCATTATCATGGGACAACGATCGATGGTAAAGTATTTGACAGTTCTGTCGATCGTGGAGAACCCGTAACTTTCGGATTGGGACAAGTAATCAAAGGATGGACAGAAGCGTTGCAACTGATGCCCGTTGGTTCCAAATGGAAAATCTATATTCCTTCCGAACTGGGCTATGGCGAACAAGCTGCCGGACCTAAGATCAAACCAAATTCCGTGTTGATTTTCGAAGTAGAACTCATCAGTATTGAGCCTACACCGGCTGCAGCACCTGCTCCTGCCACCAAATAATTTGTTGAATTAATTGATACTTGCTTATCAGACACTGATATGGAACCCGGAATCGATGTTGCCCATCTTCCGGGTTTCTTTTTATAAAATGTAAAGTTATGAGCTTCAAAGTAAAAGGTAGGGTCATAGATATCCTTCCAATCCAAACGGGAAATAGTGCCAGAGGTGAATGGAAAAAACTGGACTTTGTACTGGAGGTCCCGGATGATCAGTTTCCGAAAAAGATCTGTTTTACCCTGTTCAATGACAAAACAGAGATGATCAGGGATAATGACAAAAATCGTGAGGTAGAAGTTAGTTTTAGCCTTGAAGGCAGAGAGTACAATGGGAAATGGTACCACAATGTCAATGCTTTTAAAATTGACAGAATGGAGAAAACTTCAGGCAGTGGGGATCAAACACCACCACCTTATAGTGAAGATGATTTTCTGCCAGTGAAAGAAGGTGAAAACGATGATTTACCTTTCTAGGGAACTAAGTCAGGGATAAATTCAAACGACAATAGAACTATTTAATAGGAATTTGCCTTTTGAAATCCTGTTCCAGCGAGATAAATGTTTCTGTACGAGCTATTCCATCAATTGCCTGAAGATCAGTGTCAATTATCTTCATTAAGTGTTTATTGGTCTTGGTTTGGATTTTAATGAATATAGCATACTGGCCCGTAGTATGATGACATTCCACCACTTCAGGGATGTCTTTCAGCTGTTTCAAAACTTTCCTGTCAAAACTGGTTTTATCGAGGTAAATGCCCATGAATGCTGTAGTATTGTAACCCAATCGAGACGGACTGACAATAAATTCTGATCCAGTTACAACTCCCATAGCGATCAGACGCTGAACGCGTTGGTGTATGGCAGCACCTGAAACACCGCACTCCCTGGCAACCTCCAGAAATGGAACCCTGGCGTTATTGGTTATTAACTTCAATATCTTACGATCCAGTTCATCAATTTGAACGGCCTGTTCTTTAAAATCTTCTTCTAATTCGAGGTTGTTTTTCTTCACGATCCTTTCAATTTGTTAGTAAATTGAGTATTATTCGACAAAACTATAATTTTTTCTCTCTCGCAACAAATTAATACTCAAAATTTGTACCTTATTTTAACCTTTAGCCTTTAACCTTTCATTGATTTCTGGCGATGTACCTGAAATCACTGCCAGAAGGATTCTGAAAGACAGCCAGGTCGAATTCCGGTATTACTGCAAGGATGTGGTCCACAATTTCGGCCTGGATGGTTTCGAATTTGTCTGACTGCTGTTCTTTGCTGAAGACAATGTACTCCAGCGGCAATCCACGTTCAGTCGATTGGAGGTATCTGACTATCAGTGTCATCTCATTGTGAGTACCTGGATTTACCCAAAGGAATGCCTCTACATATGCCTTAAAAACGGAAAGATTGGTGGGTTGAGTTCCCATTTTTGTCACCCAGTCAGGATAGGAAGCATCCTTGGATCGCTTTTGATCCAAGTATTTTTGGATGACCGGAAGATTGGCAATGTGTTCGATAAATTTTTGATCGCAGAATTTTATCCGTGCCATGTCGATAAATATGGACCGCTGGATACGTCTCCCTCCGGATTCCTGCATGCCAATCCAGTTAGTTACCGACTCGGATACAAGAGAGTAGGTTGGGAGCGACGTAATGGTTTTATCCCAATTCTGTACTTTCACAGTTGTTAAAGAGATATCGACCACTGTACCATCTACGCCGAATTTAGGCACTGTTATCCAATCTCCAGGTTTTACCATTTTGTTGGCAGCAAGTTGAATACTTGCAACAAATCCAAGTATTGGGTCTTTAAACACAAACATCAAAACGGCAGCCATTGCTCCCAGACCGGCAAATAGCCTTCCGGGGTCCTGATTGACCAGAATGGAGACAAGAATGATGGCAGCGATGGAATAAATCAGAATTTTGACCAGTTGAAGATATCCTTTGATGGGACGTTCCAATGCAAAAGGATAAGTATTGTAGATATCCTGGGAAGCATCCAAAAATCTTATGAGACTCAATACTACTGCATAAGTGATGTAAATCTTTGCAATCCCTTTGATTACTTCGGGCAGGGAAACCAAATCCTCAGATCCAAATCCGGCAGAAGAATAAATAAAGAGCGCCGGGATCAGATGGGCAACTGCATGGAATACCTTATGTTCAAAAAGTACATCATCCCAAAGTGTTTCAGTATGAATAGTAAGTCTTTCAATAATTATAATGAGTATTTTTCTCAAAGGGAAAAAAAGGATAAGCGAAATAATGACCAGGATCAGGAAAGTTCCAATGGCCGCAAGGTAAATCGCCATTCTTGGATGGAATTGTGCGTTCAGAAAGAACTCCCTTAAATAATCATAAAAAACTTGCATGGCCTGTTGCTTTATTACTGATGAGAAATAATTATATTTGAGTGTCAGCAAAATTAACGAAATTGAGGTGATCTGGCTACACCGTGCTCAAGGAAAATGTTATTTGTCATGCTGGATGGTAGTGGCATGTATTTCAGATCATTTCAATCTTGATCTTTAGATTGGTTGGTAAGGTGATAGTTTCCTTAAGTGCCTACTATTTAAATTGCAGTAATTTTTTCGTCAACTCATATTTTCAAATGTGCCATTTTATCGTACTATTCTACAAGTATGCTAATTCATAATCCGAGATAAGAGCATCGGCGATGTACACAAAAGGCGATGTAGATGCACTTACGAGTTTTATACGTACGATTTGATATTCAATAATTTACTAATGACATTTACGTATGAAAATTAAGTACTTCTTCCTGGTTATTTTTTTAATCCCATTGACACTTTTGGGGCAAGGTAATTTCGACGCGTATTTTACTGCAGGGGTTTTTCGGTTTGATTACCTGCTTTCCGGTACAAATAGTTCTGTGAGGGTTATCGAAGTTCAGCAGAAAAAGGAACCTGTTTGGGGTGGTACAAAAAAAATACAAATTCAGGATCAACTGTTAGGAAATTACAGGTTTTCTATCAAAGATCAATCTACTCATGTCATGATTTATCAACAGGGCTTTTCTCCCCTGTTTCAGGAGTGGCAAACTACCGCTGAGGCAAAAACCAAGGAAAGAGCATTTTATCAGGTGCTGCGGTTCCCTTTTCCAAAGAAGAAGGTAATTCTGGAGATTGACTGCCGTGATCGGGATGGTCAATTTCATGAAATTTTTACAACTGAGATTAATCCATCCAATTACTTTGTCACAAATGAAATGCCTGTGACGAATGAAGTAGATATGCTTCGCAATTCAGGTGAACCATCCAGAAAGGTTGACATTGCCATTCTCGCAGAGGGGTATACAAAGACTGAGATGGGGAAATTTATAAAGGACGCAAATCGTTTGGTAGATTCTCTTTTTTTGGTAGAACCGTATGCTTCCCATAAGGACAAGTTCAATATCTACGCGCTTAAGACTCCTTCTCTTGAGTCGGGTACCGACATTCCTGGAAGAAATATTTATGCTAATACACTGTATAATAGCTCCTTCTACACTTTTGATGTGGCACGATACCTTACCATAACAGATCTGAAGACGGTTTTTGATCAGGCTGCTGTTGTGCCTTTTGATTATGTGATTGTACTTGTTAACTCAAAAGAATATGGCGGTGGAGGATTTTGTAACAATGTTTGCGTCTGCACTTCGGATCATGCCCTTGCTGCCAATGTATTTATCCATGAATTTGGTCATGAATTTGCAGGATTGGGTGATGAGTATTATACTTCTGAAGTTGCTTACGTAGATTATTACAACCTAAAAGTCGAACCATGGGAACCAAACCTGACGACTTTGGTTAACTTCAAGTCCAAATGGGCTGAAATGCTGGATCCATCAACACCTGTTCCTACTCCCAGAACGGCTAAATATGAAGGTAAGATTGGTGTCTTCGAAGGGGGAGGCTATATGGCCAAAGGTATTTACAGCTCCACGATGGATTGCCGCATGAAATCAAACAAACCGAACTATTTTTGTCCGGTTTGTCAGCAGGCAATACTAAAAGCCATACAAAGATGTACTGAATAGTTACTGGTAAAGGCCATATCCGGCTTTATTCCTTGTTGTTATCAGTATTTGAGTTTTGTTCAACTTTGTACGCGACAAGAAGGCCTGCACCACCAAATAAACAGATCATTGCCGGATAAGCGGCTCCTTCTTCCATTCCCATCCCTTGAACAAGAAGAGTGGCAAAGAAGATCCCCAATCCGATGCCTACCAACAACAATCCCCATTTAAGGATTCCTCCGGTAGAATTACTTTTCACTGATTCGAATAATTTTGGATCGGCTCCTTTTTCAATTAGATTAATTCTTTCGCGGTTACGGGCTGTTACAATTATATAAACTACTCCGAAAACCATTGCAAAAAAGGCGAGTGGAACTAAAATGGATTATATCGGACTGGTGCTGCGAGGAGATAGTGAATTCTTTGCTCCGCTGGTAGATAAATACAAGCAACTTGCTTTTTCGCTTGCCCTTAAAGTAACCAGGAATAGGGAAGATGCAGAAGAGGTTGCCCAGGATGCTTTTATCAAGGCTTACCGTTCACTGGAAAAATTCAAGGGAGGATCCTCCTTTAAGACCTGGTTCTTCCGGATTGTCTATACTACCGCTATCTCGAAGGTCAGGGGCAAGAAGAGGGAGTTTATCAGTTATGAGGATCACAGGCTTACCGATCAGGTGTCTGCTGAAGTTGTAGCACTTAATAAAGTGGATTTTTCCTTTCAGTTAAAGCCATTTTATCCACTATTTCAGGCTCTGAGCCGATTAACATTTGCCTCTCTTACAGGTATAATGGCAATTGGAATACTTTTAATTGCCGACCTGTTTTTCTCCCGGTATGCCGGCCGTTCATCCTAACCTGATATAGACCATCACAGTAAATACAACAATCTCAGTGTTTATGATACCAATGTGATAATATTCTTGAAGTTTTTGAAAAAAAATGATTAATAGGCGTTGGGCAATCAATTTGGTTTCTATTTTTGCAAAAATAAACTAAGCCAAACCATGCTCGACGTCCTTTACAACCGAAGAAGCACCAGGAAATTTAACAATGAAAAGATTGGAGAGGAGGTAATTCAGCAGCTTTTGAAGGCGGCTTTACACTCTCCGTCTTCCAAAAATAGCCAACCTTGGGAATTTGTAGTCGTTGACGATCCTGAATTGTTAAGCCAGCTTTCTACTTCCAAGCCACATGGGGCCTGTCTGCTTAAGCATGCCCCTCTCGCTGTCGTAGTTGCAGGTGACAAATCAAAGAGTGATGTCTGGATTGAAGATTGTTCCATTGCTTCTATCATTCTTCAACTGGCCGCAGAAAGTCTGGGACTGGGCTCTTGCTGGGTGCAAATTCACCGACGTTACCACAATGATGAGGAAACTGCCAATGAGTTCATAAGTGAACTGCTTCATATCCCACCTCATTTGGAAGTGCTTTCTATCGTTGGTATTGGTTACAAGGCTACAGATCGTCCCATATTGAGTGAGAAGGAGTCTGACTGGAAAAAAGTGTTCAGAAATCACTATCAAGCGAGTGGTCACGAATAGAGCACTAAGTCAATCTACCAGAGTTTTAAGAATCTAACCTAATATTTATTCCCTTACATTTTCAATCAAATAGGATTCATCATGTTGGGTAATATCCAACCCAAGGCGTTCAGACTTGGGAGATACCCTCAGTGGTATAATTTTGTTGGTCAGGACATACAAAAGGTAGGAACCACCGAAGGCGTATACTGAGACAATGACGAGTGCCAGCAGATGGAATAGAAAAGTTTTGTACTCTCCGTAAAATAAGCCAACACCCTGGGCAAAAACGGCTGTAAGTATCATTCCAATGATTCCACCCATACCATGAGCCGGAAATACGTCCAACGTGTCGTCCAATGAAGTTTTTGACCGGTAGGAGATGGCTATGTTACAGACAAATGAGGCGAATAATCCGATAAAAATAGCCGCACCCAGATTGACAAATCCTGCTGCAGGTGTGATTGCTACGAGCCCGACGACCAAACCAATGGCAGCCCCCATTGCGGAAGGTTTACGACCCATTGCAACATCAAATAGAATGAATCCGATCATTGCTGCGGCTGATGCTATATTGGTATTCATTAATGAGACGGTTGCTATTGAGTTAGCGGCTAAAGCAGACCCAGCATTGAATCCAAACCATCCAAACCAGAGCATACTTGCACCAAGAAGCACAAAGGGAATATTGGCCGGATGAAATTGTTGCTGGTAATCTCTTCTAGGACCTAAAAACATCGCACCCGCCAGGGCCGCAAACCCAGCAGACATATGTACTACAGTTCCTCCTGCAAAGTCAAGTACCCCCCAATTGTGCAAAAAACCGTTTGGATGCCAGGTCCAGTGCGCCAATGGAGCATAAATAAAGATAGAAAACAGGGTAATAAACAAGATATATGAGCTGAACCTTACTCTGCCTGCAAAAGAACCGGTAATCAATGCGGGAGTTATTATTGCGAATTTCATCTGAAAAATAGCAAACAATGCCAATGGAATAGTAGGAGCCAAGGCGGGATTGATATTGCCGCCAACCCCCCTGAACATAAAATAGGTGAAGGGATTACCAATCAAACCGTACTTTTCCGGACCAATACTATCCCCGAATGCGAGGCTGAACCCAAATATTACCCAAACAATGCTGATGATCCCCATGGCAACAAAACTCTGTAGCATAGTGGAAATGATGTTTTTAGGTTGAATCATACCCCCATAGAAAAATGCCAGTCCGGGTGTCATGAAGAGTACAAGAGCTGTTGAGGTGAGCATCCAGGCTACATCTCCTGGTACTGTTTTTGGATCCAGTTCGAAAGGATTTTTACCTGATAGTATGACTCCTACCAAGGAGAAAATCAAAATAAGCACCAATGATATTTGCCAGGATTTTTTCATGATTACATATCTTATTTTTAAGCGATTGTTTATTGTTTGGTTTTAATAGATAAATGTCATTTTTCCAAAAAAAAAGGATGATTCAAATTCATTTGTCTTTGATGTCGGCCTATTTGTGTGCAAATAAATAAAAAT
>Ga0118677_10001072_pt1 | contig 26986 bp, 25 predicted proteins | sample AliMusrvi5mmetaG_FD_86154 | JGI IMG/M metagenome (GOLD analysis project Ga0118677, IMG submission 86154) | reverse complement strand
GCTCCACCCAGAAGCCGTGGAACCAGAGTTCCTCCGCCTGGACCCAGCGCTCCGGACGGCTGCCGGAGTAAGTGAAGTTCGTGGTGGCTGTCGGTTTGAGCGTGTAGGCCCATCCGTTCGTCGCGTCGGTGCCGGTCTCGCCGACGTCGGGCCAGCGCGCCAGTTGCTGGGGCGCGCCGTCGAAAAACAGCTCCGCCGCCGCCAGCGCGGAGGATGAGCCGAAGCCGCGTTTGCGCAGCGTGCCGAAGTCGGTGATCCCGTGCGCCGCCAGATCCGCCTGCAGCACATGGCCGCGCGCGTCACATAGAAAAAGCCGCAAGCGGCTTGTGCCCCAGTCGCCCGCGATGAAAGCCGCTTTGCTCATAGCCGCCTTCTATAAGGGAACGGACGCCAGTTCCGCCAGTGTCTGGGGCCCCTGCTGGAACCGGGCTTCGCTTCACCGGTTATGAACTCGTCACGCCCTGAGGAAAAACCATGGCACGCAAATATTCCAAGGCCACCTCGAAGAAGGTCGAGAAGGTCATGCAGGAACGCAAGAAGGGCACCTTGAAAAGCGGCTCCGGCAAAAAGGTGACGAGCAGGAAGCAGGCGATCGCCATCGGCCTGTCGGAAGCCCGCGCCGAAGGCAAGAAGGTCCCCAGGAAGAAGACCAAAAAGAAGAAGAGCTAGGCGGTCATCTCCGCCGCCAGGGCGCATAGCCGTTCCAGGTTGAAAGGCTTGTGCAGGATCTGGATGTCCCGCGCCTTCAGGACCTCGGGCGGGGGCGATTGGGTATAGCCCGTCATCAAGAGCACCTTGAGATCGGGCCGGAACACCAGTCCCGCCTCGACCAGCGCGTAACCGTCCATGCGCGGCATCTTGATGTCCGACACCAGCAGCGCGATCTGGGGATGGGTCTTGAGCAAGTCCAGCGCCTCGGCGCCGTCGGCGGCCTCGAACACCTGGAAACCGGCATCTTCCAGCATCTCCACGGCGATGACCCGCAGCATGGCTTCATCCTCGGCCACCAGGATGGATATCTTGGTCATGTTGTGCCTTTGTCGCGCGGCATGAGAATGATCATGGTCGTACCCTTGCCGGGAACGCTTTCGATCACCAGATGGCCCCCAGACTGGCGCACAAATCCGAAGGTCATGGACAGGCCCAGGCCCGTACCCTTGCCTTGCGGCTTGGTGGTGAAGAAGGGGTCCACGGCGCGGCGGCGCACCTCGTCGGGCATGCCGGTGCCGGTATCGCTCATCAGCAGGGCGGCGTAATCGCCGGGCGCGAAATTCTCCACCTCGGGCGGCGGCGCGCTGAACGTCATGTCGCGCGTCTCCACCGTCAGTCTGCCGCCACCCGGCATGGCGTCGCGCGCATTGATGGCTAGGTTCAGGATCACATTTTCCATCTGGTTGATGTCGCACAGGGTGGACCAGGTGCCGTTCAGCCGCAGCGAGATTTCCACCTGCTCGCCCACCGAATGACGGATCAGTTCGGCCAGGCCTTGCGCCAGGGTGCTGAGATTGACGCGCTGGGGAGACAAAGGCTGGCGGCGCGAAAAGGCCAGGATACGCTGGGTGAGATGGGCGGCGCGGTCCAGCGCTTCATCGGCGGCGGTGATATAGCCTGTGCCGGCAGTGGCATCGGGCATCTTGCGCTTCAGCAGGCGCAGATTGCCCTTCACGATCATGATCAGGTTGTTGAAGTCATGCGCGATACCGCCGGAGAGCTGGCCGATGGCTTCCATCTTGTGGCTCTGGCGCAGCGCCTCCTCGGTCTTGTGCCGCTCGTCCATTTCCTGGTGAAGCCGGTTGTTGACCTCGACAAGTTCCTGGGCGCGGCGCGCAAGCTGCGCCTGGGCGAAGCTCAAGACCGCGATCACCAGCGCGCCCATGGTCACCAAAAGAATAAGGCCGAAATAGCGGGCATAGCGCCGCTCGGGAGCTTCAGCAGTGGCGCGCAACAAGACCATGCCGGCGCGCGCGCCGTTTTGCCCGGCCGGCACCGCGACATCGATATAGCCATTGCCCGATCCGGTTCCTGCGACAGTCATCAGCGCCGGCAGGCGAGTACCGCGGGCGAAACCCGCCATCATCCGCCCATCGCCGCCATAAACGGCTGCGCCCAGCAGTTCGGGATTGACCTCCAGCGCATGTACATATTCCTGCGCCGCCACATGGTCATCGAACAGGATGGCGGCAGCGGCGCTGGCGGCCAGGATCTGCGCCTGCTCGCGCACGCTCTTGATCTGCTGGCTGCTGTAGAGTTGCTCCTGATAGACGGCCATCAACACGCCCACGGCCAGCAGGATGGCGGCCGCGACCAGGGCGCCGATCACCGAAGGACTCCAGCCGCGCCGCCTCATGGCTGACCCCGCTGTTTGACGGCATGGGCTAGGCCCAAAAGCTTGGAGCTGATCACCAGCCCGTCTTGCGCCGCCGCCGCATCGTCAATGTCGAAACGCACATGGTTGGCCTCGATCAGAAAACTGATCACGCCATGCGCTTTCAGGCCGGAATCGGTCACCGTCACCACGGGCTTGCCTTTCATGGCGTCCAAAGTACCTTCGGCGATGGCGGCGTCGCCGCTGAGAAACAGCAACTGACAGACCGCGTTCGGATCGGGCGCCGTCAGGCGGCGCACCGCGATGGCCCGCTCGCCGGAGCGGGCGGCGCTCGCGCTTTCCTCCAGCTTGGCGCCGAAGGGATCGTTGCCCAGCACACAGATGGTCACCGGCTGGGTGGGCGAGGCGAAGGCGGCATCGGGCCAGGTGATGAAGGGAACGAATTTTGGCAGATAGGCGGCCTTGACGGCATATTCGAGCGCCGTATCGGCCCGGGCCGGGACAAAAACCGCCAGCCATCCCAGTACGGCGCCTGCAAGAAGGATGCGCATCAGAAGCGCAGCCGGGTTTCGAGATAGACACTGCGCCGGATCTGGTCGGCGCCCGGATATTCCTGATGATGACCGTGCAGGAGATTGAAGCCGGACAGCGACAGCGACAGGGTGTCGGAGATTTTCCATCCCAGCCGTGAATTCAGCTCGACATATTCCGGCACCCTGGGATCGGGCAAGGTTCCGACATAGCGGAAATCCGCATCGAAGGTAACGCCGTCCAGGATGTTCATGGACGAACGCAGCGAGGCCTGGTGATGCGGATCATCGCCCGCCTGTGTTGTGCCAAGCAACTTGCTGGCGCCCGAGGTGAAATTCAGGTCCATGTGCTGGACATTGACGCCGGCACTCAGCCGCCACCAGTCGGTGGCCTGGAAACTCGCCCACACTTCCACGCCATGGACGTTTCCTTCCAGCGTGTTGGCCCATCTCAGCGGCGTGAATGTCACCGGCGTGGGCTCGATGTCCTTCAGATTCTCATAGACATTCTCGAAGGCGGAGATCGAAAGCGAGACACGGTTGAAAATCTGGCCGCGATAACCAAGCTCATAGGCCGTCACCTGTTCGGGCAGGAAATTCCTGTCGCCGGTCAGGAACGTCACCGTGCCCAGCTTTTCCACCACATCGGTATCGAAGGGCGTGGGCGAGCGCACGGCGCGCGAGATCGCCCCCCAGACCATGTGGTCGGGTGCCACTTGCCAGGACAGCCGGCCGCTGGGCATGGGGGAGATGCCGGAATAAGGATCGTTTTCCAGCTTGAGACCCATGGTGAGCTGGAGCGCGTCACCGAGCGGAATGCTGTCTTCGGCAAAGACGTTCGCCAGGTTCAGGGTGCGGCGGCCCGGCTTCCACAACAGGGAAGTGTCCGGCGCCGCCCGGTCGGCGATGTTGTATTGGTAGATGCGGTCGCCCACGCCCCAGACGATGCTGTTCCAGCTTCCCAGCTTGAAATTGTGCTGCACTTCCAGGTCCCAGGTGTGCAGGGTGAAGCCGCCGCCATTCACCACCGTGCGCCGGGTTTCGTCGTAATAGCCCAGAACCTGCAGCGAGGAGTCTTCGTCCAGCGGATGCTGCCAATGGACCGTCATGTTGGCACCGCCGATCAGCTGGTTGGGCAGGCCGAACTGGCCTTCCGCTCCGCCGTAAACATCGCCCTGCAAGGTCACCGCATCTTGCCCCGCGGTCCAGTCCAGCCGGAAGCCGCCTTGCGGCGCGCTCCAGCCGTCATGCGCGTTGGTGCCGCCCGCGCCATTGAAGGCGCGCTGATAGAAATCCTTGAAATAAACGCGGTAGTCCAGATTCTCGGCGAAGCTGCCGCCATATTGCAGGGCGGCACTGCTGTACTGGTCGCCCGCCCCCACGGTTACACTGCCACCCGGCGTGTCGGACGCTTTGCGGGTGATGATATTGATCACGCCATTGACGGCATTGGCGCCCCATAAAGTTCCGCCCGGCCCGCTGACCACCTCGATGCGATCGACATCCTCGGGCAGCACATTCTGCATGTCCCAATAGACACCCGAGAACAGCGGAGTGTAGACGCTGCGCCCATCGATCAGCACCAGCAGCTTGTTGGGGAAATTCTGGGCGGCACTGTTGCCGTTGAAGCCGCGCGCCGCAATCTGGTAGGCCGACGGACTGGACTGCATCACTTCCAGGTTGGGCGCCAGGCGCAGTATCTCCGGCACGCTGGTGGCGCCCGAGCGGATCACATCATCATGGGTGATGACATAGGCCGCCGCCGCCGCAGTCGAGAGCGACTGGGGCGACTTGGAAACCGAAGTGATCTCCACATTGGCCAGCTGTTCGAGTGTCAGTTGCTGGACATCGGCCTGGGCGAGTTGCTGGGCCTGTGCCGCAGGCGCGGCAAGGCAGGCTGCCAGCGCCGCACCGGCCATTAATTCCCGGTAAGTCCCCCCGAAACGCACGTGAACCCCTGCTCCCAGCCGGCCTGTGAAGAGCCGATTCGAGCCAGAACGTACGAAAAACCGGAAAGTTCCCTACTTTTTGGGAGGCACCAGCCCGCGATGCTCCAGCATGGGACCGATATCGGGATCCTTGCCGTAGAAGGCCTTGAACATGGGGCCGTAATCCAGGGTATGGCCGCGCGACAGGATCAGGTCGCGGAAGCGTTGGCCGTTGGCGCGGGTCAGCCCGCCATGGGCTGTGAACCAGGCATAGGCATCGTCATCCAGCATCACCGTCCATTGATAGGCGTAATAGCCGGACGCATAGCCATTGGCCCAGATGTGCAGGAAATAGCTGGAGCGATAGCGCGTCGGCACATTGGGAAAATCGGTGCCGGTGTTCTTCAGCGCCTGAATCTCGAACGCGTCCACATCCTGCTTGGGCGTGCCCGGCGCCAGAGTGTGCCACTGCATGTCCAGCTGCGAGGCGGCGAGCAGTTCGCCCAGCGCATAGCCCTGGCCCCAATTCTCCGACGCCTTGATCTTGTCCACCAGGCTTTGCGGGATGGTCGCGCCGGTCTTGTAGTTCACGGCGTAATGCTTGAGCACGTCGGGATACAGCGCCCAATGCTCATTGAACTGGGACGGGAACTCGACAAAGTCGCGCGCCACGTTGGTGCCCGACACCAGCGGATAGGTCTGGTCGGCGAACAGTCCGTGCAGGGCATGGCCGAATTCGTGGAACATGGTGCTGGCATCGTCGAAGCTGATCAACGCGGGCGCGCCCGGGGCGGGCTTGGTGAAGTTGGCGACATTGTAGATCACCGGCCGCAAGCCGCGCAGCTTGGACTGACCCACGAAGTTGCTCATCCAGGCGCCGCCGGATTTGTTGTCGCGCTTGAAGTAATCGAAATACATCAACCCCAGCTTGGAGCCGTCCTGGTCGAACACCTCATACACCATCACGTCGGGGTGATAGACCGGGATGTCGGTGCGCTTCTTGAAGGTGATGCCGTACAGCTTGGTGGCGGCATAAAAGACGCCATCCTCCAGCACCTTGTGCAGTTCGAAGTACGGCTTCAGCGCCTCTTCATCCAGGTCGTAGCGCGCCTTGCGCACCTTTTCGGCATAGCGCTGCCAGTCCCAGGGCTTGAGATCGAAATGCTTGCCGTCTTTATCAATCGCGGCCTGGATCAGCCTGGCTTCTTCCGCCGCCTTGGCGCGGGTGGCCGGGGTCAGCTGGCGGATGAACTTGTCCACCGCCGCCGGCGTCTGGGCCATCTGGTCGTACAGCACATAGGCCGCATAGTTGGGATAACCCAGCAGCTTGGCCTTCTCGGCGCGGATCATCGCCAGTTGCGCGATGATGGCGCGGGTGTCGTTCTTGTCGCCCTTCTCGGTGCGGGTCCAGCTGAGGTTGAACAGCTTCTCGCGCACGGCGCGATCCGACAGCGACGTCAGCAGCGGCTGCTGGGTGGTGTTCTGCAGCGGCAGGACATACGCCCCGTCCAGCTTGCGCCCCTTGGCCGCCTGCGCCGCATTGGCGATTTCCGCATCCGACAATCCGGCCAGTTGCGCCTTGTCGCTGACCACCAGCGCACCGGCCTTGGCGCCTGCCACCAGCTTCTGCTGGAAGTCGGTTTCCAGGCTGGCGTCCTGCTTGTTGATCTGCTGCAGCCGGGTCTTGTCCTTGTCCGACAAGTTGGCGCCGGCATGGACGAACTGGCGGTAATAGAGCGTCAGAACCTGCAGCGCTTCTGGATTCAGCTTCAGCGAGGCGCGCTGATCGTACAGCGTCTTTACCCGGGCGAACAATTTGGGATTGAGATAGATCGCATCGTTATGCGCCGCCAGCTTGGGCGCTTCGATGGTCTGGACATTATCCAGTTTGGGATTGGTATTGGCCTGCACCACGCCGAAGAAGGCGTTGTTGACCCGCTCCAGCATCTTGCCCGACTGCTCCATCGCCACAATGGTGTTGTCGAAGCTGGGCGTATCCTTATTGCCGGCAATGGCCGCAATCTCGGCCAGCTGCTGTTTCATGCCCGCCTCGAAGGCCGGCTGATAGTCGCTATCCTTTATGAGATCGAAGCGCGGCGCCTGGTAGGGCAAGGTGCTGGGGGCATCGAACGGGCCGGCCAGCGCGGGCGCGGCAGCGCCCAGCAACAGAGTGACGTATATAATGCTGCGCATGTGCGTCCCCGCCAAATGACGGGGCGATATTACCCGGCTGGCGGGTACGCGCTAGATCAAGCCGCCGCCACTGCGGATGGCGGCAGTGGCGACATGAACATCTTCCTGGATGCCCTGGCGCTTGTGCGCCCCCAGGATAACCACGGCCTTGACGCTCTGGGCGTACTCGCCCGGCTGGGCGGGACGTATGGCAACGACCTTGGCCACGTCGATCTTCACCGCCGCGCCGTCGGGACGGGTCAGCTTCACCACATCGGCGTTGCTGGCGACCTTCAGGCTTTTGGTGATGCCGCCGACATAGGCGCGGGTCTCGGCCGGCAGGCGGCCGCCCTGCGCCACCCGGCCGGGGCCGGCGTTGTAGGCGGCGAACATCTTGGGAAAGCCGTAACGCTGATGCAGCCAGCGCAGATAGGCGGTGCCGGCCATGATGTTGTCGCGCGCGTCGAACGGATTGGCGCCCAGGCGGTGTTGCGTCGCCATCTCGTCATAGGTCGCGGGCAGAACCTGCATCAGGCCCACGGCGCCCGCCCGGGAGACGATGGGCCTGTCCTGGCCCAACATGGTGCGGCCGCCGCTTTCATGCGCCATCACGGCGCGGATCCAGGCCTTGGGGACATGAAAGCGCTGCGAGGCTTCGGTGATGGTGGCGTCCCAGCGATTGAGCAACTGCGCAGAACTCATGCCCGCTTCTTCGTCGTAAGCGGAAGGCTGCACGTCAGTGGCATCGATCAGGCGCAGCATCGGGCGATGCACCTTCGTACCTTTGAAGTGCGTGGGGGGATTCTGCGTCATCAGCGCGGTGGCCGCGACAAGCGTGCCGAACACCAGGGTGCGGACAAAGCCGCGCGGCGAAGGCCTCAGAACAGCAACAGTTTTGGAATCGGACACAGTGGCTCCCAGCGGGGTCAGAGTGAAGGACGGTTCAAGAAACTTCTGGAACTTGCGGGCGCGTCAAACTTTTTCAGTTGATGCGCGGAACCAATTCATTCCGCGCGCGTATGCACCCCAGCAGCGCGGACATAACTTCATGGCCGTGCAAATTCAAGCTGCAACTTCGGAACAAAAGTTCCGGAAAGTTTCATTGCGCTTGCGCAACGCGCAGATGCGCGCTCAACGCTTTGATATCGCCGTTGTTTTGCGCCAGCACGCTGAGGAACTCAGCCTGTTGCGCCGGTGCCAGCCACACACCGGCAACACCGATATCCAGCAGCAGCGGCTTTGCGCCATCGGTGCGAATCCGGAAATCCACTTCCATCGGCGCCGCGCCATTGCCCGTCAGGTTGGTGATGACGATGTAATCGCCGGGCGCGCGCTCGCGCGACGACATCACATGCAAGCTCTGTCCGGCATAGCGCGCGAAATAGGATTGATAGACCGACTGCACATGATCCTGGTAGGCGGCGACATAGGCATCGAGATCGGCCTGCGAGGCGCCGTCGGCATAACGGCCCAGCATGAACAGCGCCACGCGCCGTACATCGGTAAGGCCCAGCAGGAACGCGGCGAAACGCTCGCGCCGTTGCACGACGCTGGCGGCTGGATCATTGAGGATGTCAAAGCCCGCCTGAATATTGCCGCTGACGAAAGCTTCAGCCGGATTGACCGCCCATGCCGGTGACGTCATGCAAACAGCCAGCGCGCCTGCGCTGAGCAGGAGATTTCTGCGTTTCATTAAAAGCAATCCTTCGCCAGCTGCGTTTGCGCAGACATTTGGCCCCTGCCTCCTATTTAGACGGCAAACAGGCCCGAAATGTGACCGCCGCCCCGCCCCTTGAAAGCATTGCAAAAAACGCCACGTTGGAACCATGACCGCGCTGTCCGTCCTGGATCTTTCGCCCATCAAGCAGGAGCTGGGTGCCGCCGAGGCATTGCAGGAAAGCCTGGCGCTGGCGCGTCATGTCGAAGCGCTGGGCTATCGCCGCTACTGGCTGGCCGAACATCACAACATGCCCGGCATCGCCAGCGCCGCCACCGCGGTGGCGATCGGCCATGTCGCGGCCGGCACCAAGACCATCCGCGTCGGCGCCGGCGGCATCATGCTGCCCAACCATGCGCCTTTGGTGATCGCCGAACAGTTCGGCACCCTGGCGTCTTTATTCCCCGGCCGCATCGATCTGGGATTGGGCCGCGCGCCCGGCACCGATCCGCGCACCGCACAAGCCTTGCGCCGTACCTTGCAAGGCGGCGTCGATACATTCCCGCAAGATGTTCAGGAGCTGCTGGCCTACTTCGCGCCCAGCCAGCGGGGCCAGTTGGTGCGCGCCATTCCCGGCGAGGGCACCAACGTGCCGGTATGGATTTTGGGCTCCAGTCATTACGGCGCCCAGCTCGCCGCCGCGCTGGGATTGCCGTATGCCTTCGCCTCGCATTTCGCGCCGGCTGATCTGGAATACGCGATCCAGCTTTACCGCCAGCAGTTTCGGCCCTCGCCATATCTGGACAAGCCCCATGTGATGCTGGGGCTGAACGTCTTCGCCGCCGACACCAATGAGGAAGCGCAGCTTCTGTTCACCTCACTCGAACAGGCCTTCATCAACCTGCGCACCGGCCATCCCGCGCCGCTACCGCCGCCGCTCGCCGGTTATCGTGACAGCCTTGATCCGCGCCTGACCGACATGCTGGACAGTGTGCTGCGCTGCGCCATCGTGGGCGACCCCACCGCTATTGCCGATGGTTTGGGCAGCTTCATCGCCCGCCACCAGCCGGACGAATTGATGGTCACGGCCCAGATCTTCGATCCGGCGGCACGGCGCAGGTCCTACGACATTTTGAGCAAAGTCCACGCGCCCGGCGGCTGACTGCGGCACCCGCGCCGCTGGCAGGGTCCCCGCCCCACTGCTAGGGTAACTCCCAGAAAACGCCCTCATCAGAAGGGTTTTGGGAGGATCACATGCACTTCATCAAATGGGCCGCCATCGCGGCGCTGGCGCTGACCATCGGCACTGACTCCTTCGGAGTGGGCGCGCTGGCCCAGACCCAGGCCCAGGCCACTGCGCCGGCCGCCGGCTCCAAGAACATTCTCGCCTGGGCCGCCAAGCCCGCGCACCTGCCGCCCTATACCGGGCCCAACAAGCTGGTCTATCGCCTGGCCGACGTGCTGGCCGCCCACAGGGGCAAGGCGAGCTGGCAGCAGGAAGTGTTTCTGAGCCGCGACTATGCCGGCGCCTGGATTTCCATGGCGCCCGGCGAAAAGACCAAGACCCAGTTCTATGCCGACGACCGCGTCTTCTGGGTGGTGCAGTCGGGCCAGATGAAAGTCACCATCGAAGGCCAGGAGCCATTCATCGCCTCCAAGCACTTTTTGATCCAGGTGCCCAAGCGCCTGCAATACAGCATGGAAGTGGTCGGCAATGAACCGGCGCTGCGGTTTGAGATGCGGCCCGCCGGCGAATCCCCCGACTATCCGCTGAGCGAAACGCCGACGCCGGTGAAGGGCGTGGAATATATCAAGGCGGTCTATAGCGGCCATGGCAACTATGACGGCAAGGTCAACATCCCCTACATCGATTTTGAAAAGCAGATCGTGCAGGGCGGCGAGAAGCGCGGCGTCTGGCTGCGGGACGACAACAACTATGTCACCATCCTGCGCTCGGCCAAGGGCGCGCCAACCCCGGCCGACAATGTGTGGGGCCACTTCCATGCCAACTTCCCGGAAATCTGGCTGATCATCGAAGGCACCCAGCAATTCCTGGTGGAAGGCGAAAAGCTGGTCACCGTCACCGATGGCGACCTGGTCGCCGCGCCCACCGGCCGCTGGCACCGCGCCATGCCCTATGGCGATGGCCCGTCCACCCGCCTGGCTTACATCCCGCGCCCCGACAACCTGCACTGGTATCAGCCGGAGCAGGCCAGCGGCGGCGGCAACTGACCTTCGGCCTGCCGGACGACAAGTAAGGGCTTGGCCTCACCGATTGTGACAGGGGCGGCGCGCCAGCGTCGCCCCTAATCGTTTGTTTTTACTTGGTTTTCTTCTGCGCCCGCACTCCGCTTGACGCCCGCATGACGGCATAGCAATCAAGCGGCCAAACCGGGGGTTCCCAGTGCAGCGCTTTTTCCAGGCTTTGATGCCCCGCGAAGAAAAATTCTTCGCCCTTTTCAATGCCCATGCCCGCACCTTGGTCGAAGGCGCCATCGCGCTGCGTGACCTGCTGGAGGGCGGCCCCGGCGTCGCCGAAGCCTGCCGCCGCATCGTCGCCCATGAAAATCAGGCCGATGCCATTGCCCGCGATGTGCTGATCGGCGTACGCCGCACCTTCATCACCCCCTTCGACCGCGGCGACATCAAGGACCTGATCGGCCAGCTGGACGATGCCATCGACCAGATGCAGAAGACCGCCAAGGCCATCACCCTGTTTGAAGTCGCTAGCTTCGAACTGCAGATGCGCCAGATGGCGGACATCATCCTGCGCTGCGCCGAACTGACGGTGGAAGCGGTGGGCCTGCTGGGCTCCATGCGCGACAGCCAGGCGCGCATCAACGCCATCGCCGAAGAGATCACCCGGCTGGAAGAACAGGCCGACGAGCTGAACGACCATGGCATCAAGGCGCTGTATCTCAAGCACAAGGGCGGAGACGCCATGGCGTTCATCGTCGGCAACGAGATTTACGACCACCTGGAAAAGGTGGTGGACCGCTTCGAAGACGTCGCCAACCGCATCAGCGGCATCGTCATCGAGCAAGTCTGATGGTTTTGATCGCGATCCTGATCGCCATCGCCCTGATCTTCGACTTTCTGAATGGGCTGCATGACGCGGCCAATTCCATCGCCACCATCGTGTCCACCCGGGTTCTGTCGCCGCGCTATGCCGTGGCCTGGGCGGCTTTCTTCAATTTCATCGCCTTTGCGGTGTTCGGCCTGCATGTCGCCGCCACCATCGGCACGGGCATTGTCTCGCCCCACATCATTGATGATGCCGTGATCTTCGGGGCGCTGATGGGCGCCATCGTCTGGAACGTGGTGACCTGGCTGGCGGGCATCCCCTCGTCTTCGTCCCACGCGCTGATCGGCGGGCTGGTGGGTGCCGGCCTGTGCAAAGGCGGCTGGAGCGCCGTGGTCTGGTCGGGCCTTGGCAAGACAGCCGCCGCCATCGTGCTGTCGCCGGCCACCGGCTTTGTCATCGCCCTGCTGCTGATCCTGTTCGTGTCCTGGACGTTCCTGAAAGCGCAGCCGCTGTGGGTGGACAAGGTCTTCCGCCATGTGCAGTTCGTGTCCGCCAGCGCCTACAGCCTGGGTCATGGCGGCAATGACGCGCAGAAGACCATGGGCATCATCGCCGCGCTGCTGTTCGCGCACGGCATGGAAGGCGGCAAGTTCCATGTGCCCTTCTGGGTGGTGATGGCCTGCCAGGCAGCGATGGCGCTTGGCACATTGTTCGGCGGCTGGCGGATCGTGCGCACCATGGGTTCGCGCATCACCCACCTGACACCGATGCAGGGCGTCTGCGCCGAGACGGCGGGCGCGATCACCCTGTTCGGCGCCACCTGGCTGGGCGTGCCGGTTTCCACCACCCACACCATCACCGGCGCCATCATCGGCGTGGGCACGGCGCGCCGCGTATCGGCGGTGCGCTGGAACGTGGCCAAGGACATTGTCGTGGCCTGGATTGTGACCATGCCGGCCGCCGGCCTGATCGGCGCGGTGTTCTATCTTGCAGCCGCCGCGTTTGGACTGGGCTGAGGCCCAATCGTTAACATGACAGGGTCTTGGGCCATTTGGGCCGTAGACGGATGAACCCTACAATGGCGCGAACGAATCACGCGGGGACGGTTGAAGAGCGAGGCTCTCTTTCGCGAACACGGCAAGCAGGTGGCGGCCTTGTGCTGGCGCGCGCGGCCGGTCCTGGAAGTCCTGCTGATCACCTCCCTCAATTCCAGGCGCTGGATCCTGCCCAAGGGCTGGCCTGAGCCCGACCTGACCGCAGCGGAAAGTGCCGCCCGCGAAGCCTTTGAAGAAGCCGGCGTCACCGGCAAGATCAGCGACAAGCCGATCGGCACCTATCACTATCTGAAGGAAAAGAAGGACGGCAGCGGCCTGCCCTGCAGCGTCGACGTGTTCACACTGGCCGTCACCAAACAACTGCATGACTGGCCGGAAAAAGGCGCCCGCACCCTGGCCTGGGTGCCGCTGGACCAGGCGGTCACACAGATCGGCGAACTGGGCCTGCGCCCGGTGCTGAAGGATTTCCGCAAAAGCCATGTGCTGCAGAAGCGCAGCCTCCCGGCCAGGCAGCGCGCTTAATCGTTCACCAGATCCAGGGGATAGAAAGGCCGCGTCACCTTGGTGAAGGGGATGCGCCGCATGTTCACGCAGGTCGGTCCCGGCGTGTCAGCCAGGAAGATGCGCGCCGCGATGGGCGTGTAGGAACAGCGGAAGTGGGCCGGCGAACGCACGAACACCAGCGCGGCGCTTTCCGGGCTAAGGCCCACCGACTTGTGGATGCCCAGGTCCCACTCGAAGTGAGCGATGGAGCGCAGGTTCAGCCGGATGGACCCGATGGCCAGCACCACCGTCAATCCCATCTCGCCCATCATGCCGTTATAGCCGGGCCCTTCCAGCAGATAGGTGCCGTCGCTGATCACCTTCACCGTGCCGGTCACCGTCAAGGGATCGCCCAGGCCGGAACGCTTGTGTCCCACTTGAAGCGTGACGGTCTGGCCTACGCCAGCCTTGGCGGCCTCTGCCGCAGCCTCGGCATCGGCGATGGTGCAGATGGAAATACGATCGCTGCGGTCCGCGCCCGCCTTCAGCAGCGCCGCCAGCACGGCGGTGGAATCGCCGGCGCCGCCGCCGGATGGGGAATCGCCGGCATCGCTGACCACGGTGACGCCGGGCGATGACAGGCCGATGCGGATGGTTTCTTCCAGCGCCATCACGTCGGGCTCGAATTCCTTGCGCCGGTCCCAGGCCATCTTTGCCAACTTGTCGGCCGCAGCCTGCGCCGCCTCTTTGCTTTCTGCGCACACCAGCGCCGCAAAGCCCAGATCGGGCGTGTCGATCCAGGGCTGCACCGGAAACAGCGAGACGTGCAGCACCTCGCCCCGATCTTCCATCGCCCGGCCCTCGGCCACGATGTCGGACATGGGTGCCGCGCCGGTGCGCGCGGTGTCGGGGCTGAACACCATGTGGCGCTTGGACAGCGCCATCACCGGCTTCACCTTGCCCTCGATCCAGTCCACCAGCAGCTTGGCGGCGCGATAGCCCGTCTCATACATGTCGATATGGGGAAACTCGCGATAGGCAATATAGGCGACGTCCGGCTGGATCATGGCCTGGGTGATGTGGCCATGCAGATCCAGCGACACGGTGATGGGCGTGCCGGGCACGATCGCGCGCACCCGGCGCACGATCTCGGACTCCGCGTCGGGCTCGTCCTCCACGATCATGGCGCCGTGTAGCGCCAGGAACACGCCATCGACCGGCCCCCCATCTTTGATGGCGGCTTTCAGCCGTTCCTCGATCTCGGTCATGAAATGGTCGAAGGCTTTGCGCTCAACTGTCCCTGAGGCCATCGCCATGGTCGCCAGCAGCGGCACCGGTGTGGCGCCGGCCTCCTTGATCGCATCCAGCGCGCCGGGGATTTCCAGCCGTCCATTGCCGAAGGCGGTCAGCATGGCATCGCCGCGATGCAGATACTGTTCCTCGAAGGTCTGCACCGTGGTGGTGAAAGGCACGAAACTGTTGGTTTCCTGCTTGAACTCGGCAACCGCGATGCGCATGGCGCTCTCCTATTTGGTCTGGCGGCCGGGGATGGCGGCCACCAGCGCCCGTGTATAGTCGCTGGACGGATTGGCGAAGATGTCGCGCGTCACGCCGGTTTCCACGATCTTGCCGTGGCGCATCACCATCACCCGATGGCACACCTGGGCCGCCACCCGCATGTCATGGGTGATGAACAGCATGGCCAGGTTCATCTGGCGGCGCACATCGTCCAGCAATTGCAGCACCTGGGCCTGGACCGTCACGTCCAGTGCCGACACCGGCTCGTCCGCGATCAACACGTCAGGCTTCAGCATCAGGGCGCGGGCCAGGCCAATGCGCTGGCGCTGGCCGCCGGAAAATTCATGCGGCAGCCGGTTCATGGTTTCCGGATTGAGCCCCACTAGCCGCAAGATGTCGGCAGCGCGGGCGCGCGCCTCTTTGGGATCTTCACCATAGATGCGCGGGCCGATGGTGATGATGTCGCCGACGGTCTGGCGCGGATTGAGGGAAGAGAAAGGATCCTGGAACACCATCTGGATACGCCGGCGCAGGGGCCGAAGCTCACCCGGCTTCATGTGCGCGATATCGGCGCCGTCCAGCAAAACGGTGCCGGCGTCCGGGTCCAGCAGGCGGATGACGCAGCGCGCCAATGTCGACTTGCCGCTGCCGGACTCACCCACGATGCCCAAGGTCTCGCCACGGCTGAGGGTCAGCGACACATTGTCGACCGCCGTGTTGACGACCCCGCGCGAAAACAACCCGCCACGGCGGAAACGCTTGGTCAAACCAGAAACCTCGACCAGTGGCCGCGCATCGGGCGGCGGCGGCAACTGGCTTTCGCCGCGCGGCACCGCCGCGATCAGGGCGCGGGTATAGGAATGGGAGGGATTGCCCAGCACATCGCCCACCGTGCCGCTTTCCAGCACCCTGCCATGGCGCATCACCGCGACCCTGTCGGCCATGTCGGCCACCACGCCGAAGTCATGGGTAATGAACAGCACGCTCATCTCCCGTTCCGCCTGGATGCGCTTGATGAGTTTGAGGATCTGCGCCTGGGTGGTGACGTCCAGCGCCGTGGTCGGTTCATCGGCAATCAAAAGCTGCGGCGACAGCGACAGCGCCATGGCGATCATCACCCGCTGGCGTTGGCCGCCCGATAATTGATGCGGATAGGCCTTGAGCAGGCTGGGCACGTCTTTCAGGCCCATTTCGCCCAGCAGAGCGGCCGCCTGTTTCAGCGCCTCGGCTTCCGATACCGCGCGATGGGCGCGGATCTGCTCGGTGACCTGGCGGCCGATTTTCACCACCGGGTTCAGCGCCGCCATCGGATCCTGGAAGATCATGGCGATGTCACGGCCACGCCGCTTGCGCATGGCGTCCGCCGGCTCTTTCAGCAGGTCCACGCCGTCGAACAGGATTTGACCGCCCGCCGCCGTCACCCCGCGTGGCAGAAGGCCCATGATGGCATGCGCCGTCAGCGACTTGCCCGAACCGGATTCGCCCACGATGCAGACGATCTCGCTCGCGCCCACATCGAGGCTGACATCATCTACCGCCTTGGCGCGGTCGGCGCCGGGTGGCAGCGCCACCGTCAAATTCTGGATCGAGACCAGCGGCATCAGCGCCTCCGCCGGGGATTGAGGGCGTCGTTCAACCCGTCGCCCACGAAATTCAGCGCCAGCACCGTGATCATGATGGAAACACCTGGCAAGGTCGTGGTCCACCATGCCACCCACATGGCCGAGCGCGCGCCGCCGATCATGCTGCCCCAGCTCAAAAGATTGGGATCGCCCAGCCCCAGGAAGCTCAGAGCCGATTCCGCCAGTATGGCATTTCCCACCATCATGGAACTGACCACCACGATGGGTGGCAGGGCATTGGGCAGTATCTGGGTGAGAATGATCCGCGTATCGCGCATGCCCAGGGTACGCGCCGCCTCGACAAATTCACGGTTGCGCAACGACAGGAATTCCGCCCGCACCACCCGCGCCACATTGGGCCAGGTGATCAGGGCAATGCCGATGATCGCCGAAGTCAGGCTGGGTTGCAGAAACGCGACCAGTACCATCAGCAGCACAAAGGCGGGAATGATCTGGAAGAATTCGGTCACCCGCATCAAAAGATCGTCCACCAGCCCGCCATAATAGCCGGCCACCGCGCCCAGCAGGATGCCCACAAAGGTGGAACAGAGGGTCGCCGAAATGCCGACCAGCAGCGACACGCGCGCGCCGTACGCCAGGCCTATCATCATGTTACGTCCCAGCACGTCACTGCCGGCCGGCAGACCCGGCGAGCCGGGCGGCAGCAGCGGCATGCCGACAATGGCGAAAGGCCCGCGCGCGAACAGCAGCGGCGCCGCCAGCGCGATCAGCACGATGGCTGCAAACACCGCAAAGCCCAGAGCTGCGGTGGGACGGGAAAAGAAGCGACGCGCAAAACCGGTCATTGCCCCAGCTCCACCCGCGGATCGGCAATGGAATAGGCGATGTCGGTAACCAGATTGAACAGGCTGACCAGCACGGCGGTGACGATGAAGATGCCCAGCAGCAAGGGATTGTCGCGGCTGGCCACCGCTTCATAGGCGAGCGTACCGACACCGGGCCAGCTGAAGACATTCTCCACCAGCACATTGCCGCCCACCAGGATCGACGCCTGCAGACCCGCAAAGGTGATCAGCGGGATCAGGGCGTTGCGCAGGATGTGGCGGCGCGCCACCTGGCGTTCGCGGATGCCCTTGGCGCGCGCGGTCTTGACGAAATCCTGGTCGGCCACCTCGATCATGGCGGTGCGGGTCAGCCGCGCGTAACTGGCCATGAAATAGAGGGCCAGGGTCGTACCCGGCAGAAGAACATGCAACGCCACATCGCCGATGCGCGCCAGGCCGGTATAATCGGCGCCCATGGTCTCGATGCCGAAAGGCGGCAGCCAGCCCAGCCAGACGGCGAAAACCAGCATCATCATCATGCCAAGCCAGAATTGCGGCACCGAATAAAAAAACATCGCCAGCACCGCGGTAGCATTGTCGATGGCTGAACCTGGCCGCCGCGCCGCCATCCCGCCCAGCCATATACCGCCGACCGCCGCCACCACCAGCGCAAAGGCATCCAGCAGCAAGGTGTTGGGCAGCCGTTCCATGATGATGGTCAGCACCGGCTGGCTGCGGACATAGGACGTGCCCAAATCGCCATGCGCCACTGCGCTGACATATTTCCACAGCTGCACCGGCACCGGCTGGTCCAGGCCATATTCGGCGCGCAGGCTCTTCATATAGGCTTCGTCGGCATAGCCCGACTGACCGGCCATCACGGTGGCGACATCGCCCGGCGCCAGGCGGATCAAAAAGAAGCTCAGCAGCACCACCGCGATGGCGACCAGCACCGTCTTGACCAGACGCATGGCGATATAGTGAAGCTTCATGCCAGCGTAACCGCGCCGAGGCCGTCCGTGGGGCCGTTGGGACCCATGATGACGTTCTTCAGCCGCTTGTTGTGGAAGTACAGGGGGTAACGCTCAAACAGCCACAGCATGGCGACATCATAAGTGAGAATGTGCTGCAGCTTGCTGTAGCAGGCCTGCGCTTCGCCTGAATCGACTGCCAGCGCGGCCTGGGCGAACAGCCGGTCCACTTCCGGATTGCTATAACCCTGCAGGTTGGTCAGGGGCACGCCCTTGCGGATATTGGACGACAGATAGAAGCGCGAGGTGCCGATGGCCGGATCGCCATATTCGCCATAGGAATTGGAGTCGATGTCGAATTCCCAGTTGCCGCTGCGCCGGCTCTGGGTGGGCCAGTCGACGGCTTCCAGATTGGCGTCCAGCCCCACTTCGGCCAGGCACTGCTTGATGTAATGGCCGATGCGGGTCCAGGCGCCGCCGCCATCCGGAACCAGCATGAGGCCGAAGCGATGGCGCACGCCATCCGGGCCCAGCTTGCAGCCCATTTCGTCCAGCAGGGCGCGGGCGCGCGCCGGATCATAAGGATATTTGACCAGCGCCTTTTCGTCATAATAGGGCACGGTCGAAGGAATGGGCCCGTGCGCCACTTTCCCCTCGCCGTAATTGATCGCTTTCACCAGGAATTCGCGGTCCACCGCATGCAGGAAGGCGGCGCGGGCGCGGCGGTCACTGAACGGCCAGCGCCGCATGTTCGCTTCCATGATCATGATTTCGGCGGTGCCGTTATAGGCATCGCTGCGCGTCACGATATTGGGATTGGCCCTGAGCCGCGAGGACACCACCGTGTCGATATCATCGGCCATGGCGATGTCCACCGCGCCGGTCTCCATCGCCACCAGCCGCTGCTCGGGTGTGGCGCAGACGCGGAAATAGATGCCGTCCATGCCGGGCTGGCCTGGCCGCCAGTAATGATCGTTGCGCGCCAGATGGATATATTCGCCGCGCTTCCATTCGGCGAATTTGAACGGGCCGGTACCGATGGGCTTTACGTTATAGGGGTTGGTGCGGAAGTTGGTGCCTTCATAAATGTGGGCCGGCATCATCGGCGCATTGGACGCCATGAAAGATATCAGGAATGAGTTCACCGGCTTCTTCAGCTTGAACACAATCGTGTAATCGTCCGGCAGGACGATACTGGCGATCTGGCCAAAGGCATTGCGGCTGCGCGGATTGACCTGGGGCAGCATGGTACCGCAGCTGAACGCCACATCGCGGGCGGTGAATTTCACCCCGTCATGCCAGGTGACGTCATTGCGCAGGTGGAAGGTATAGGTCAGCCCGTCTGGCGACATCTCAAAGGCGCGCGCCAGGTTGGGATGCGGCTTGAACTGCCAGTCGAACAGCAGCAGCGCCTCGTTAATATTGCCGCAGATCTCCTGCATGATCCGCGTGTTCAAAAGCGGATAATTCAGATGCGCCGGCTCGGCGAACATCATGGCATTAATGGAACCGCTGCCTTTGGGCGCGGCCCAGGCCTGCGCCGGCCAAGCCAGCGGCGAAGAGGCCAGCAGGCCTGCCGCGCCCAGAACGGCCCGGCGATCCACCGTCATCAGCCGCCCGCCGACATCTTGTCCAGCGGGAACACCGGACGGCGCAGCTTGGTATACGGCAGCCTTGTGATGTCGGAGGTGCAAGGACCCGAGGTGTTGACGGTATATTCGCCCACCGCGATCTTGCCCCACGCCACGCGGTGACCCACCGCCGCCTTGATGCCGATGATGCTGAGCTCTTCGGGGTTGATGCCCTGGCTGCGCCATTGGCCCAGATCGAAGGGCGGCAGCTTCTTGGTGCTCAGCAGGATGGTGAGACCGCGATGGCGCACCACCGCGCAAGGTCCCATGTGGATGATCTTGCCCAGCGAACCGACCAGATGGGAGTTCTTGTCTTCCAGTTCGAACACCCCGTCGCTGCGGGAAATCAATTCCACTTCCAACGTGACGGGACCCGGATCCAGCGGACTGCCCTTGCCACCGATGGGCAAGGTCACTTTGCCGCCGATCGGGACATTCTGCAGCGCCTGCACGCTTTGCGGATCGTTGATGGCGACGCCGGCCTTCTCGATATCGTATTTCAACAGCGCCCGCATCACATCGGTGCCGTCGCCCGGCGCGCCGCCGCCGATATTGTCGGACGGCTCCACCAGCAGCAGCGGACCCTTGCCGCCGAACTTGTAGTTGCTGTCCTTGAACTCGCGCACCACCGTATCCAGGTCATGCTGCTTGGGAATGCCGTCTTCGCGCAGGTCCCAGGCGATCTGGCCCAGATCGCGCAACGCTTCCTGCGCCGCCGCCTCATCCCCTTCGGTGATGATGCTGAACGCCACACCGGCATAGGGCACATCCGAGAAGGCATAGCCGCCGACAATGTTGGCCGCCAGCACGCCGGGCACGGTCTTTTCGATCCGGCGCGCCGCGTCTTCCAGTGCCCGCATCGGCCCGTCGCGCGTTCCGGTGCCGGTGGGCGGCCACACGATCGGTGTCACCATCACCAGATGCTTGGGGCGCACGCCGCTTTTCAAGTGGCGCGCTAGAAGTTCGGTCGCCCGCACCGCGCTGTCGAACTGATCGGTGTGCGGGCATTCGCGGTAGAAGATCATGCCGTCCGACAGCGCGCCCATGCGGGGCGTCAGGGTGCCGTGCAGATCGCCCACGCAATACATGGGCAGCTTTTCCGCCCCCGGCGTGGCGCGAATGCGCGCCATCAGCTCGCCTTCGGGATCATCGCATTCGCTGGTGACCATGGCGCCGTGCAGCGACAAATGGATGCCGTCCAGCCCTTCGGCCAGCGCCTTTTTCAGCACCGGCTCGACCTCGCTCCAGAATTGCTCGAACACGGCATGGTCCACGGTGGCGTCGGCGCTGCCGGTGTAGATGGCGCTGGGCACCACCTCCCAGCCCTCGCGCTCGGCGACGCTGAGAAAGCCGTCGATCTGCGAGGCATCGCCCCGCCGGGCGGTGATTTCCTTGCCGCGATGGATGGTGAAGCCCTCCAGACCGGTCCTGCCGCCGGTGAAGGAATGGGTTTCGTGAAAGATGCCTGCGACTAAAACCCTGGTCATGCTGTGCCCCTTTGACCATCAAACTTTCGGCGGTTTTTCGTTCGCCTGCAAGCGCTGCCGCGCTGCACAATTGGCGGGCAGCGGTTTTCCCGTCACGATGCAAACGGGCGGGAACTGATTTGCTGATCCTCAAACTCACCATCGTGCCGCTGGCGCTGCTGCTGTTCGGCATTATCGAGCGGCTGCACGGCCCGCGCGTAGCCGGCTGGCTGGCGGGCTTCCCCATTGTCGGTGGGCCGCTGCTGGCCTTCATCACCCTGGATCATGGCACCGCCTTTGGCAGCCAGGCGGCGCTGGGCGCCTATTACGGACTGGTGCCATGGCTGGCCTTCACCATGACCTATGCCTTTTGCAGCCGGACCTTGGGCTGGATCTGGTGCACCCTGATCGGTTTCACCGCCTGGGGCCTGACGGCCGCGATCTTCGTAGGTCTGGAGGATGTTTCCCGTTGGATGGAACTGGTGCCGCTGGCCGCGTTCCTCGCCGCCCAGTTCGCCTATCCGCGCGGCGCGCCGTCGGACGAGGAGCGCGAGCATGTCTGGTGGGGCGTGCCTGCCCGCATGGTGGCGGGCGCCGGCCTGACCATCGTGATCACCCAGTTTGCAGCCGCGCTGGGGACGCACTGGTCAGGCCTGTTGACCACTTTCCCTGTGATGGGCTCGATCATCACCATTTCCAGTCATCTGCAATATGGCCGCCATGCCGTGCAGGAAGTGGTGGCGGGAATGAGCATGGGGCTGGCCTCGGTGGGCAGCTTCTGCTTTGCCCTCTATATCCTCCTGGCGACGATGCCGATGTGGTGGGCGTTCGGCGTGGCGCTGGTGATCTCCACCAGCCTCCACGGCCTGACCTTCCTGTGGTTCAAGCGCAGCAGGCGCTAGGCGATTTCCTTGGCCGCCTCTTTCACCGCCGCCAATGTCGTGTCGATCACCGCATCGTCATGCGCGAAGGAGACAAACCAGGCGCCGCGCTCCAGCACACGCACGCCGCGCTTGAGCAATGCATGGGCAAACTTCACATACAGCGCTTTGTCGGTTTTCAGCAGGTCGCGATAATTCCTTGCCGGTGCATCCAGGCCAAGACCGACATGGAACATCAGCTCAAAGCCGGTGACCTGGGCCTTCACGCCTGCCGACTTCAGGATATCGCGAATGCCGTCGCGCAGGCGGACGCCGCGTTTGGACGTGCTTTCATAACCTTCCGGGGTCAACGCCTTTTGCGTCGCCACCATCGCCGCCATGGTGACGGGCTGGGCATTGAAGGTGCCGCCATGCAGCACGCCGCCGGTGACGAACATGTCCAGCAGGTCGGCGCGGCCCACCAGCGCCGCCACCGGAAAACCATTGGCCACGGCCTTGGCGACCAGCGACATGTCCGGTGTCACGCCAAAGCGCGCCTGCGCGCCGCTGCGGCCCAGGCGGAAGCCGGTGATCACTTCGTCAAAGATCAGAATGGCGCCATGCCTGGCGCAGGCAGCCTTCGCGCCTTCCAGATAGCCGGGGGCCGCCTGGATGGCGCCCTGGTTGCACATGGCCGGCTCCATGATCACGCCGGCGACGTCGCCCTTGGCGAGGCGCGCTTCCAGCCTGGCCAGATCATTCCAGCCGATGACGTCCAGACCGGCGGCATCAATCGGATCCTGACCCACACTGCCCGGCACCAGCACCGGCGCGTCTTCCGGGCCGGCTGCATTCTGCGCCGGCGCGGTGGACCACAGGATATTGTCGAACCAGCCGTGATAATGGCCTTCGAATTTCAGGATGATGCGCTTGCCCGTGGCGGCGCGCGCCAGGCGGAAAGCGGCCTGCGCCACTTCCGAACCCGAGGAGCCGAAGCGGATGCGCTGGGCTGACGGGATGCGCTCGCACAGGATCCTGGCGGCTTCGAATTCGATTTCCGACTGGCCGGCATAGAGAATGCCCTTGTCGACCTGGTCCTTGACCGCCTGCTGCACGCCCTTGGGCGAATGGCCCAGGATCATGGCGCCCATGCCGCAGTAATAGTCGATCAGCTTGTTGCCATCGACGTCGAACAAATACGGCCCCTCGCCGCGCGTGAACACCAGCGGCCCGCCCGCCATGCCGATGCGGAAGTTGCTGTTGATGCCGCCGGCAATGTGCTGGGCATTCTCCGCGATCAGCGCCGCGGAGCGGTCGAAAGACAATGACATGCAGATCCCCTGGTCTTCTTGTTTTGCCGAAGCCTATTCCGCCATGGCTTTCCGGGCAAATTGACAAAGAAGCGCGCTGGTCGGAAGCTTCTCAAAAAAGGGCGGGGAAAATCATGCGACAATTGACTTATGCGCTTTTGGGCGCCGCGCTGCTCGGCCTCTCGCCCGCAGGCGCGGCCGATTATTTCCCGCCCAAGGGCGAGGCCTGGACCACCCACACCCCCGCCCAGGAAAAGCTGGACGCCGCCAAGCTGAAAGCGGCAATCGACTACGCCATTTCCGCCGAACTGACCTATCCGCCCGAGCTGGCCAAGGTGGCCGACATCCGCGACCTGCGCATTTCGGTGCCGCTGAAATATGCCGGCGAGGCGTTCAATACCCCCATCGGGCCGTTGAAGCCCCATGCCCCCGCCAACGGCATCATCATACGCCACGGTTATATCGTGGCCGAATGGGGCAAGACCCATGACGTCGACATGACCTTTTCGGTGACCAAGACCTTTTTGTCGTCCACCGCAGGGGTCGCCTTCGACAAGGGGATGATCAAGAACATCAACGACCGCGTAATCGATTATGTGAAGCCGACCCCGGACTTCATGCTGGCGCACAACCAACCCATCACCTGGAACGACATGCTGCGCCAGCAGTCGGGCTGGATCGGCACCATGTGGGGCAAGCCCTGGTGGGCGGATCGCCCCGACAACGGCAAGCCTTACAGCGAGCTGGTCAAAGGCCCGCCGCCGGTGGGCAAGGCCTGGAAATACAATGACGTGCGGGTGAACGCGCTGGCGCTGGCTTTGACGCATTTGTGGAAGCGCCCGCTGCCCGAAGTGCTCAAGGAATATGTCGCCGATCCCATCGGCATGTCGGATGACTGGCACTGGGAAGGTTATGACAACAGCTATACCGAAGTGGATGGCAAGCGCATCCATGTCGTGTCGGGCGGCGGCCATTGGGGCGGCGGCATGTACATCTCGGCGCGCGACCAGGCGCGGCTGGGCCTGCTGGGCCTCAACAAGGGCAAGTGGGACGGCAAGACCGTATTGTCGGACAAATGGGTGGCGATGGCGCGCACCCCCACCGTGCCCAATCCCGGTTATGGCTTCTGCAACTGGTATCTGAACACCGGCAAGCTGCGCTATCCGGCGGCGCGCGAGGACAGTCTTTCGTACAATGGCGACGGCGCCAACATTATCTTCGTGGACTATCAGCATGACATGGTGGCGGTGGTGCGCTGGATCGACGGCGACAAGATGAAGGAATTCGTGCGCCTGCTGATCGCAGCGACCAACGAACCGGCGCCGTAGCGCGATGGGCTTGAGCCGCCGCGCGACCATTGCCACCGGCCTGGCATTCGCCACGGGCGCGCGCGCAGCAGAAAAGCAGATCGCCACCGTCGTAGGATCGGGCGTGCAGGGCGTGGCGCAGGATGGTGATGCGGCGCTGAATACCAAACTCGACCAGCCCTATGGCGTTTGCATCGGCCCGGACGGCGCGCTGTATTGGGCCGATTTCGGCAGCAACCGCGTGCTCAAAATGACATCCGGCAAAGTGTCGGTGGTGGCCGGCAACATGATCAAAGGCCATGCCGGCGACGGCGGCAAGGCGATAGAGGCGCAACTCAGCGCGCCGCACGAAGTGCGTTTTGACAGTCACCACAACATGCTGGTGGCGGAGCGTGATGCCAATGTGATCCGAAAAGTCGAGGCGCGCACGGGACTCATTTCGACCTTCGCGGGCACCGGCGCACCGGGTTTCGGCGGTGACGGCGGACCTGCAACGGCGGCGCAGTTGAAACAGCCGCACAGCATTGCGCTGTACCGGCGCGACAATCTTTACATCTGCGACATCCAGAACAACCGCATCCGTCGCCGCGATGCCGCCACCGGCGTGATCACCACATTCGCAGGGAATGGCGACATCACCGACACGCCCGACACAGCGCCACTGACCGCGCCGCTGCACGGTCCGCGTTCCATCGACAGCGCGCCGGACGGCACCATGTATCTGATCCTGCGGGAGGGAAACAAAGTCTTCGCCATCGATCCGCGCAGGCAAACCCTGACGCGCGTCGCGGGCACGGGCGCAAAGGGCTACAGCGGCGATGGCGGCGCGGCGCGCGACGCGACCTGGAACGGTCCCAAGGGTATCGCCTACGCGCCGGACCACAGTCTTTATATTTCCGACACCGAGAACCATGTGATCCGCCGCGTGTCGCTGCGCGATGGCACCGTCTTAACCGTGGCCGGCACCGGCATGCGCGGCAACGGGCCGGACGGCGCCCCCTTGAAATGCGCACTGGCGCGGCCGCATGGATTGTTCGTCCATGCCGGACTGCTTTACATCGGCGATTCCGAGAACCACCGCATCCGTACGCTCAAGCTCTAGGCCAGATTAGCCTTGTAAAGCGCGGTCAGATTGGTCCAGGCGCGTTCGGCTTCCGCTTCGTTGTAGACCGCACCGCCCTTCACGCACCAGCCGTGATTGGCCTGGTACACATCCACCGTCGCGGTCTTGGCCGCAGCGGTAAAAGCTGCCCTCAGGTCATCCTTCATCTTGGGATTCTGCGCGTCGTCATTCTGCGCCTGGCAGATCAGGTACGCGGCATTGGTCTTGGCGATCAGTAGATGCGGGCTGTCGGGCTTATCCGTCACCAGTCCGTTGCCGCCATGAAAGCTGCCGACCGCGCCGATGCGACTTGGCACGGTGGCGGCGGTGCGGAACGACAGCGCCCCGCCCATGCAATAGCCCTGCACACCGGCCTTCTTGTTCTTGGCGGTCTGCGGCTGCGCATCCAGGAACGCCAGATAGGCCGTGGAATCGTGATCGATACCGTCATTGCTCATGGCGCCGCGATAGCCCATCAGCCTGGCGCGCTGTTCGGGATTGGAGAAATCGAAATTGTCGCCGATCACCGGCGCCTTGGCCGAGCGATAGAACGGGTTGGGCACCAGCACGACATAGCCCTGGGCCGCCAGGCGTCGTCCCATGTCGCGGAAGGCCGGGCGCAGGCCCATGATGTCGGGCCACATCAGCACAGCGGCGTAAGTGCCTTTTGCCGTGGGAGTGAACAGCGCGGCATCGCACATGCCGTCGGCGGTTTTCACCTGGACATCTTTTTCCACGACATTGGATTGGGCGAGCACGGGATTGGCGGCGACACCGGCAGCCGCCACCGTCATGGCGGCAAAGCCGCGCCGCGAAAGACGAGAATCCGTGACAAGGCCAGGGTGAATGAATTCATCGCACATGGCGTTCCTCCGTCGCGTTGGGGACGGGAAGCAGATGCGCGGGTCTGGAAACTGTCAAGCTGGAGGACGGATGGGTAACGGCAGATTGAGGACGTTTTCGACCGCTTGCGCGGGGTTGCCGCGCCTTTCATCGTCCGCAACGCGGACGATGAAATGGCGCACCCGAAGAGATTCGAACTCCTGACCCCCAGATTCGTAGGCCCGGATTTTCACGTAATTTCAAGCGTTTATTGGGTCATTCGGGGTTCACGGACTGTCCGTCGTCAAAACATTTGGGACAGTCGAGGGCATAATTTAAGGAAGCATTGGCCTCATCTGGTTGGTTGATCTTATGCGGCGATCTTTTGGTGAAGCAAGCGTCTTTGAGTAATGGTG
>Ga0118677_10004076_pt1 | contig 26994 bp, 24 predicted proteins | sample AliMusrvi5mmetaG_FD_86154 | JGI IMG/M metagenome (GOLD analysis project Ga0118677, IMG submission 86154) | reverse complement strand
TCCTCAGGCTGATGCCTGCGTCCCATTCCAAATCTCCTTCCAAGGTTCCAATATGATAGTCCCTGGACCACTTGGAAGGGGGCAGATCAACCAGGTGTTGCCAAAAGCGTCACCTAGCCGGCCTATTCCTATATCCCCCGGAGCAATCCGGCCCTTTTTCTTTGGATCGCTCCTCTTCAGATTTCCAGGGTGACGCGTTTTGCGGCCAGCTGGGCGCGGATGGAAAGCTCGGCGGCCAGCAGGGCCTGCGCCTGATCCTGTGCGGTCTGGGTGCGCATCACCAGGTCGGCGACGAAGTCGGGCCCAAAGGGCAGTGGACCGTTGTTGCAGTCGATGTAGCGGGCGCGTTTGCCATCTACCACGAACAGGTTGTTGCCCTGTCCCGACACCGCGACGTTGGTGTATTTGCGCAGTTCGATATAGCCGTCAGTGCCCAGCACGAACAGCCGGCCATCGCCCCAGGTGCCGAGCCCTTTCGGCGTGAACCAGTCCAGCCGCACATAGCCGAAGCCTCTGTCCCCCTGCAGCATCATGTCGCCGAAATCCTGGAAATTGGGATGATCGGGATGGCGCAGGTTGGCCACTTGCGCCGCCACGATCTCGGCCCTGGTCGAACCCGTATAAAAGAGGAACTGGTCGATCTGGTGCGAGCCGATATCGCACAGGATGCCGCCATACTGGGCGTCCTCCCAGAACCAGGCCGGGCGCGCCGCGCCGCCGCCATTGTCGCCCGCATTCTGGATCACCTGATGGGGGGCGATGTTGATGGTCTGGATCACCTTGCCGATCGCTCCTCGCGCGATCAGTTCGCCGGCATGGACCGCGGCTTTCACTTCCAGGCGCTCGGAATAGAGAATGGCGAATTTGCGCCCGGTTTCGACGATGGTTTTGCGCACCAGCGCAAGATCCTCAAGGGTGGTGATGCCGGGCTTGTCGGCGAGAAAATCCTTGCCTGCCTGCATCGCGCGCACGCCGATGCCGGCCCGTTCGCTGGCGATGTGGGACGACAGCACCAATTGGATGGCGGGATCCTGGAGTATTTCGTCCTGGCTGCGCGCCGCCTTGGCGGTCGGATAGCGCCGCAGGAACACCGCTCGCTTGTCAGGTTCGTCGCCCCACCAAGCCACCAACTCGCCGCCGCCGCGCTGGATGGCCCCGATCATGCCATGGATATGGTCATGGCTGATGCCGCAGACCGCGAACCGGATGTGATGCTTGGGAGCGACCGGCGGAAGCGCCGGCAAAGTCTCGGCCTGGGCGCTGCCGGCGGCCATCGCCAGTGCGCCTGCCGCCAGAAGAAAGTCGCGCCGTCCGTCCATGGCCGCCTCCGTTTACCATAATCCCGGCATCGCTTCGCAGCGGCGGGCCCAGCATGTATCATTCTGGCACAGATTTTCGCATCGAGGCCCCCATGAAGAAGCTGTCCACCGCCCTTCTCCTTGCCGCGCTCCTGCCGCTGGCGGGATGCGCCGCGCCCTATGGCTATTCCTCGGGCGCCTATGCCGGTTATGACGGCGGCTTTGACAGCGGCTATCAGGGTTATGGCGGCGGCGGCAGCCGCTATAGCTCTGGCGAGCCCGGCTATTACCAGATGGATGACAATGCCTATTACGGCGGCCAGGGCGGCGGTTACTACGCCCTGCCCGGCGGCTATTACCAGCAGTCCTATTATGGCGGCTACGGCCAGCCCTATCGGGGCGTCTATTACCAGCGCTCGTCCTACGGCCCGGCTTATGGCCCAGCCTATCGCGAAGGCTACTCTACCTATTACGGCGAACCGGGCTACTAGGCCCAGTTCAACAAGCGCTGCAGGTTGCCGCCCTTGACCTTGGCAATGTCGGCGGCCGAATATCCCTTCATGTGCACGTCGGCGATGTGCGGGGAATCTCCGCTCCACACCATGCGGTCGGCGCCGAATTCCTTGATCACACGGCGGGTAAAGGGAATCTGGCTCTGATAGTCCGGCTTGTCGTCGGTCATGTAGCCCAAACCTGACATCTTCATATAGACATTGGGATACTTGGCGAGGTCCAGCACATCGCCATATTCCCAGATCATCCCGGTCTTGGGATTGCACATATGGTCGATCAGCACTTTGCAGCCGGGGAACGCCGCGATGGCGGCACCGGCGTCACGCGCATAATTGGGTCCCAGGTCCAGCTCGACCACCAGGTTCAGGTCCACCGCCTTTTTCCACAAGGCCCGCACGCCGGGCTCGCTGAAGCTGTCGAAATAATGCGTGTTCCCCCGATGGACATGGAAACGGGTGGAGCAGATGCGCGGCTCCTTCTTCACCAGCGCCTCCAGCCGCGCGGGCGCATCGGTATCCTTGGGGAAGAACATGCTGGTGGCCTTGAACTGCTTGGGACTGGTGCGGGCCAGGCAATCCAGCACCAAAGTGTGATCGTCACCATAGGGTTCGGGATGCACGAACAGCGCCCGGTCGATGCCGAACTCCTTCAGATGCGCCTGATAGTCCACCAGCGGATCGGCCGCCAGCCGCGCGGTGTCCGGCTTGTAGGTGCCGCGCGGGCTGAAGGGAAACTTCGCCGTATTCGAACTGAACATGTGCATGTTCCACTCGATCACCGGCGTGGCGGCGGCCAGAGCAGGCCCAACGCCTCCCGCCACGGCGGCGGCGCCCATCAGGGCCAGGGCATCGCGGCGGTGGAAAGCTTGCATGTCGGTCCCCATTGCTTTTGCAGGCCTGCGAAGAGATACCATCGGTGCCAATGAACAGCCAGACCATCAGCGAACAAGCGGTCGCGCTGCACCGCAGCGGACGATTGGCGGAGGCCGAAAGCCTGTATTTGCAGGTGCTGGCCGCGCAGCCCGCCGACTTCACCGCCCGCCACCTGCTGGGCGTATTGCGGGCGCAATCGGGGCGCCTGGAAGAGGCGCTGGCCGATATCGGCGCGGCGCTGGCGCTCAACCCCGACGATCCCGAGGCCCTGCTCAACCACGCCAATGTGCTCAAAAGCCTGAACCGGCTGGACGCGGCACTGGCCGGTTTCGACCGCGCCCTCAGCCTGAAGCCGGGCTGGCCGCAGGCCCTGAACAATCGCGGCACGGTGCTGCAGGCGATGGGCCGGCATGACGAGGCCTTGGCCGCCTATGACACCGCGCTGGCCGCGGCGCCGGACAATGTCGAAGCGCTGAACAATCGCGGCAGCGTGCTGCAGGATCTGCGCCGTCCCGCCGAGGCGCTGGCGTCCTACGACCAGGCGCTGCGGCTAGCACCAAAATTTGCAACCGCCTTCAACAATCGGGGCAGCGCGCTGCTGGACCTCAAGCGCTTCGCCGACGCCTTGTCCTGTTTTGACCGGGCGCTGGCCCTTCGCCCCGGCGATCCCCAGATCCTGAACAACCGCGGCAACGCGCTGCAGGGCCTGATGCGCTATGAAGAAGCCGTCACCGTCTATGACCAGGCGCTGGCGCTGAGCCCCGGCTATGCCGAGGCCCTGAACAACCGGGGCAACGCCCTGCAGCAGCTCAAGCGCCATGACGAGGCGCTGGCCTCGTTCGACCTGGCGCTGACCAGCAAGCCGGAGGCCTTTGCCGGCGCGGCGATCGCGGCGCTCAATCTGTGCGACTGGAAACGCAGCGCCGAAATCGGCGCCCAGATGGAAAAGCGCATCATGGCGGGAGAAGCCATTTCGCCCTGGACCTTGCTGGGCTATAGCGCGGACGAGACGCTGCAGCGCCAATGCGCGGCCAATGTCATCGCCACGCGCTTTCCGGCATTGCCGCCGCCGCTGGCAGGCGGGCCGTACAAGCATGGCAAGATCCGGCTGGCCTATATCTCTTCCGATGTCGCCCATCATCCCGTGGCGACACAGGTCGTGCAGCTGATCGAAAGCCATGACAGGGCGCGCTTTGAGGTCATCGGCATTGGCACCAATGCCGATGACGGTAGCGTGCAGCGCCGCCGCCTGATCGCCGCCTTCGATAGTTTCATCGATGCCGCAGACCTGCCCGCCGACGCGGTGGCGCGGCAGCTGCGGCAAATGGAAGTTGATATTCTGGTCGACCTGAACGGCCACACCCGCGGCGACAATTTCGATATCTTGAGCCATCGCCCCGCGCCGGTGCAGGCGAGCTGGCTGGGCTATGCCGGCACCACCGCCGCGCCTTTCGTGAACTATGTGATTGCCGATGCCGTGGTCGCACCGGATGCGGCTGCTTTCTCAGAACAGATCGTCAACCTGCCGGTGTGCTTTTTCGCCAATGATACCAGCCGCAAGATCGGCACCGCGCCCAGCCGCGCCGAAGCCGGCTTGCCGCAGGACGGGTTTGTTTTTTGCTGCTTCAACAACAATTTCAAGATCACCGCGCCGGTCTTTGCTCTGTGGATGCGGCTGCTGACGGCGCTGCCCGGCAGCGTGTTGTGGCTGAAACAGGCGGGCGACAAGGCCCGGGCCAATCTGCAGCAGGCCGCGCGCGATGCCGGTATGGACGCAAGCCGGCTGGTATTCGCCAAACCGGCACCGCTGGACGTGCATCTGGCGCGTCATCGGCTGGCGGGCCTGTTCCTGGACACCACGCCTTATGGCGCCCACGCCACCGCCTGCGACGCGTTGTATGCCGGACTGCCGGTGCTGACCGAGCGCGGCACCGCCTTTGCGTCGCGGATCGGGGCCAGTCTGCTGACGGCGGCAGGCTTGCCAGACCTGATCGCCGAAAACGCCAAGGATTACGAAAGGCTGGCGCTGGAACTGGCGCGCGATCCAGCACGGCTCAAAGCGGCCCGCGACAAGCTGGCATCGAGATCGCCGCTGTTCGACACACAGCGCCTGGCGCGCGATCTGGAGGCGGCTTATCTGCGTATGCTGGCAGGCACTATCTGACGCCTGGCGCCTTTGATTCGAATGCCGGTGGACCTGCGATGCCTTCCGGACGTATATCGCCCTTTGCGCAAGGAGACCCCATGATCCAGATTTCTGCGATAAGCAGTGTGGTCACCCTGATCAACGTGTTCACAGTCGAGCCGGTAAACCAGCATCGGCTCATCGAACTTCTAACGAATGCCACGGAGGTTTCGGTTCGCCATGCCCCAGGCTTTGTTTCTGCCAGCCTTCATCGCAGTAAAGACGGCACAAAGGTAACGATGTATGCGCAGTGGCGGAGCATCGAAGATTATCAGGCGATGCGCGGGGACACGACCTCACTCCCGTTTCTTCAGGAAGCACTCAAGATCGCCAAATTCGAACCTGGCATTTACGAAGTGGTGCGAATCTTCGCGCCTGCAGGCGAACCGTCCTGAAGGGGCGCATGCGGGTAGCAAGCGTTGGGTTTAGCTGCCGCTGTGAAGCGCTGACCGAATGCGTCCCACCGTCTCCGGCGAAACCGCCGGGGCGCGATTGCCCCAGTTGTTGCGGACATAGGTGAGGATGTCCGCCACCTGGTTGTCGCTCAGACGCCAGGCAAAGCTGGGCATGCCCGGCCCGGTCGGTGCTTTCGCCGTCGCCGCACCCTTGCCGCCCGCCAGCACCATGCGCACGATGCTGTCAGCCCGCACCTGGCGCACTGTGGGATTGCCGGCCAGCGGCGGGAAGATCAGGCTGCCCTTGCCGTTGCGGTCATGGCAGGCGGCGCAGCTGATGTCATAGAGAACCGCGCCCGATTTCATCTGCGCTTCGATGCCGGTGGCGCCGCCGCCATTGCCGCGCGAAGCCGGCAGGTCCTTCAGATAGACGGCGATGGCTTTGAGGTCCGCGTCATTTATTTTCGAGGTGGAATTCTCCACCGCTTCGGCCATTGGGCCAGACGCCATGGAATGGTTGTTCCGCCCGGCCTGCAGATATTCCACGATATCGGCCTGGCTCCAGGAGCCCAGGCCTGCGCCCGCATCGCTGGTCAGGTCCGGCGCGAACCAGCCTTGCAGCGCTGCGCCGGTAAGGGCCGCAGCTTTGTCGGCGCCGAAGGGATTCTTGGGCGTGTGACAGGCGCCGCAATGGCCCGCGCCGCTCACCAGGTATGCGCCGCGATTCCATGCCGCGCTCTTTCCCGGATTGTTGGCATAAGGCGCCGGCCCGAAGAACAGCATGTTCCAGCCGCGCATCGCAAAGCGCAGGTTGAAGGGAAAGTTGAGCTGGTTGACGTTGACCTGGTTCTTCACCGGCTTGACGGTCTTGAGGTATTCCCACAGCGCTGCGACATCGCCATCGCTCATCCGCGCATAGGACGGATACGGCATGGCGGGATATAGCAGCTTGCCGCCGGGCGCCAAGCCAGCCTTCATCGCCTGGCGGAAATCTTCCGCCGAATAATTGCCGATGCCGGTGTCCTTGTCCGGGGTGATGTTGGGCGTCACCATCTTGCCGAAGGGCGTGGTCAGCACCACGCCGCCCGCCAGGTTCTTGCCATGACAGCCTTCGCAGTCGCCCAGCACGGACTGATATTTGCCTGCGTCCGTGTTGGCCGCCATCGCGGAGGTTGAGAACGCAGCGAATGCTGCGGCGAAAATGATCTTCTTCATGCCTGCACCAGCGCGCCAGGGTTTTTGATATATTGGGTCGTGATGGCCTGCGCGGCCCAATAGGCCAGCGCCCCCACCGTGCCGGTGGGATTGAGGCCGGCATTGTGCGCAAAGGCGGAGGCGCCGACCACGAACACGTTGGGCACGTCCCAGCTCTGCAAATATTTGTTCACGGCGCTGGTCTTGGGATCGGCCCCCATCACCGCACCGCCGGTATTGTGGGTGCTCTGGTACGGCACCGAATCCCAGCCCTTTTTGATCCGCGACACCGTCGCCACCTTGGCGTTGAAGGGCTTGGTCATCTTTTCCATCTGGTCCGACACGTAATGCGACATGGCGATGTCGTTGTCGGGGAAATCGAAGGTCACCCGCAGCAGCGGCCGGCCATGGCGGTCGGTATAGGTGGGATCCAGGTCCAGGTAATTCTCCCGCACCGGATAGGACGAGCCCTGGGACGAGAAGCCCATGGCATTCTGGTAACCGTCCACCGTCGCCTGTTTCCACTTGGCGCCCCAGCGCGGGCTGCCCGGCACGGTAGGGCGGTTGCCGATGGGCCGGCCATTGCTGACCACGCAGTTGATCCCCGCCCCGCCCACGAAATCCAGTTTGGAATGGTCGAAGGCATCGCCGTTGAAATCATCCATGCTCTGGCCCAGCGTGCCGGCGCCGATGAAGGGATTGAAGTGCTTGCCTTCAAAGAACATGCGCGCGGCGCTGTTGGTCTGGTAGCAATAATTGCGGCCCACCGTGCCGGCGCCGGTCGCCGGATCATATTGCGTGCCGATCTTGGACAGCAGCATCATGCGCACATTCATCAACCCATAAGCGCAGATCGCCACGATGTCGCCCGGCTGTTCAACTTCCACGCCATTGGCGTCCAGATAAGTGACGCTGCGGGCATGCTTGCCGTCCGGCGTCAGATTGACCTTCAAGACCTCGCACTCGGTGCGCGCCTCGAAATTGGGCTTCTTCATCAGCACCGGCAGTATGGTGGTCTGGGGGCTGGCCTTGGAATAGTTGCCGCAGGCGAAGCGCTCGCAGAAACCGCAATAGCTGCACTGGCCCATCCGTATGCCCAGCGTATTGACATAGGACTGGGACAGGTTGGCGGACGGCGTGGGGAACGGGTGATAACCGATGCCGCTCATGGTCTGCGCGAACAGGGTCGGCGCATAACTCATCTTCATCGGCGGATTGGGATATTCGCGGCTGCGGGCGCTTTCGAACGGATTGCCGCCCGGCTGGGTCTGGCCTTTCAGGTTGCCCGCCTTGCCGGAAATGCCGGCGAGATATTCGAACGCATCGAAGCTGTGTTCGATCTCGTTCCAGGTCACGCCCCAGTCCTGCAACTGCAAATTCTTGATCTTGGCGGCGCCGTAGCGCTGGGTCAGGTGCGATTTGATCGAGAAGTCCGAATCCCAGAAGCGCCAAGTATGGCCATTCCAGTGCACCCCTGCTCCGCCCACGCCATTGCCCGGCAGAAACGAGCCATAGTCACGCATTGGCATCGCCGTCTGGGCGGCACTGTTGCGCATGGTCATGGCTTCGACGGATGGCTGCAGGAACAGGTCCTTGCGCACCGCATAGCGCAGCTCGTCCTGAATATAGGCGACATTGAAATCGGTGGAGGTATCGCGCCAGGGTCCGCGCTCGATGGCGACCACGTTCAAGCCGGCCTCGGTCAGCTGCTGGGCCAGGATGGCGCCGGTCCAGCCCAGGCCGATGATCACCGCGTCCTTGCGGGGCAGCACCTTGGCCAACTCACACCTGTCCGTAGATGGAGACCGGGCCCTTGGGATATGGCTGGTTGTGCTTGTCGATATGGTCCCGGTAGTCGTAGCGCGCCCCGGGAAAGCCGATCATCTTCCAGCTCGCCATGTTCTTGTTGCCGCCATAGAGCGGGTCGGCGAAGAAGCCTTCCATGGTGTTCTGCAGCATCAGCTCGAAGAACTCCTTGGTGCTGAAGCCAGACTTCAATTTCAACTTGATCTTGCCGCCGTCCAGGCCCGCCAGCACCGTATCCTGCTGCTCCACCGTCAGCGCGCGGAAGTCTTTCTTGTAGGTGGTGTTGGTGTAGTCACTCAGCGCCCGCAGACCCAGGCGATAGCGCCCGGATGGCGTGAGATCGCCTTGATACCCCTGTGTCGGCAGGCCCGGCATGAAAGGGCCCTTGGTATAAAGGCGGCTGGATTGGCCGAAGCTGCCGGCCAGCTGGCGGTCGATGAACACGGCGCAGCCGCTGTCCTTGCCGCCGGGCGACAGATGATCGCCGGGAATGAAACGATCGACGATGGCTTCGATGGTCGCCGCTTCGCCCGGGGTGAAGAAGTACCAGCCCAGCGGATTGACCGGGCGCGGCGGCTCGCCCGCGAAAGGCGACCAGGGCAGCTCACCGGAAATGGTGCGGCCGTCTGCCGACGCGGCCAGGATTGGCACCGCGGCCACCGACGCCAGCAGGCGGCGGCGGCTGAGCGCGCGCGGGTCATGCTGCATGAAATCCACCCCAGCGATTCTGTTCTTGTTGGCGGCAAGCTTAAGCGCGAGTTCCTTGGCGATCAAACCAGCCGCTTGTTCGCAGCCGCGAAAACCGGCACGCCGGGCCTTTGTGCAAGTAACGGAAAATGCACGAAGAAACCTTGGGAACTGCGATGTTCCACAGGAACGATGGTCCAAAACAGGGGTTCACAAAGGGCTGGGACAACCATCCTTTGGAGGATCAAGCGCATGACCAACCAGAACAACCAGTCTGGCCAGAACAACCAGAACCAGAAGCATCAGAACCAGCCGCAATCCGGCCAGCAGCAGCGTCAGCAGGGCCAACAGAACCAGGACAGTGATCAGAAGAACAAGTCCAGCGGTTCCGGCTACCAGCAGAACAAGCAGCGCTAACCGGCGCGGGTTGAAGGGAAAGGGCCTGGCTTACCGCCGGGCCTTTTTCACGTCAGGGTTGCGGTCCGTTGGGCCCGCTGTGGGAGGCCGGTGATACGGCGGGTGTGTTGACGTCGCCCTGGTAGAAAGGCTCGTTGGCGCCTCCGCTGGTCCAGCGCGGGCCTGTGCGGTTGGATGGCCAGTTGGCCATGCAGGCGGACAAGGTCAAGGCGCAAAGAGCGACTGTCAGGATCAAGCGCATGGTGATCACCTTCCTGAGGCAACAGGGAGATGTTGAACCCAGTTGGGGTTGACTGCAAGACGATTGTTTTCTTGGGTGTGAAAGACCAATATTGGTCCCATGCCCCTTTCAAAATCAGGCAAACGCCCCAAACCCAGCCGTCTGCAGTCCGAACTGGCGCGCAAGATCCTGCGCCTGTTGAAGGACGAAGGCGCAGCTGCTGGTCATCACCTGGTGGAACTGGATCTGTGCGACGCCTTTGGCGTGTCGCGCACCCCGGTGCGCGGCGCGCTCAAGCTGCTGGCGGCCGACGGCATTCTCACATCGCGCGGCGGGCGCGGTTTTGTGCTGGCCAAGTTGCCGGCAGCCACCGATGAGGATGAGCGCTCCGCCGAGGACGAAGAAGACCAGCGCCTGTTCGAGGCGCTGGCCACCGCGCGCGCGGGCGGCCAGCTGGCCGACCAGTTCACCCAGCAGGAAGTGGTGCGCCGCTTCGGCACCAAGCTGGGCGCGGTGATGCGGGTGCTGCGTCATCTGGGCGAGCTGGGTTTGGTGGAACGCAAGCCGGGCAATGGCTGGGCCTTCGTGCCCGATCCGGCGCGCATCCTGAATGAAAGCTATGCCTTCCGCCGCGCGCTGGAGCCGCAGATGCTGCTGCAGCCGGGTTTCAAGCTGGACCGCGCCTGGGCGGAACGCGCCCGCGAGCGGCACACCAAATTGCGCAAGAAGCCGTGGAAGCCGGGCGACGGTGCCGGCTTTCATGCCGTAAACGCCGAATTCCATGAAGAGCTGGCGCGCTCATCCGGCAACCGCGCCATGCTGAAAGCGGTGCAGCGCCAGGGCCAGCTGCGCGACTTCCTGATCGGGCAATGGGACTATCCGATGGAACAGGTGCATAGCGCCATCGACGACCACCTGGAGATATTGGCGGCGCTGGAAGCCGGCTATGCCGACAAGGCCGCGGCGCTGATGCTGCACCACCTGACCCAAAGCCAGTCGCAGAACGAAGCCGCTTAGTCCGCCCCTTCGCCGGAATGACCGCTTTTGACCCAAAGCGGGCAGTACAATTTCTGGTCCTGGCCCGTTCACGGCGCACCGTGAAGGCGATACTGTCTGTTCAACCTATAGGGAAATCAAATGGCTGATAAAAGTTCGGAAGACATCGAATTGGACAAGCGCGCAGCGGAACGTGCAGTAGCCCACAAGGAAATGAAGCTTGCCGTAGGTACATCCGCGCACCATGCAGCGGTCAAAAAGCATACCTTGGCCAGTGAAGCGCATGCAAAGGCCGTTAGAATTGCTCAAAAGGCTGCGACCCGCTCCCGCGGATAGATTTCGAAAATTGGCTTACTGGCGCGCGCCGCGCACCGGACCGAGCCGTTTCTTGCCGACGGCGATGTCATCGATCCAGACCGTAAAACCTTCTCCGGTGGCCGGCTGATAATTTGTAAAACCGATCGACAGTGTCTGAAATGCGGCGGGAATTTCGATGCCTTCATAGTTGCCTGCGCCTTTGTGCTGGCCGATGTCCGCGACTTCCTTCCCGTTGACGAAGAACGCGTATGTCTGCGTGGCGGCATCCGCGTGCCATTCGAGCAAAGTCCACTCGTCGTTGAATTTCTGCATGGTCGCGGACTTGGGGCCGAATTCCTTGCGCCCGTTCGGTGGCTGGACGTTGTAGAACCAGCCGAAGTCGCCGGTGGGATAAAACAGCAGTGTGGCCAGGCGCACATCGATCAGATCATTCGCCAGCGGGCTGGTGCCTTTGCCATCGACCAGGGTGGCATGAATGAGCCGTCCCGTAGGCATGGGCGTCGGTGTCTTGACCTTGTAGTAAAGCCGGCCCCAATGCTCACCGCCGAGCGCCGCGACCTTGTCGGGCGCGAGGCTGATGAAGCGTCCGCCTTTCACAGCCGGCTCAACCTTCAAGGCATGTTTGCCGCTGTGGGCCACGCCTTCCGCGACGCCGATCTCACCGGTTTTCGTGAAGCCGGCTGGAATCGCGCCGACGGGCGTTGATTCAAAATCGTCAGACAGGATAAGGCCGGGCGAAGAACGGCTGGCAAGCATCTGGTTATTTGCGGCGCAGCCGGACAAAGCGATGCCCAGCAACACCGCTGTTGCCGCGAACGAAATCTTCATGAAAAACCCCTGCCCGGTTGAACGATGAGCCTATCGGCTAAATTTTGGGCAGGCCAGTGATTTTCTGCTCACGGCCATACGGGAAGCGGAAACAAGAATTGGTGCGTCATAACGCTAATGCGCCAACGGATCGGGCCGCAGCTGGAAATGCACAACCTTGCTGGTCGTGCCCTTCCCGCCTTCGATATGCTGGGGCGCGCGGGTGGCATAGGTTGACCACAGGCCCTTTCCTTTCCATCCCGCAGCCGGATCGTCGATACGCCCATCCAGCCCCTTGGCGTAGAAGCCCATGGGATAGGGCACGCGCAAAGTAACGAACTTTCCGCCCACCAACGCCAGCAGCGCATCGGACGCATTGCCCGTCGCAATCGGCGTGTTTGGGCCCAGCCCGAAGGTGTTGAACTGGTCCACCCAGGCATAATAGCTGGCCTCGGCGCTGCCTGGGCTGCTCACATTCTTGAATTGCGGGCCGGGGAATGGATAAAGCGTCCAGCCTTCGGGACAATGATTGCCGGTCGCCTTAGGCCCGCTCAGGGGACCCTTGCATTTGCGACGGTCGAAGCTGGCGAACTGGCCGCTGGCCAGCGGCATCCACACCACGCCATTGCGGTCTATATCCATGCCGCGCGGTGAAAAGCCGTGCATCGGCGCCTTCGGATCGTCGACCGGAACGTAATAGACTTCCGCCAATGCCGTGAGAGGCGGGTTGCTTCCCGGCGTCAGGCGGACAACGCCGCCCGGATAGCCCACGGTCGATCCCCAGATTGAACCATCCACCGGGCTGACCGCAACACCGTAGAATCCAGCACGGATGCGCATGTCCTTTGCCGGATCCTGGGGTGCGCCCGGTTCGGTGTAGGCGTCGCGCTTGCCGTTTCCATTCGTGTCCAGCACCAGCGCGGTCCAGCCCTGCGCCTTCTGTTCGTCGCCGGTCTTCAGGAACAGGCTGGTATTCAGCCAGCCCACAACATCGCCACCGCCGCTGGTCCACAGCGTGTTGTTCGCGTCAGCGGCAAACTGCAGGTGATGGGTGCTATAGCAGGTATCGATCGGTGTGTATTTTTTGGTCGCGGGATCATACAGCGCAAGTTGCCGTCCGGATGTTTGCAAGGGGAACAACCTGGCCGACGGATGGTTTGAACCGGCTTTGCAGAAATCAGGATCCTCGGCGGGCCTGATGCGCGCGGTCAGCCAGACCCGGCCCTTGTCATCGAACATGGGGTTGTGAATATTGGTATGGCTGTCCCAGATCTTTTCATTCCCCCAATAAGGCGAGGGCGCAAAGAACTCATTGTCCCTGGTGGTCGGCGTGGCGGGGTCGCGCGCCAGCGTCTTGACCTGACTCTTTATGTTGTGCGCGGGATCGAGCGTGGGAATGAAATCCGAACTTTCCTCCGGTGAGCCGTACAGAATGCCGCCGGCATTGACACGCGGATTGCGCTTGTCGGTGGAGATTTCATCGTGGAGATAGGCTTTGGGCGTATTCCAGTCCCACAACGTCACCACGATATTGCGTTCGGCGCCCTGGGGGCGCGGCGGCTTGGCGAAGGGAATTTCTCCGGCGGCGACGCGGTCGGTCCAGTCGCCAAACAGCGCCAGGGCACGATGGGCGTCCACCCGGCTGATGGCGCTCGCCATCGAGGCGCTGGCCTGGCCGCTTTGAATCCGCCGCTCCCACGCGTCACCTGAGCTGGCAAATTTTCCCAGCGACGGCGGAAGGGTGCGCGTTGCTGCATCGCCCAGCTGATGACAGGTGTAGCAGCCATCGGTTTTCACGATATCAAGCCAGCGCCCCTGACTTTTCATCGGATCGCCGGCAGGAAAGTCCGTCCTGGCGGGAATTTTCAGCATCGCGTACCAGTAAAGCGCCGGATAATATTGCGCCGCCGCTTTCTCGTTTGGCGCCCCGACAGCTTTCAGATCCAGCTTTTTGCCGGGCGCGGACCGGACCTTGGGCGAATCCACCAGCCCATAACCGCGTACCCAGACATTGTAAGTCGCCTTCGGAAGGTCCGGGATGACAAAACGGCCCTTGTCATCGGTAACGACTATCTTGGCATATTTTGTGGGAAGGTCGGCGGTTTCGGCGATGACCCAGACGCCCGCTTCAGCACCGTGAACGCCCGTGACGGTGCCACCAATATCGTCACTGTCAATTACGACTTGTTCGCTCGTTGCGCCAAGCGCCGGCGAATATTCGGTGAGCCAGTGTCCTGCAACAATGGCGACGCCGGCGACGCCGGATATGGTCAGGAGAGCATTCAACCGCATCGCTGGTTTCCTTCAGCAAGGGTTTATCGGGCAGGTTCGTCCAGAGCAAAACGGAATTGCCAAGTCCAGCCAACAGAAGCGGCCTATAGCAACACTCCAAGCGGCAGAATTCAACTCCGGCATACCTGTCCTGGCAATATGGATCGCTCACCTTGGCTGGTGAAAGCCAAGCTGCAAATCGGGGCATTATCCCGTGCCCATTGGCCTTTTTTGCCTGTGGACCCGGACCGGGTCCCGCTGTCCGAAAGTCACGAAATCCCCTTTGCGCGGCGTTCCCAATAGATACAACATACGCTCGATGAAGCGGTCCGATGCCTCACGGAGGCACAACTCTCCGCTTCTGGCGCAAAGCGGCCAATAAACTTACGCGGGAGAAACCAATGAATTCGCGCAAAACCACGCTCGCCCTGGCGCTTTGCGCAAGCTTTCTGTGCGCCGGCCTGGCCGGCAATGCCCGGGCGCAACAGGCTCCGCCCTATCCGGTGGTGCAGGGCAAGAACTACAAATTTCAGAAGATTGCCGATGGCGTCTATTACGCCTCGCCCGAATATAACGGCACTGCCTTTCCGTTCGGCAGCAATCCGTTTTTTGGCGCGAACCTTGTCGTGATCGTCAACGCCAATGACGTTCTGGTTGTCGATACCGGCACATCACCGGCAGCCGCACGCGCCTTCGTTGCGGACATCAGGCTTTTGACGGACAAGCCGGTCCGCACCGTCGTCAATACGCACTGGCACTATGATCATACCGACGGAAATTCCATTTTCGGGCCGGACGTCCAGATCATCGCGCACGCCTATGTCCGCCAGGCGATTGAAACATTCGATATCCTTCACAACGAGCCTTTTCGCAGTTCGACGCGCAATGCGCCCCAGGCGCTGATTGACCGCTTCAAGAAGCAGATCGCCGGGGAGAAGGATTTACGCCGCAAAGCCGCCTTGGAAAAAAAGCTCGCGGACACCGAAGCGGCCGCGAAGGCCTTTGTGCAGGACATCAAGGAAATCAAACCCACGCCGCCGAACGTGACCTATACCGACAAGCTGGTCCTGCATCGCGGCGGGCGCGAGATTGATCTTCTGTTTCTGGGACGCGGCCATACCGGCGGCGATACCGTGGTGTTCCTGCCCAAAGAGCGCATCGTCTGCACCGGCGACCTGATGGAAAGCCGCATTGCCTATATGGGCAGCGCCTTTTTCAGCGAATGGCTGACGACACTGGATGCGCTCAAGCGGTTGGACTTCGCCGTGGACCTGCCTGGTCATGGTGCGCCGTTCACGGACAAAAAACTCATCACCGCGTTCCAATCCTATCTGTCCGATGTCCTGGCGCAGGTCGCCAGGCTGCGCGCGCAAGGCATTTCGGCCGACGAGGCCGCCAAGCGGGTGGACCTGACCTCCCACGCCCGGGATTTTCCGGACATTGAGGGCGTGGGCGCGGAAGTTCGGGGTATTCGCCGGGTCTATGCCTGGATGGACGAGCGCAACAAGAAATAGCCCCGGCCCCGGATCAACGTCTGCGAATGTCCGCTTGTGGCGCAAAGCGGACATTCGCCCTAGCTAGCGTATTCTGGGCCTACGTAAATGTGGTATCCTCACACCCGGTTACGGAAACAAGCTAATGGCTGTCAAGATTGTTCGGCGCTGTGTGCGCCCCCTGACAAACCGCCCGCATCTTCTCGTGGCCGTGTTTCTGGGTATCGTTCTATATTTTTCCTTGGAGCCATGGGTAACACGAGGCATCACACGCGCGCTACTTGGCTGGGATGGTGGAATAGTCATCTTTCTGTTGTTTTCGTTCCTCTACATGTCGGGCGCGGACGCCCATTGCATGAAGCGCCGGGCGATTTCCCATGATGAGGGGCGCCACCTTATATTGGCGCTGACCTTATTTGCCGCGGTGGCGAGCATTGGCGCACTCGTGGCGGAGCTGACGGAAGCCAAGGGACACGGCGGCATCGCTCGCGCCGGGCTCGCCGCCGGCACCGTGATCCTGTCATGGCTTTTCGTGCAGGTCGTTTTCGCCATGCACTACGCCCACCTATATTATCTTTCGGAGAACCAAAATGCCCGCCACCAGGCTGGTCTGGATTTTGGCTATACCGATGAAGAGCCTGACTACTGGGACTTTGTGCATTTTTCCATCGTGATAGGCGCCACCTCCCAAACCGCCGACATCGTATTCAAATCCCGGGCCATGCGCCGCGTAGGCACACTGCATTCCCTGGTGGCGTTTGGATTTAACACCGCCATTCTCGCCACTATGATCAATTTGGCAGCCGGGTTGTTCTGAATTCAAGATGACAACTGTATTTCGGGGCGAAGAGATTCATTGCGGTAAAATGTCCGCGTTTGGCGCAAAGCGGACATTGAGGGACTGGGTTCAATAAACGTCGCGGCGGTACAACCCGTCCTGAGTCATCTGGTCGAGATGGTCTTCGCCCAGGATCGCCACCAGCGCCTCCTCGACCCCCGCCGCCATCTTGAGGCCGCCGCACACCAGGATGGACGCGCCGCGCTCCACCCAGTTTTTGACTTCCGCGCCCTCGTCCGACACCAGTTGCTGGACATATTTCCGCACCGGCCCCTCGCGCGAGAACACCAGGTCGGTGCGCGCCAATGTGCCGTTCGCAGCCCACGCCTTGATGTCATCGGCATGATAATTATCGCTCTGCGGGCTGCGCTCGCCGAACAGCAGCCAGGCATCGCCCAGTTTCTTTTGCGCCCGGTACAGAAGATGCGCCCGCAAGCCCGCCATGCCGGTGCCGGCGCCGATCAGTATCTGCGGGCCGTCGGCAGGAGGATGGAAATTGGGGTTGGGCCTCAGCCGCAGGCTGACCACGCCGCCAACGGTCGCGCCTTGCGTCAGCCAGCCCGAGCCCAGCCCCAGTTCTCCGCCATCCTTCACCGCCTTGCGCACCAGCAATTCCATCCGTCCGCTGCCCGGCAGCGAGGCGATGGAATATTCGCGCAGGGCAAACGGCTCCAGCCGCTCCACCAGCCAATCGAGAGAAATACCTTCCACCTCGTAATCCTGCGGCAGGCGGCAATGGGCGATGATGTCGCGCAGAAACATCCAGTGCCCGGCCCAGCGGAAGCTGAGGCCGCCGTCCAGCTTGTGGCGGGTCAGAAACGCTTCGACCTCGGCTTGTGGATTGCGCGGCCAGATTTCGGCGATGTCGCCGGCCGTCCAGTTCAGTTGCACCGGATCTTTCGGCTCCAGGGCGATGTGCCAGGCCTCGCCGCCGGGACTGCCCGGATTGAGCAGGCGCCGTTCCGCCAAAATCCAGTCCTGCGGCACGCCGGGCATCAGCTGTTCGACCTTGGTGTCGGCGCCCAGCTTGTTCAGCTGTTCGCACCATTTGGTCATGGCGTCGGTATCGTCGTCGCCATCGACGCAGACAATGTCGAACATGCGTTTGGCCCTGGCCGCTGCGAGCCAGCGGTCCAGGCCGCGGCCGAAGCCGCAAAAGGTGGCGTCATACTTGCGGTCGCCCAGCGCCAGCACGGCATAGTTCACGCCCTTGAGCACCGGCACCTGCGCCATCTGCTTTCGCACAAAGGCGCGCGCGCTGTCCGGCGCCTCGCCCGCGCCATAGGTGCTGGTCACCACCAGCAGGATGCCGGCATCGGCCAGATCCTGCGCCGTCAGCCCCCCCAGGGCGGCGACGCGCACCAGATTTTTCGCCGCGCCGCTGAGGGCATTGGCGCTCAGCCAAGCGATTCGCTCCGCCGCGCCGGTCTGGCTGGCGAAGGCGACCAGGATGCGCCCGCCCGAAGGGGCGCGCCGGAACAGGGAACCGAGGACCATAAGCCGCGCGTAGCACGGGCCAAGAATGGGCGCAAACCCCCGGATTTTCAGGGCTTTCCCAATCGGCGGAACTGTCATGCCACCGGGAACCCCGCTCGCGCGTTGTATCGGTCAGACCAACGAGGCCGAAAACCGATGCATGTAGACATCATCATGATCCAGCCGCTGATCGCGCTGTTGTTCGGAATTCTGATTCTGATCCTGCCGCGGCTGCTGAATTACCTGATCGCCATCTACCTGATCTTCATCGGGCTGGTCGGCCTGTTCCCGCACCTGTTCACCAGCGCGACGTAGCGCGATTTAGGAGCCGCCCCATGAGCACGCACACGGACAAACGCAAGCCGCACGAAAAAATGCCGGAGCATCACAGCACCGACAAGACCCCGACCACCAAGGAAGAGAAGATCGACGCCCAGATGGAAGATTCCTTCCCGGCCAGCGATCCGCCCTCTTTCTCCGGCGGCAATCACATTATTGGCGCGCCCAGCGGCCGCGAGAGCGAATCCCCTTCGTCGGATGCGCCCGCGGTGGTGGAAGCCGAAAAGAAGGTCAAGGACGGCAGCGCCAAGACCCCCAAGACCTATTGATCGGCTTTGCTTAAAATCGTCCCGATTTTCTTGACCAGCCCTTAAAAACCGCCCCCTAGCCTGCAATGGCTAGGGGGCGGTCACTTTTTGGGAGCCGCCATGAAATACGCGACTGAACGACATTCCGTCCGCAAGCCCGCGCCACCGCAGCCCGCGCTGCCGCCGGCCGATACGGTGCGATGGGTTGCCCGCCGCAAAGCTGAAGTGGTCGCCGCCGTGCATAGCGGCATGCTCAGCATGCGCGAGGCCTGCCAGCGCTACAAACTCTCGTCCGATGAATTTCTGGAATGGGAACGCCATTACAAGCAGGGCGGGCTGATGGGCTTGCAGGTCAACGCCAAGCCGCGCCTGCACTAGCTGCCCAACGCTCCCAGCACACCGCTTTCGGTGAGGATTTGCGGCAGGATCACAGGCGTCTTGGCGCCCGGCGCATAATAGAGATAGAGCGGTACGCCGGAGCGGCCATTCTCTTTCAACAGCGCGGTGATTTCGGGATTCTGGTTGGTCCAGTCGGCCACCAGATAGGCGACATTTTTGGCGGCGAAGGCACTCTTGACGCTGTCGCGTGACAGCACGGCATCTTCATTGACCAGGCAGGTGATGCACCAGGCGGCGGTGGCGTCCACGAACACCGGACGGTTCGCCGCGCGCAGAGAGGCAAGCTTGGCGGGGCTGTAAGCCTCACCCAGCTTGGACGTCGGCGCGGCCGGCGTCGCGGCATTGCCGTTCAGGCTGCCCAGCCCCGCCAGCGCGCCGAACAGCACCAGCACAGCGGCGGCGGCACCGATGGTGCGGCCGCGGGTCTCAAGATCGCGCGTGTTGCTCCACAGCCAGGCGGCCAGCGCCAGCAGGATCATGGCGCCCAGCACCAGGATCACGCCGCGCGGGCCCGCTTCCTGCGCCAGCACCCAGACCAGCCAGGCGGCGGCAGCATACATGGGGAAGGCCAGGAACTGCTTGAAAGTCAGCATCCAGGCGCCGGGCTTGGGAATGAACGCCAGCAGGCGCGGCCACACGCCCAACAGCAGGAAGGGCAGCGCAAAGCCGACGCCCAGCGATACGAACACCGCCAGCGCCGGCAAGGCGCCTTGCGTCAGGGCAAAGCCCAGCGCCGCCGCCATGAAGGGCGCGGTGCAAGGCGCGGCCACTGCCACCGCCAACACGCCGGTAAAGAAAGCGCCCGCCAGACCACCGCGGCTGGCAAGTCCCTCGCCTGCCGTGACGCTGCCGACTTCGAACAGGCCCGACAAATTCAATCCGACCGCGAATACGAGAAGTGCAAAGCCCGCCACCGCGATGGGCGACTGCAACTGGAAGCCCCAGCCGATGGCGGCGCCGCCGGAGCGCAGCAACACAATGGCCAGTCCCAGCACGGCAAAGGACAGCACCGCACCCAGCACATAGGAAAAGCTTTCACTGCGGCCGTGCTGGCCGTGGGTTGCGACGGAGAGCGCTTTCATCGCCAGGATCGGCAACACACAGGGCATGACGTTCAGGATGATGCCGCCCAGGAAGGCAAAGGCGATCGCCAGCCACAGGGTGATGTCGCCGCCGCTGCCGGGCGCGGTAAATTCGGCGGGCGGCACCGGGCCGGGCGCGGCATTGACCTCCAGCGCCTGCACCGAACCATCCGAGGATGTCAGCACCAGCAGGCCTTCGATGGCGCCGCCGGCTTTCAGCGCCGCCGCCGGCGTCAGGCGCAGCACCAGACCATCCTTGGCATAGCCGACCAGTTGCGGCGCGGCATTGCGGATCAGACCGCTATGGGCAGGAAAGAAATCGGCGGTCGTGGGATGGGCCGCAGCCAGCGACGGCGCCGCCGCATACACATCGAGCGTGGTGCCCAGCGCATAAGTGACCTTCCAGGGCGAGGCCACCGGCAGCAACGCACGCGCGGCGGCAAAATCCTTGGCCACGGCCGGATCATGCGACGCCGGGCCCACCGGCACGTCGATGCTCAAGTTCGTTTCTTCAGGAATGCAGATCTGCTTGCATACCAGCCAGGTGACATGCGCCTTGATTGTGGCGGTGCCGCTGGCATCGGCCGGCGCGGTCAGTTTGGTCAGCAGCCAGGGCGTGCCTTCATAGCCGTAATCCATCAGCGGCCCGACCGGCAGGCGCTTGGGGCGCGGCCACTGAATGGCATCGGCCTTCCAGCCCGGCGGCAAGGTCCAGGCGATCTCGGTGGCGGCTCCCGCGTCGCCCGGATTCTTCCAATAGGTGTGCCACTCCGCGGCGATCTTTTCTTCCAGCGCGATTGTGATGGCGCCGCCCGGCGCCACAGCCTTGTCCTCGGCCACAAGACGGGCATGGACTTTCGGGGCCGGCGCATCCTGGGCGGCGGCGGGCGCGGCCAGCAGGAGCAAGGACAAAAGAAGGCGTTTCATGGCCTGCCATATAGCCCCTCAGCGTGCTATTCGCCAGTTGCGGCAAATGGCACCTATTAACAATGCGAATAACAGGCGGGACACTGGGGGGGCGGCGGTTGGTGACGCCGCAGGATATGAGCGTGCGCCCCACCTCGGACCGCACCCGCCAGGCCATTTTCAACATGCTGCGGCACAAGGATTTTGACATTGGCTTTACACTTGAAGGTGCCGCCGTGCTGGACCTGTTCGCCGGCACTGGGGCCTTGGGAATCGAGGCCATCAGCCAGGGCGCGCGCTGGTGCCTCTTGGTGGATGACAGCGCCGATAGCCGGGCGCTTCAGCGCGAGAATGTCGAGGCGCTGGGCCTGACCGGCGCCACCCGCATCTGGCGGCGCGACGCCACCGACCTTGGCCCCATCGGGCCGTCGGCAGGCGGGCCGTTCAACCTGGTGTTTCTGGACCCGCCCTACCGCAAGGATCTGATCCCCAAGGCGCTCGCAAGTTTGAAGGATGGCGGCTGGCTGGCACACAACGCGCTGCTGGTGGCGGAGACGAATGCCAGCGAAACGATAGACGCGCCGGGCTACGCACAGCTGGATGAACGCGATTACGGTGAAACAAAGCTGCGTTTCCTAACGCCGTCCGAATAGGTGAGCCGCTGGCGCGCGTAGCGCGTGAGCATGTCCAGTGGACATGCGAAAGGCGGCGAACGCCGCGAGCTTGAGCGAGCGGCCGTCAATCCGGTTTCAACTAGCGACGACCAAACAATTTTTCGATATCCGCCAGCTTCAGCTCGACATAGGTCGGGCGGCCATGATTGCACTGGCCGGAATGGGGCGTGGATTCCATCTCGCGCAACAACGCATTCATCTCTTCGGCATTCAGCCGCCGTCCGGCGCGCACGCTCATGTGGCAGGCCAGGGTGCCGGAAACTTCTTCCAGCCGTTCCTTGAGCGACAGGGCATTGCCGGTTTCAGCAATCTCGTCGGCGAGATCGCGCACCAGGCCCTTCACATCCAGCTTACCCAGCATGGCGGGGACCTCGCGCACCACCACGGCATCGGGTCCGAAGGCTTCGATCACCAGGCCCAACTCGGCCAGCTCGGCGGCGCGGGCGCTGACGCGGGTGACTTCCGACGGGTCCATATCCACCACTTCGGGGATCAGCAGCGGCTGGCGATGGACGCCGCCATTGGCCAGCGCCTTCTTCATGCGCTCATAGACCAGCCGCTCATGGGCGGCATGCTGGTCGACGATGACGATGCCGTCAGCGGTTTGGGCCACGACATAGGTTTCGTGCAATTGCGCCCGGGCCACGCCCAGCGGCGTATCGGCCACCGTGTCCATGGGCACGTCTTCCATCCGCACCGACATGGGCACAGAACTGGGGGCGTAGGCTGCCGGCGCTTCGCGCATGCCGCCGCCGGAAAAGATGTTGGGCGAGCTGAAGGGCGACGGCGCCTGTCTTTGGAACGCCGCCAGCGCCGAGGACGCCACGGTGGTGGAGGCGCGCTGGCCGCTGGCCTCGATGGCGTGCTTCAGCGCCCCTACGATCAGTCCGCGCACCAGCCCGGCATCACGAAAGCGCACTTCGGTCTTGGCCGGGTGCACATTCACATCCACGAAGGCGGGATCGCAGTCCAGGAACAGCGCCAGCGCCGGATGGCGGTCGCGCGCCAAAAAATCGGCATAGGCGCCGCGCACCGCCCCCACCAGCAGCTTGTCGCGCACCGGGCGGCCATTGACGAACAGGAACTGCATCGCGGCATTGGCGCGGTTGTAGGTGGGCAGCCCGGCATAGCCGGACAGCGAAATGCCTTCACGTCCCGCTTCGACGCGGGCGGCATTGTCGCCGAAGTCGCGGCCCATGATGCGGGCCAGGCGCGGCAACCTTCCGTCCATCAAATCGGGCTCGGCGGCTAGGTCCAGCGCCCGGCGTCCGTCCAATGTCAGGGTAAAGCCGATATCCGGCCGCGACATTGCCAGCCGTTTCACGATGTCGATGATGGCCAGGTCTTCGGAGCGGGTGGATTTGAGGAATTTCAGCCGGGCCGGGGTGGCATAGAACAACTCGCGCACCTCGGCGCGGGTGCCGTGCTGGCCCGAGCCTAAAAACGCGGCCGGACGCGGGCCTTCCAGCTTGCCGCCATCCACCTTGATCTCCGCCGCCTCGCCACCGGCCGTGCGGCTGGTCAGCGACAACCGCGCCACCGCGCCGATGGAAGGCAGCGCCTCGCCGCGAAAGCCCATGGTGACGATGTGGGAGAGATCGTCTTCGCCGCCCAATACCGGCAGCTTGGAAGTGGCGTGCCGCTCGATCGCCAGCCGCAGGTCATCGGCGCTCATGCCGATGCCGTCATCTTCCACCAGCAGCAGGTCGGCGCCGCCATTGGAGGCGGCAATGTCGATGCGGGTGGCGCCCGCATCCATCGCATTCTCCACCAGTTCCTTGATCGCGGCGGCGGGCCGCTCCACCACTTCGCCGGCGGCGATGCGGTTGACCGTGCCTTCAGAAAGCCGCCGGATCGCCATTACTGCTCCGCGAGATATTGGCGGGTCAGCACCTTGGCTTCTTCCACGCCGGGCTGGTCAAAGGGATCGACGCCCATCAGCCGGCCCATGATGATGGTCTCCAGCATGAAGTGCATCATCAGCGCGCCAACTTCGAATTCGTCCACCCGGGGCATATGGATCACCCGCACCGGCCGGCCATTCTTGAACAAGGTCTGCGCGGTGGCGCGCGCTTCCGCATCCACCAGGTCTCCCAGGGTCTTGCCCGCCAGATAGGGCACGCCGATCTGTTTGGCGCGGGCGGCGGGTACCGAAGCGCCCTCGCCCTTGGTGTCCACTGTCATGATGGTGAACAGCGCATTGCCCGGCCCGTCGCGGAACAGCTGCAACTGGCTATGCTGGTCCACCGGACCCAGCACCGATACGGGCGTGGAGCCCTTGCCGTCCTTGCCCAGGCTTTCCGCCCAGAGCTGCCGCCACCAGCCGCCGAAGATCGCCAGCTTGTCGGCATAGGGCCACAGGATGGTGGTGGCCAGCTTGCCGCCCTCCGCCAGGGCGTGATGCAGCGCCGCGCCGCGGGCCACGGCGGACTCCTGCGCCGTCTTCGCGTTCAAGGTCTGGTCCAGCACCGCCTGCGCGCCTTTGCGCAGGGCCTTGGCGTCCAGCTTCATCATCAGCGCCGGCAGCAAACCAACCACCGTCAGCACCGAATAGCGTCCGCCCACACCGGTGGGATGATCCAGAGTCGGTGCGCCGATGCTTTCCGCAAAATCGCGCAAGGGACTCTTGTGCGGTTCGGTGATGATGGTGAAATGCTTCTTGATGTTCTTGACGCCGGCCTTTTTCAGCGCCGCTTCGGCCGACAGCACCTGGGACAAGGTCTCGGCGGTGCCGCCGGATTTGCTGATGCAGATGAAGTGGGTCTTGGTGATGTCCAGACCCTTGTCCACCCGCTTGAGTACGCCGCGCCAGCTCAGCGGGTCGGGATTGTCGTGGAATTCGACAAAGGCGCGCTTGGTGGATTTCTTGCTCAGCACCGTCAGCGCCTGGCCGCCCAGGCTGGAGCCGCCGATGCCCAGCACCGCCACGGTCTTCATGCCCTTGCCGATGGTCGCCGCCAGGGCCTGCGCTTTCTTGAGGTCGTCGGTGCGCGAGGGGATCTGCAGCAGCTCCAGCGCCTTGGATTTGTGCTGCGCGCGCAGCCAGTCCAGCGCGTCGCCAGCCTTGGCCAGCGAAGCGTCGTAAACCGCCTTGGGCGGGGCGCCCTTGCCGGTCAGCGCAAGGTCCAGGGAAATGTTCAGCGGGGATTTTGAATCTGGCATAGGGGTCACTCTATCAGACGGGTTTCAGATACCGCCCCCAAGCCCACCCAATCATCAACAGGCTTTAGGGCTTTTTGTCGGCCTTGGGCGTGGTCACAGGGCCCGCCAAAGGCTTGTCAGCAGGTTTTGACGGCGGTGTGACACCACCCGGTGCCGACGCCGTTCCGGGGACCGGCACGGGCTGCGGGCGAACCGGCGGGCGCGGAACCTGCGGGGCGCTGCGGCCTTCGGCCGGGCTGCCGCCGATGACCACCGTCAGCCGTGCCGGATCGAACAGTTTTTTCGACACCCGCTTCACATCGGCCAGGGTCACCGCCTGGATCATGGCGTTGCGGCGGGCGACATAGCCGATGTCCAAATTCTGGCGCTGGAAGGTGCCCAGCTGGGACGCCGTGCCGCTGTTGGAGGCAAAGGCCAGCGGGAAGCTGCCGGTCAGATAGGTCTTGGCGTCGTCCAGTTCGGCCTGGGTGGGTCCGTCCTTGGCGAAGGTGGCAAGCGTGTCGCGCACCACCTGCACTGTCTGCTTCACCGCATCGGCGCGGGTGGCGACCGAACCCACCATCACGCTGGCCTTGTTCATCGAGCTCAGCGACGTGGAAATTCCGTAAGTGAGCCCGCGCTTGACGCGCACTTCGTCGGTGAGGCGCGAGGAAAAGCCGCCGCCGCCCACAATATAGTTGGCGACATAGCCGGGCAGGAAATCCGGGTCATGGCGCATGATGCCCGGCAGGCCGAACATGATGGTGGCCTGCGGCGCCGGCAGCGGAATGACATGCACGCCGGGCTGGCCCAGCTTGCCGACATTGGGCTGGGGCGCCACATGCGCGCCCGACACCGGCTGGAAGGTGGTTCCCAGAAGTTTGACCAGCGCCGGCGCGGTGATGTCGCCCGCCACGGACACTTTCAAGCCGGCCTTCACCCAATGGGTGCGAGCAAAGCCCCGCAGATCCGCTGCGGTGATGCCCGAAATGCTGTCGATCTCGCCGCTGGTGGGATGGGCATAGGCGTGACCGTTAAAGAAAGCGCGCATGAAGGCGCGGCTTGCCACGCGCGGCGGCTCGACCTGTTCCTGTTGCAGCGACTGGACGATCTGGGCGCGCACCCGGGTCATCGCCTCGGACTCAAAGCGCGGACGGGTCAGCGCCAGCTGCAGCAGCCGCATGGCTTCGGGCGCATTTTCCTTCAACGTGGAAACCGAAATCACCAGATAGTCGCGGTCGGCGCGCGCCGAAAAGGCGATGGCCTTGTTGGCCAGGGCTTCGTGGAACGCCTTGGAATCCAGGTTGCCCGCGCCCTCGTCGATCATGGAGGCGGCGAACTGCGCCAACCCAGCGACCATGGTGGGAGCGCCGCTGCAACGAACCGCCTTGAGGCTGCGCTCGGAATTGCCCGCCAGTTCCGGCTCGCCCTGGACGACGACCAGCGCGCAGGCAAAATGCTCACCCAATATCCCCAAAGCCCTCGCAAGCGCCTCCTCCTGCACAGGGTGAATGACGGCGGGGGCCGGGTTGAGCTTCGGCGGGCGGTCGCCAAACGTCCGGCAGAGAAGATCGGAGGCAAAGACCATCAACCCCATCGCCGTCGTGGAACACCCATACCAGCGCATCATCTGGGCGAATTGCGGCTGCCCCTCTTCGTTGACGAATTGCGCCTCGGCAACCATTGCGACGTTGGGAAAATGCTCCGAAACGATCTGGTACGCGGCTTGCAGCGCCTGTTCGCGGGGATCTGTTGACATCGGCCCATTCATTAGGGTTCTCAAACCGCGAAGTCAACTCTGGCAGAGCTATCATTGACCTTTTCCCTCCCAAACCCCTATATTTGCCCTGCTATGCAATCCCTCTTTGACGGCGTCATCCTTGCCGAAGGCAAAACGAAAGTAATCGGGCAGTCCTCCGCCGATCCCGAAAAAGTGATCGTCGTCTCCAAAGACGACATCACCGCAGGGGACGGCGCCAAGCACGACCTGCTCAGCGGCAAGGCGGCGATGGCGACACGCACCACGTGCAACAATTTCCGGCTGCTCAAGGCGTGCGGCATCCCTGTGGGCTTCGGCGAGCAACTGAGCGCGATTTCGTTTTCCGCACCTAAATGCAACATGCTCCCGTATGAGGTGGTCATTCGCCGCGAGGCGCACGGTTCCTACCTCAAACGGAATCCCAGCATGGAAAAAGGACGGCTTTTTCCGCGGCTCCTCGTCGAGTTTTACCTCAAGACCAATCACCGCAAATGGGGCGCGCACGATCTGCTTTGCGACGATCCCTTCATGAGCTACGACGAAGCGGCTGGCACGGTGAGCCTGTTTGAGTCGTCCAAGCCGCTCGCAACTCAAACGCCGTTCCTCACCCTGCCGCACGCGGAGGTTTTTACCCACGAGGGCGAGACCAAGTTCTTCAAG
>Ga0118677_10002834_pt3 | contig 26995 bp, 20 predicted proteins | sample AliMusrvi5mmetaG_FD_86154 | JGI IMG/M metagenome (GOLD analysis project Ga0118677, IMG submission 86154) | reverse complement strand
ACCCATTCGTGTGGTACTTCCCCAATCTCTATTGTTGATAAAGTTAATGGCGGTTTTAATAAAAAATATAAAATCGGGGTTTTTAAAAAAGAGGTAAAAGACAAATTGATCACCCAAGTTGTTGAGGAACTGGGAACAAAAGAATCTACTATGGTTTGTGGATTGGTGAAAGTAACCAAAAAGAAGAACAAGGAGCATAGACATTTGGTCGAGACTTTCAACAATACTCAGGTTTCACTATCATTTGCTACAAATAAAATTGTTTTCCAGGATCGGGTGTATAACTTGATAGATCAATTATCCTGTGTTTATGAGAAAATTGACAACTATTATTCTATAAAGCACGATATGTTGGGTATTATTGGTACCGGGGAAACAGAATCAGAGGCGATCGAAAGTTTTTCAGAAGAGTTTGATTATGCGTATAATAGGTACAATGAATTGAATGATGACCAGTTAACTGAACGCCTGAAATTTATAAAGTTGTTTCTTAATCATTTAGTGATTACTCAGTAATAAATTATGGCCACGATTGATTCGACAAAAACCCGAAATAGCTTACTGAGTAAAGGCTTTCAAGAATGCAACTCGGATCACAAACGTCTTGAATTATGGCACGATGGTAAATTTGTGCTAAACACAAAAATAAGCCATGGCCCAAGTCATGACTTAAATGAACATCTCATTCACCAGATGTCAAAACAATGCTTGCTGAATAAGCAAGAGTTTCTTGATTTGGCTAATTGTCCGCTGAAAGAGAAGGAATATTTACAGATTTTAAATAAAAAGCAGGCGTTAAAGTAGCAGAAAAATAGGCTCATAACAGCAATGGAAAATCCCTGAAGCGAAATTTCTATTAGAAGAACTCAGGTTTTCTTCCTGGTTTGAATTGTGAGTTTAAAATGTTTTTCCAGGAGACTCACATTTTGCACTTTTTTCATTGATTGACGAATGACCAAATAAGAAATTCTGCAATGGAAACCGGATCAAATAATCGGCAAGGTCAAGTCCACTTTGTTTTTCCTCTGTTGAAGCTTTGGTTTCCAAGAGGTCAGAAACCTTAACCGATGCGATGACTGAAAGTTGGTTAGCTTTTTCGGTCCACAACTCAAAGGCATTCAAATCGGGGAAGAGAACTACCTTTCGTCGCTGCAATACTCCACATTTATCCAAATTTGACAGCCCTTCTTTGTTGCCGGCGGCCAGCCAAATCATTTCAGGCAAGTATCCGGAAGCGATGATTGCCGTCTTTTCACTCTCTACAATCCCGACCGGCAGCAATGGTTCCCGGGTTAAAAGATGTTCACCAAAGAAGCACTGTTTAAGTTCAAATTCTGGAATTTTCATGACAGAATGAACCCAGGATATATGGTTGAATGGCTGCTTTACCCTCTTGCCTGAATCGCTGTTGTAAAGCATGATTTTTCCAGATCGGATGCGGCCAATCGTATCAATCTGCCAAAATACTGTGGAACCAGGCCAATGCTTCGAAGTGCCAATGAAATATTTGGCAATCAGGTTCCTGGTTAATTCATCTCCAAACAAACCTGTCAAAAATTGAATGAAGTTGTTTTGATAGTAATGCTTTAGACTAGCTTTGAAGAGTTCGGTTGGTATAAAGGAAAATGGTTTGACCGGCTTTGGAATGTAACGACAGGTGTTTAATGGTACCACTTTCTTTTCGGGATTGTCCTCAAAATATTGCTTCGGGGTGAAATGGTATCCGCATTTATCCAGCCGCTCGCATCGGCCAACATAAGTGGCAATGTGATCACCAGTTTCGGTATCAATATATCTGCTGAATGTTCTGGCATGGTCACATGCCGGGCAAGTGTACCTAGTTGCCATTCCTTTGTATGGCTCCAGGATAAACCGGTGACCAGTCATTTGCGATGGCTTTTTCGTACTATTCGTACAACACGTACTCTGTACGAACGATACGACTTGTACGAATTAGAATTGTTTTTCAGGAGAAGCATCGTTTGATTTTTTTATCCATTTCCTAACTGCACCTTCGGAAACGCCAAATCTGCGGGCAATTTCCATATTTGAAATTCCTTGCTTTTTTAATTCCAAGGATTCCGTAATCCTTTTCTCCTTATCCTTTTCTGTGATTTGTTTCAGGTGTTCCCACTCGGTTCCGAAGGTGAGAAAATCAAACTGTAAAAAGTTGGAAGGTTTTTCAATCTGACAAACACAGACATTTTCGGCATCGTAGATAATCTCAGTGCTGCGGGCTTTTATCTGTTTTAAATAGCGTAAACTTTTATCGGTATGACTTTCGCCAATGGAGAACGAACTGTCACAAAAATTAATCAGCATTTTACTGCCTGATAAATCATTCCGGGTTATTGGTTTGGTCAAATCTCGCTTTGGGGTATGGGCTAATGCCAAAATGGATAAACCGTATTTGCTTTTAAGCGATTTTAAGTGCTTCATTAATGGCAATGCGTCTTTCGCTTTTTCGGTTTCGTTCTTAAGGTAGGTGAGGTTATCAACGATCAATATTTTTGATCCGGTTTCAATGATTGCTTGCTCCAACGATTTGTTCAGGTAATCCTCGAAGGGAATGTTAAGGGGAATGTCAGCATCCGGATTAATTTCAACACGAAGAAAATTGTCATCCCAGTTGTAATGATCTTCAAACTTTGTTGAATAGCGGGATTCAAACTGTTTGTCAGAAAGTTCAAAGTCAAAATACAGGATCGGTTGTTTCTGCGCTTCCAGAATAAAGCCTCGTATCGGGACCTGAATGCTTATGCTGTTGCCTATTTGAACGGCCAAAATTGACTTTCCTAAATTGGTGTCGGCAAATAATATACAAATCTCACCTTCAAACCAAAATTCGCCAAATAGCATTTTAGGGATAGGCCGGGTTTTTGCCTGTTCAATCCAGCGTGTTGCTGTCTTGACCAGGAACAATCCCTTGCATTCATTTTCCTGCGGCGGGTTGCCTACCTCATTTTTAATACCAGGTATGCCGATTTCTGTAAAATCAAACGGAATATTTTGTATATTTGTCATTGTCTTTGAGCATTTTACCCGGTTTAGCCCACCACGGCTGCCGGGTATTTTTTTATTTTTTTAACTCGTCGGGATGATTCATGACAAGAGGCTTATTTACCAGCTAAATGTTTAAATTTTCTGGTTCCTACCTCTTCAACTGCTGTTTCAACCTCAGTTAACTTATAGAGTACCCGGCCACCTATCCGATAACCCTGGAGTATTCCGTCTTTAGTATAGTAGTGGAGGGTTGCCATTGAAATTTTCAGCAAATCACAAACCTCTTTGCGTGAAAGATATTCACTGCTTTTTTGCTTAGGGGAGGGGTTTGTCGATTTGAATTTCTGAAATTCTTCGCGGAGGACATCCCCGATCATTGCGCGGAGTTCAGGGATTGAGGTGCTGTGCAGAATTATTTTATCCATATTTGTTTTTTATGCAAATATGGCACTACCTGAACCCCGCTTACAATCCGTAAACAGTCCGGACTGTTATGAAAGTCAATGAAATTAGGCTAAATCAGATAAATCTGGAATGTTGAACTCGGTGTCTGAAATTTTGATTTTAGCTCGTTTTGTGTCGGACAAGGTATTTTTTGCCTGGTTCATTTCCTTAATCAGGTTTTCCTGGGAGGTGTCAATGTTGAAATTGTTAAAACAGAGTTTTGCAAGTCCGGTGAAATTGGTCTCGCCATGATAAAGCGGAGGTTCAATAAATCCATGTTTGACCAATTCCAAAATAATGTAGCCAAATTGTGAAGGGGAGCCGGCCCATTTGATTTTGTCTGTGGGTTTGCCTGTTCCCTGGGTTAAAGACAGTGACGGGTTCAGCTCCTTTTTTTTGTTAGTAACCCACTCTTTTATCAGCGCTCTGCGTTTTTCAGACAACTTGGTTATTTCCCTTCTTTCCGCTCCAGCAACGTAATCAGGATTAATCACTTCGTTTCCGTCACTATCATAGCTTAAAACCTTGGGTATTGGCACAGCTTCTAACCCTTTAACTCCATCGGTTTGTTCATCAATGAAAAAAAGAAAATTTAATTCCCCTCCAGGATTCTTCTCCCTGTACATCTTGTAGTGATAATCTAAAAAACCAAATAAATTGGCCGGTGTAGTTTCACAAATCACCCACAAGAAATAATGTTCCGCATCCGCATTAATTTTATCATGGAACATTTCTAACTGTTTTTCAAAGGGTAAATCCTTATATTTCAGAAAAATTGCTGTGGGATTCATCCTTGTGAGTTGATATGGACTATCCAACTCTTCGCCTTCAAGCTTGTATGAAAAAAAATGTGCATCCATCGCTATGCATCCATTTGGGTAGCCAAAATTATTAAATATCTGATTAAGACAAATCAGCCAAATTTGGAATTGTGAATTTAGCTCTTTTCGTATCGGATAATGTATTTTTCTCCGGATTCAACTCTTTGATTAGATTTCCGATGGTTGTTTCAATATCAAAGCACTGATTGCACAAGCGTGCAAGGCCGGTGAAATTGATTTCACCGTTGTGTAATGGAGTGCCAATAAAGCCTTGCTTCACCAATTCTAAAACGAGGTGGCCGAATTGTGAAGGAGTACCAAGCCATTTAATCTTCTCATTGACTTGAATTGGAGTTGCATTATTTTTCAATTCCTGCATTTTTTCATCAACCCATTCGATAATGGTATTCTTTCGCGCCTCTGAAATTTCCGGAAAGTTCGGCAACATCTCCTGTATGAATAACAAGAAGGGTTTTTTATTAACCTTTTTTGCCCGGTTTTCTTTGTAGAACTGCATAAAGTCAGGATTCTCTTTGTACTCCGGATAACCAATGATCAACTTAGTATCACTGTGATTCGCATTAAAGGAATCACGGAAACTTTGATTCTTGACTTCGTCGGGATCATGCAGCACAAAGACAGAATCACCCTGGTATTTTTCAAGATGATGTTCTAAGAATTTCAATGTGCCAGAAATATTGGATTGTAATCGCTGAGATATTTCCTCACGTACTAATCCCTTCATTTCATCCATTAGCTCGTGGTATTCTTCAAATTCCTCTTGAGTGTGAGGCTTGATTATCATTTTTGGGTCGGGAATGCCATACTTCTTGTCAAGATTGATGTTGTTAACATGGTATTCATCACTGTTCCAAATATCCTCAAAGTCCAGGTATGTAACATTGAAATAGCTTTCATACCAAGGTTCATCCTTGGGCTTGGGATCTTGTTTCGGCAGACCATTCAGGTGTTTTATTTCGAGCAAAACCCATTGCAGGACCTGATCCACCCCAGACATCACATCTATGAACCCGCTGTTCAGTAGATTGGATTGCTCACGATCTGTTTTCCACCTTTCTAAATAGAGAATTTTTTCAATGTTGTCATTGATGCCCTGCAGGTGTTTTTTTATATCCCGAATTTCTTTTTCTGGTTTTGTCATGCGTCCCTGGCATTTGATGGATGAATCTTAACAATGTAAAGTTACTGTTTAACTTCTTTTATCGGCGGCTTTGTGAAAAATGGATGATTTGCCATCAGGTCGGCGTTTTGTTCCGGTGTAATTTTAATGTATTTTAAAAATGATTTTTCGGACTTGTGGCCGGTGATCTTCATGATTGATATGCTAGGTACTCCGGCCAAATATGCGTTGGTAGCAAATGACCTGCGGGCTGTATGAACAGTAACAAGTTCCCACTTGTTATGACTGGTCTCAACTTTATTACCTCCTCTGGTTTGCGCTTTCATGACGAGCTCAACAATTCCGGCCTTCTCCGCAATTTCTTTTAAGTAGTCATTCATTTTCTGGTCACTGATTGCATTGGGTAGGCTTCCATCGTATTTGTCCAAGATTTCTAAAATTGTCCAATGCAGCGGTATCTCAACTGTTTCTCCGGTTTTCTCAGTTTTTACCCTGATTCTGGAGCCACCTTTGATAATGTTTTCTTTTCTTAGTTTAGACAAGTCGCCAAATCTTAGGCCAGTATAACAACCAATGATGAATAAATCCCGTTGGTGTTCCAGGCGCTTGTTGTCAGACAGATCCAATTCATACATGGTCGTGAGTTCGTTCTCGTTTAAGTAAATCGTGTCGGCTGTCTCAGCAAATACACGGAATTTTTTCGGCAGAACTTTTTGTGTATAACCCTTTTCAAGTGCATCATTATGAAAAACTTTGATGTTTTTGATATGGGTTCCGATGGTATTATAAGAAAACCGCTTTAGTTTAACAGGGTTGCCTTCTTTGTCCTTGGTAAGCACCGTTGCTTCATTGCAGAATCGTATGAACCCTTCATAAAATTCCATTGTCAGGTTATCAAATTCAAATTCCTGATCACTGGTTGCCTGGTATTCCTTTAGAACCGCCAAGGTAGTATTGTAATGTTTGATGGTCCAGGGTTTACGGTTTACGGTGGCGATGTATTGTTCGATTGCCGTAAAGAATGTAATTTTATCTGGCGTTACTTTTGGCTTTGGTTTGAGGACTTGTTCGAGTTCTTTGCGAAGTTTGTCAATAATCGGAGTTGCATTTTTGATCATGTGCTTATCGTAGCATGCCAGGGCTTTTTCTTCAATGTCAGTCAATCGTTCATTAGTTTCTTTGAAGTTCTTATATCTTTCGGTCTGCCTTGCCCGATGGTCAATCGGGTTCCAGTTCTTTGGATGGATCTTTTTCCCGGTGGAGAGGACGATGCGTTTCTGATCAATGTACATAACCAGAAAAATGAGTGTTTCCGCTATCGGTTTTTTCTCTTTATCGTCGGTTTTCTCTTTTTTCTCTTTCTTCGTTTTTGGATTCTTGAGAACAAATGTCACGGTTGCCATGGGTGTATATTTTAGACAACACAAAGATAATACAGGTGACGGTACAGGTGACGGTAAAAGTGTTTTAAATTGAATTTATTTATACACAACTGAATGTTGGTTATTTCGGAAAGCCTATAAACAGTGCGGTTTGTGATTCAGATTGATGTGATGGGTTTGAAACAGGTTGGTTCCACACCCGGGCACATGATCCGGGAAACCTTCCTATCTTTCAAGAGCCAATAATGTTTCGCTGCCATCTGAATGGTTTTTTCGCGCAGGTTTAATTATTTCCTTATATAACCATGGTTGAATGTTCGTCCTGCAACTTTTATTTATTCTAAATAAGATTTCAGCCCGTTTTTGTTGTATCTTTGCATAAACCTTAACAAACAACATATTGCAAAAAGAATCCCCCAACAATCAACGTGAAACATCAACCACTTCCTGGATAAAAATTGTTACGAAATACAACAGCCCCGATGCCCTGAAAAGCTGGTGGCAGCTCTCCGCTAACCTTTTCCTCTATTCATTTGCCTGGTTTCTGATGTATGAAAGTCTTTCCATATCCTGGTGGATTACCCTCGGACTCTCTTTTCCCGCAGCAGGGATGCTCGTCAGGCTGTTTATCATTTACCATGATTGCGGTCATGGAGCATTTTTCAAATCGGGCAGGTTGAATGATGCAGCAGGCCTTTTTATCGGCATCCTCACTTTCACCCCCTATTACAGCTGGTCGCATGAGCATTATATCCATCATGAAACGGCCGGGAATCTTGACAAACGCGACATCGGCGATGTATGGACCCTCACCGTTGACGAGTACCAGAAAAGTTCAGCCTGGACCCGCATCATGTACCAGTTTTACCGGCATCCGGTCACAATGTTCGGGATCGGGGCCTTTTTAGTGTTTGTAATCGTCAACCGGTTTACGAGGAAGTCAATGGACAACAAGGCCCGGCTGGGGGTTTACGCCACCAACGCGGGGTTGCTGCTCTTTGCTGCTTCCATGAGCTGGATGATCGGATTCAAAGCATTTATCCTGATACAATTGCCAATCATCTCCATTGCCGGGATCATGGGGTTCTGGCTGTTCTATGTTCAGCACCAGTTCAATCCCGTCTACTGGGCACGCACCGGAACCTGGGATTATAAAAGAATGGCGCTGGAAGGCAGTTCCTATTACAAACTCCCGAGGATCCTTCAATACTTCTCGGGGAATATCGGGTTTCACCACATTCATCATCTCAGCCCACTGATCCCGAATTACAAGCTATCGAAATGCCATCGTGAAAACGAGCTCTTCCGGGAGATCAAACCGCTCACTTTTTGGGCAAGCTTCAAGACCCTCACCTACCGCCTGTGGGATGAGAATGCACAGGAGATGGTGAGTTTCAGGAAGATGAGGATGAGCAGGACGTGACAAGTGACAAGTGACAAATGACGGGTCCTATTGGCGGATGATTTTCACTGTTTCAGTCTGATTTCCGCAAACCATATGAATAAAATAGACCCCGGCTGGTTGATCTGACAGTTCGAATTCATGCGTTCCACGGCCCGTCAGCTCTTTGGTGAGTACTTTTTCGCCATGAAGTTTATATATTTCAACCTGGATTGTCGCTGAAGTTGCCTTTTCAGAAAGTTCAACCATGAATCTCCCGGTTGTAGGATTCGGGTAAACTTTAAAAAAGGATGCAGTTGCAGTAATCCATTCATCCTCCGTTCCGCTGGCAGAGAGTCCCTGCGGTGCTGCCGGTGTTGCACAATACTGGTGGTTTACTGTAATATAACCATGCATATAACCTCCTGCACTGGCAAGGGTACCCGGGAAAAAGGCGATCTTTTCCCCGGCAATCAGGGTGGCACTGCCTCCGTTCTGAATCGTGAAAGTCGTGCCTCCCCCGGCTACCAGCAACGTTCCGGTGGCATTGTAGCAACTTGTCTGGGCGTTTACGATTGTTACGTTCTGCACAGTATTGTTCTGTATCCCATGAGGCCCCGGGCCTGTCGGGAAATAACCATGGCAAACAGAGCAATCCGACAGTGTCCCTGCAGATCCCTGCAAGGCAGTGTTTTGCACATTATCCCGGTCATTGCCTGTCGGTAAAATGGCATGGGGAGAACCATGACAGGTACTGCAATATAATCCTCCATGCCCCCAGGAGTTACGGAATAGTTTCCCGGGTTCTTCGGCATAATTTGCCCCATGGCATGCAGTTGCACCGCAAGAAGGTTCCTGAAGCCATGGATTTCGGCCCTGGTCGATGCTATGACCTACATTTGAAACACTCCCGTGGCAATCCTGACATTTTGTAACAGCGCCCGTTGTACGGTGCATCACGTCTCTCCAGCATTGCGTATTTGGCCCCGGATGGCATTTGTAACAGTCGTTGGTCGTCCCGGTTTTGATAAACTCACCGTGCTTTTCGTGGATAACCTGGGAAAAAGGTGGAATCCCGGGCAATCCGGGCTTACCCAGCGCATTGTCGGAATGGCAGTTTGCACAAAAGATGGGTCGGTTATTGATGTTAAACCCCGATACTTTTTCATGCATCTGGAGTATATTCATTTCACTCGAATGGCATCCGGAACTTACACAATTGATCTCGTGCGACACAGGAATGACACTCTGGGTGGATGCCAGCCACTGATTGTCTGGCGAATATGCTTTGATGAGGGTCAACTGGTAAGGATCGGGAACGGCAGGCGTTGCATCGGGGTAAGCGGTGACCGGAATCCCTTCGACATGGAAACTGTTGCTGGTATCCGACAACATGATTCCAGACATGCCGAAACCGGTAAGTCCAACGTTTAGCGGCAATGCTACTCCGAAAAGCTGCTGCGCATAGCTCCAGAAATTGGATTTTGTTGCCGACTGCGTATTTCCCGGTATTTCATAAGTAACATAGATTCCGCTTAAACCTGTCATGACAGCAGGCAATGCTGTGGCGCTTCCCTTCAGAATGACCTGGGCCTTCTGGTTGTTATAAGGCGGCAGTATGCACATCGTTGAAAAGTCCAGGTTCGCACAATGCATCCCGAGATCATTCCATGCCACGACGATATACTGCGGAGTTAAAGGAGCTGATTTTTCTTTTGATTTCGGGTTGGATGCCCAAAGTAGCGAAGAGGCTGAAAAACTCAACATGATGAGAAGGCAGACTTTTTTCATGAATATCTGTATTAGGAATTTATATATATCTATATACAAAGATATCTATATATGAAAGAAGTTGCCTGACAATTTGAATTTAACCGGAAATTTAGATCCATTCCAAATTGAAAAGCCCCGAACAGAGGAAGATGGAAATTAATGAGGATCATCGCAAGAATGCGTCCTTTTATCAGTGAGGCCCATTTTTTTCACAAGTAAATTTTATTTTAGTTTTTTACACGAAGAACCACGAAGGAAACACGAAGGAAACACGAAGAACCGCGAAGAAGATGAAGAAACCGGATTTAACCTGAAACCTGGTTCCCTGTCGAAACAAATCATTGGCGCTGACATTGAGATTCATCGATTGCCCGTGATGTGTTTACTGAAATCACCTTTTAAAGTTTTCATGATCTATAACCGAGAAAAATGGAATCGGGAGCTGAATGTCAAGAATTTTAACCTTCGTGAAAGAAATTGACATGAGGGGTGCATTATTGCGATGAACCATTAAAAAGAAACCCGATAGCCGCCTGGAAAAAAACCAAACGTCCATCGGGTAAAAACAATCTATCTTCCTAAATCGTAAATCGTAAATCGTAAATCGTAAATCGTAAATCGTAAATCGTCACTTGATCACCACCAGCTTCTTCACCATCAGCCTGGTTTCGGTCTTCACGATGATGTTGTAGGTTCCCTGTGAAGCAGCGGAGAGGTCGATCTGGTATTCCTTCTCCCCTTTGCACAACTTTTTCAGGATAACCTGTCCGTTTATATCCTGTACGGAGACCTCCATGGGGCGCGTATCAGCCTGGCCGGGAATGATTTCAAAAATTCCTTTTGTCGGATTCGGATAGATACGGATGCCATCGGAAGCAGTTTCGCCCACCCCGTTGGCTGCTTTAGCCTGGGTCACCGTTACGGTTTGCGCCGGCAGTCCGGCTACCTTTACCTCGACGTTTGCCACGCGCGGCTGGTCGGCCGTATTCACGGTATAATCTGCCACGATGGTGCCATTGCCCGATCCTGCAGTAGTCAGGGTACACCAGGAGGCATCGCCAACGACGATCCAGTTTGAATTGGATGCAACTTCAAAGGCGGTACTGCCTGCCACTGCAGAGACATTCTGATTGGCCGGAGTGACTGAAAGGGTGGCGGCGGCACCAGCCTGGGTGACGGTTACCGTGATGGAGGCCAGGCCGGGTGCTGTAACCGTAACGGAGCATATCCTCGGGATTACAGAAACATTCTCCTGGTAGTTGGCCGCAATCGTTCCATTGTTTGAACCGGCACTTGTCACGGTACACCACGCTGCATCGCTCACAACGGTCCATGTAGTATTGGAGGTCACGCCAAATTGCGTATTGCCCGCCGGGGACGGGACATTCTGATTGGCGGGGGTTATGGAAAGCAACGGCGCCGCACCTTCCTGGGTGACGGTTACTGTCTGTATTCCAGCGCCAAGGCCGGTAACTGTAACGTGAGCTATTCGCGAACCCACTGACAAATTTTCCCCATAACCGGCCCTGATGGTATCATTGCCTGTGGCTGCGCCGGTCACCGTACACCATGCTGCATCGCTTTCAACCGTCCAGCTGGTGTTGGAGGAAACCAGGAAATTGGTATTGCCTGCCGGTGCCTGTACATTCTGGTTGGGTGGTGTTACTGCAATAAAGGGGGCCAGTGGCGTGGAAAATTTAACTTTGAGACCGGAAGCAGATCCTCCCGAACTTGTACCGACAACCCTGAAAAAATAGTTGGTGTCGCTCAGAAGACCAGAAACATCGGCGCTTACATTCACACTGGCTGACCCGGAACCGGCTGATACGGAAGGTGTGGAAGAGTTAAGCGTCATTGGAGTGTTGCCATATTCAAAATGGTAATCGGTTGGAACCCCGTTGGGATTCACGGTGCCATTCAGCGTGGCTGTTGTCGCGGTAACTGCTGATGCTGCCAGGGTGGCTACCGTCGGGCCAAAGTTGTATTTGAACGAGGCGATGCGTGTTTTCCGGCTGCTGCCGCTGCCAATGTATTCAGAAGTAAACCAGAAAGTTTTATCGTCGGTCGGATCAACGGATAACAGGGAATAATCGCCCCACCGGTTGGCGCCGGTCTGGGAATTCGCGCCCAGCTGGATCGTATCTTCTGCGATGTCGAGAATCCCGGAGGCATTGGCATATTCTGTCGGTGACTGGCCGCAGAAGAAAATGCTGGGGTACATGGTGGTACTTGAAACCGAATAGCCAAGCCCGATCGTTCCGTAACCGTTGAGCATGATGCTGCCCATCCAGCGGCTGTTGGCATCGGGGGCATAGGTACCCTGCTGCCTCACTTCCCAGTTAGCCGCTGTTTTGCGAAGCTCATACCAGCGGATTCCTGCATGCCTGACTCCGTCGACATTGACTGTCTGGCAACATACGATTGTCTGGTAGGTCCCGAAATTACGGTATTGCGGTACGTTCATAATCACCTGGGGAATGCCGTCCACCCGCTGGCCGGTACCCTTCTGTTCGATGTTGTTCCAGTTATTGCCAAAGCTGCTGCTGAAAGGCTGCACATCGAGTTGCTGGGTGCGCACAAAGCCGGAGTTTGAGGGGGTTGTCCAGTCAACCGTTAATTCATAAAGCCAGAGCTGGTCCACACCTCCGCCCAAAGCGTCATCATTGAATGCGATATAGAGGCCGGGGGCTCCGGCTGGAGCGGCGGGGCCATCATTGTCAACGGGAGGAACACACATAAAACCATCCACCGAAGTGGGGCGCCATGCGTTTTTGAAGCCCAATCCCAGCGCAGTTCCTCCGGTGAGCATCTGCTCACGCTGGAACACGTAAATGTCATTCCCTGAACTGTTGTTGTCGCCCATGTAATAACCATCGTGCCAGACACTGAATTTGGGGTAGTCGGGCATGGAGGCTACGGGGAAGGAGTACTGATGCCATGCACCCGTAGGGTCGTTGGTAGCGGAAACCGCGATCATCATGTAGTTTGTGCCTGAATTCGGGATGGAGAACTCTGTCGCCACCCAGCGGTCGGCCTGGTCGTCATATAAGACGATTGGATCACCGTCGTTGCGGTTTGATCCCGGAACACCGCCAAAAAGCTGGTTCATGTTGGTAGGGCCTGCAACCAGCGCACCTGATTTATCATAGATGGCATACACCGTATTGATGGTCTGCATGAAATGATTCGGACCGGAAGTGCCATTGCAATCAGGAGGATAATAAGGCGACGTTTGCCCGTCAAAATTCATGATGGCAGCCTTATTGCCCATGGTGGTCCCCATGGCGTCCTGCCAGGCAGGGTCGGCACCTTTGGGCAAGGCCGTAGATGCGAATGGGAAAACACGGTTTTTAAGATCTTTGTTCAGTGTACGTGTAAGCCCTTTCAATTCCAGCTGATGAAATTCGTCGGCTGTCATCCGGGGAATCTCGCGCAGCGGTTTGCTGAGCCCCAGGTAGGTGCCGGTTATTATTTCCGTAGGATGAACGGGCATGTTCTGCGCCTGCAGGGCAAACATTAACAAGGATAATGCTGTTGTAAAAAAGAAGTTACGTGCCATTTTTTTATGTTTGGTGGATTGGGTTACAAAGTTAACAAAAAAATTGTTTGTTATGGTCGGGGATGAGAAATTGTATTCGTGACGCATGACGAGTGGGGCGTGACGGACAATTAATATTGATCTTATCTTTTTTGGTCTTTTTTTTTTATCTTTACAAAAAGATTTCCCATGAAATCTCTTTATGTTCCCAAAGTTCTCTTCCATGACCGCCAGAAAATCAAGATCAGCAGAACCGGTAAAGGAAAAAACATCAGCAAAGCCTGGTCTCAGGCAATTTCCCATTGTAGGCATCGGAGCTTCCGCGGGCGGGCTGGAAGCTTTGGAGCAATTTTTCAGCAACATGCCCAGTAACAGCGGAATGGCGTTTGTGGTGATCCAGCATCTTGATCCAAATCATGCCGGGATCATGCCCGAACTGCTGCAGCGGATAACCCCAATGAAAGTATACCAGGCATCCGATGGCCTCAGCGTGAAACCGGGTTGTGTCTATGTGATCCCTCCCAACAAGAGCCTGTCGATCCTCCATGGCGCGCTTCAGCTGTTCGATCCGGTTGAATTGCGAGGTTTGCGTTTGCCCATCGATATTTTCTTCCGTTCGCTGGCGCTCGACCGGCTGGACAAAAGCATCGGCATCATCCTTTCCGGGATGGGCTCCGATGGCAGTCTGGGGCTTAAAGCAATTAAAGAAAAAAACGGCATCGTGCTGGTGCAGGACCCAATGTCGGCCAAATTCGATGGAATGCCACGCAGCGCCATCGAAGCCGTAATTGCCGACATTGTGGCACCCGCGGAGATATTGCCGGTCAAACTGGTCGATTTCCTTAAGTACATTCCGTCCGTAAGAAAAGAACCGGGTATAACTGAAAAAAACAACGATTGCATTGACAAGATCATCATCCTGCTCCGGGAACAAACAGGGCATGACTTTTCATTGTACAAGAAAAACACCTTGCTGCGACGCGTCGAACGGCGCAAGGGTGTTCACCAGATTGACAAGATATCGCATTACGTCCGTTTTCTTCAGGAAAATTCCTCAGAAGTGGAGGTCTTGTTCAAAGAATTGCTGATCGGGGTTACCAGTTTTTTCCGTGATGCTGCCGTGTGGGAAGAGCTCAGGGATAATATTCTTCCTCAGCTGATCATCGAGGTTCCCAACGGGTATGTTCTTCGCGCCTGGGTCATGGGGTGCTCCACCGGTGAAGAGGCATATTCGCTGGCCATCGTTTTTAAAGAGGCGATGGAAAAAATTAAAAAACACAAAAACATCACTTTACAGATTTTCGCCACCGACCTCGACCGTGATGCCATCGACCTGGCGCGTATGGGCGTTTACTCAGCCAACATTGCCGGTGATGTATCGCCCGAAAGACTTGCACGGTTTTTTAGCGGGGATGCAGAAGGTTATGTCGTGAATTCCTCCATACGTGAAATGGTTGTATTTGCTCCGCAGAATGTGACCAAAGACCCGCCATTTACAAAACTCGATATCCTCACTTGCCGCAATGTATTGATATATATGGAGCCGGAATTGCAGAAGAACCTGATCGGACTCTTCAATTACAGCCTGAACCCAAGAGGAATCATGGTGCTTGGCTCCGCCGAAACAATCGGAAACCGGAACGAAGGATTTGAAGAACTTGACGGCCGGCTGAAGATCTTCAGACGCTCGTTAACACCGGTTGCACCCGATCTTTTTGATTTCCCGAGCTCCTATTCGCGTGTAAGCCGGGGCCCTGCAGAACCAAAGGCAACCATGAAGGCACCTGAAAACATCCAATCCCTTGCCGATCAAATTTTACTTCAGCGTTTTGCCCCTGCCAGCGTGCTGGTAAGCGCGAAAGGTGACATCGTTTACATTACCGGGCGTACCGGGAAATACCTTGAACCGGTTGCCGGAACGGCAAGTCTGAACATATACTCGATGGCGCGCGAAGGCTTGCGGAATGAGCTCCCTGGCGCCTTCCGCAAAGCCTTGCAAAATTTCGATCCCGTGATTATCAGGAATGTTGAAATTGGGACCAACGGCGGAACCCAGTTTGCAGATGTCACTATTCAGCGACTGGAGAGCCCCGAATCCATCAGGGGCATGGTGATGGTCGTTTTTTCCGAAGTCCAGCCCACGGTAAAAGAGACCGTGAACCCTGTACAGGATAAACCTGTCGAAAACCTCAGGCAATCAAAATTGACATTCGAACTGCAGCGAAGTTACGAGGATCTCCAAAGCACCCGAGAAGAGATGCAGGCTTCTCAGGAGGAATTGAAATCAACCAACGAAGAGTTGCAATCAACCAACGAGGAGTTGCAATCGACCAACGAGGAGCTCACTACATCCAAAGAAGAGATGCAGAGCATGAACGAAGAACTGCAAACCGTAAACACCGAGTTGCGGAGCAAAGTAATGGATTTCGTGCGGGCAAACGACGACATGAAAAACCTTTTAAACAGCACCGGCATCGCAGCCCTTTTCCTCGATAAGGATTTGAATATAAGGAGATTTACCGACCAGGCAACCAATATCTTCAAACTGCGCTTTGGCGATATCGGCCGGCCCTTTACCGACTTGTCAAGCGACTTGCAGTACCCCGACATGGTAAGCCATGCAAGGAAGGTGATCGAAACCCTGATTCCCATCGAAACAGCCGTTACAGCAAACGAAGGAAGATGGTTCAGCGTCCGGATCATGCCCTATCGCACGCTTGAGGATCGTATTGCAGGACTGGTCATCACATTCACTGACATTACATTCACAAAAAAGCTGGAAACAGAGTTGAAAGAAGTAAAAGGAGCCCTGCTCGAAGCAAGGAAACCCGATGGAAAAAAATGAACCGGCAGGAATCAAAATTCTTCGCAAAAAGGCTGAATTGTTTTTGAAGAAGCGAGGATCAGAAACTGATCCGAAAGAAGTACGTTAATTTTTACAATTCCAGAGTATGAGTACAGATAACCCTTTTGATGCAGATAACCTTCGTCAGAAAGCGGAAAAAATATTGACAAACAAGCCATCTTCCTCCGATCCGGCAATAACGGAAATCGAAAGGCTGAAACTTCTCCACGACCTTGATGTTCACAGGATTGAACTGGAACTCCAGAATGAAGAGTTACGCCATGCCTGGGCTGTGGGAGAAGTTGCGCTGAACAAGTATGCCGAACTTTACGATTTTGCACCTTCAGGTTATTTCACCCTGACAAAAGAAGGTGAGATTGTCGACCTGAACCTCGTCGGGGCAATCCTGCTTGGCCGGGAGCGAATGCACTTAAAGCATTGCCGGTTCGGGGTATTTGTTTCGGATGACACCAAACCTGTATTCAACCATTTTCTCAACTGTGTATTCGGCAGCAGGACCAGGGAATCGTGTGAGCTGATCCTGTCGGGGAATCCCCAAAAGCCCATGTTTGTTCATCTTGCCGGCATCGCCGCTGAAAAGAAAGAACACTGTCTTGTTACCGCTGTTGACATCACCGAGCGGCATCATCTCGAAGTTGCCCTGAAGCAGCAGGTTGCCGAACTTGAACAAATGAACAGGTGCATGATGGACAGAGAACTGAAAATGGTTGAACTCAAACAGGAAATCAATGAACTGCTCGGGAAGGCGGGGGGGAAAGCGAAATATGAAATTCATACGTGACAGGTGACAAGTGACTAGTGATAAATGATCAGTGACAAGTGACAAATGACAAATGACAAGTTATTGGGGCGCCAGAAGGAAGGTTTGATTTCTAGCCGTTTCCGGTTTACCAATTGCATTTGCGGGGAACTTTTTTGGATTTTGTCCGGTTAATATTTATTTTTGCCGCACACATAACAACATTACGATATGAAAATAGTAAAAGAGTTCAAGGAATTTGCCATGCGGGGCAATGTGATCGACCTCGCCGTTGGTGTGATCATCGGGGCGGCTTTCGGAAAGGTTGTAGGATCTCTTGTCAATGATATCATCATGCCTCCAATAGGGGTGCTGGTAGGCGGAATGGACTTTAAAAGCCTGGCGCTCACCATCCGGGAAGCTGTGACTGACCCGGCTACAGGGAAAATCGCAAAAGAGGCTGTCACCTTAAAGTACGGAAATTTCATCCAGACGCTGGTTGACTTCACCATCGTGGCTTTTGCCATTTTCATGATGGTCAAAGCGGTGATGAACCTTACCCGCAAGAAAACAGAAGAGGCCCCGGCGGTACCCCCTGCTCCTACCAAAGACCAGGAGCTGCTCACGGAGATCAGAGACCTGTTGAAAAAATAGTTATCAAATTAAGTTAAACACAATAGACACATTAGAGCACAATAGAAAAGCACAATAGAATTTTCAAAATCATCCTTTTATAATTCGCACAATAGATTACAATAGAATAACACAACAGGATATGCAAAATCACATATTCAACATGAAAACCTTATCCCACTAAAATTAAAGAATTTTTCAACTGTGCCTTTCTATTGTGCCCTAATATGCCTATTGTGTTAAAATCAAACCAAAACTTAAAAGCAATGAAAAGGATTACTACTTTTATTTTAATATTATGCCTAACCGGCAGCCTTTCTGCCCAGGAAATTCAAAGGACAGCCAAAGCCAAAACCGAAATTATGGCTGAACTTCAGCCTGATACTGCTGTCAAACATTGGTTTGTGATGGGTTCAGGATCGCTCCAGTTTACGCAGGCTTCTTTCTCAAACTGGTCCTCAGGAGGACAGAATTCGCTTGGCCTCGTGGCATGGGTCAACTTCAAGGCAAATTACAGAAACGGAAAACATATCTGGGCCAATAACATCGACCTGGGATACGGATTCAACATCCTCGGCAAAGGAAGCGACGCCCAATTTACCAAAACAGATGATAAAATCGACATCACTACTGCCTATGGTTATGAACTCCACAATAATAAAAAATGGTACCTGACCGTCCTGGCAAATTTCCGATCACAGTTTGCCGACGGGTTCAACTATCCCAATGACTCTGCCGTCATTTCCAAATTCATGGCTCCTGCATATGCAGTTGTGGGTATCGGCATCACCTACAGCCCGGCAAAATGGTTCACCCTTTATGTTTCACCCTCTTCAGGGCGTTTCACCTTCGTCCTCGACCAGCAGCTGGCCGATTCAGGTGCATTCGGTGTGGAACATTCCTACAAAGATGCATCCGGCTTTCATCACGGAAGTACCACGAAGGGTGAATTCGGCCCTTATGTACGTGCCGACCTGAACAAAGACCTTGCTAAGAACATCAATCTTACCACCACCGTGGAATTGTTTTCAGATTACCTGCATAAATTCGGCAACATCGATGTAAACTGGAGCCTTTTATTAAGCCTGAAAGTCAACAAATGGCTGGCCGCATCTATACAGACCCAACTTATCTATGACGATGATGTTCCGCCACAACCCGGTTCAAGTTCAATGACCCAGTTTAAAGAGATGCTGGGAATAGGCCTGACCTATAAATTCAGGTAACCCGGGTGATGCAATTATTTTTTAAGAATACCCGTTCACAGGGAGCGGGTATTTTTTATTGATAAATTCTGTATTTTTGTGAAAAAAGAGAGATATCATGGCAAATCATTCAGAACACCACACCGGTCATCTTACGCATGAAGAGCTGAAATTCAGGGAACACACCGAACGGGCAGCCAATTTTATCAAGATCGACCTTTTCCGGTCGGCACGCGAGGAGTTCGAGGCTGCCTTGCAATACAGGCCGGGGGAAGCCACCTGTATCAGGCAGATAGAAGTGATGAATGCCAACATCGCGCGCGACCGGAAAACAGTTTTTGTCGTGGCGCCGCTGGTCATTATCCTGATTGTTGCTATTGCCCTGCTTGTATAAACGATTACCAGGTTTCGATGATTATTGCACGAAGAGACACGAAGAAGGCACGAAGAGACACGAAGGAATAAGCTTCGCGATCCGTTTGACATGAAGAACATACCGGGAACCATGAAAGAAAGGAAGATAAAACAGATTGCACTTGTCAGGAATGATCCCTGGCTTGAGCCTGTTGCAGCTGAGATTGAATCACGTTACGAGCGCTACCGGCAAACTTTGCAGGAGATCGAAGAACACTGGAACAGCCTGGGCGAATTTGCCAATGTCTACAAGTTTTATGGATTTAATTACGACCGCCTGCTCAAGGGCTGGTATTACCGCGAATGGGCGCCAAATGCCCAGGATCTCTACCTTTTTGGCGATTTCAACAACTGGCAGCGCTATTCGCACCGGCTTACCCCAAACAAGTATGGCCAGTGGGAAATTTTCCTTCCCGATGCCGAATATAAGGATCGCTTCACCCACCAGAGCAGGGTCAAGGTGATGGTTCATTCCGATGCCGGCTGGCATGAAAAGATACCCGCCTATATCCACCGGGTGATCCAGGATCCGGCCACGCTGGGTTTTTCAGGACAGCACTGGTCGCCCCGCAACCCGTTCGACTGGTCTGACGATCATTTTGACATCCGTCAACTGAACGAATTGCTGATTTACGAATGTCACGTTGGGATGGCCCATGAGCAGCTATCCGTTGGCACTTTTGTCGAATTTGCCGATTACCTCATACCCTATATTAAAAACTCCGGGTACAACACTATTCAACTGATGGCCATTGCCGAGCATCCCTATTATGGCTCCTTTGGTTATCATGTAACCAACTTTTTCGCTGTTTCTTCGCGTTTCGGAACACCGGAAGAGCTAAAGTACCTTATCAAAAAAGCCCATGAACAGGGCATCGCCGTTCTGATGGACGTGGTTCATTCCCATTCCGCCAAGAACACCATTGAAGGGCTTAACCAGTTCGATGGCTCCGACGATCAGTATTTTCACCCGGGCGACCGGGGAAATCACCCGCACTGGGATTCGAAATGCTTCAACTACGGCAAGCGCGAAGTATTGCAGTTCCTCCTTTCCAATCTGAAATACTGGCTGAAGGAGTTTCATTTTGACGGATTCCGGTTCGACGGCGTAACCTCCATGATGTATTTTGACCATGGATACCGGGAGGTATGGGACCGCGACGGCTATTTTAAAGATGGTGTGGAATGGGATGCTTTGGTCTATATGCAACTCGCCAATACGCTCACCCACAAAGTCAAGCCACATGCTGTGACCATTGCCGAGGATGTAAGCGGCATGCCGGGACTATGCCGGCCTGTGCGCGACGGCGGCATCGGGTTTGATTACCGGCTTGCCATGGCTATTCCCGACTTCTGGATCAAGGTGTTGAAGGAAAAAAAGGACGAAGAGTGGGATATCCATGAATTATGGTCGGTGATGACCGACCGCCTTCCTGATGTCAAAACGGTGGCCTATTGCGAGTCGCACGACCAGGCGCTTGTTGGCGACCAGACCATCGCCTTCCGGCTGATGCAGAGCGAGATCTATTTTAAGATGAGCAAAAAAGATGAAAGTTATGTCATCGACCGCGGCATCGCCCTGCATAAAATGATCAGGCTCATCACCATCGGCCTTGGGGGACAGGCTTACCTGAACTTCATTGGCAATGAATTCGGCCATCCAGACTGGGTTGATTTTCCGCGTGAAGGGAACAACTGGAGTTTCCAGTATGCCCGGCGGCAATGGTCGCTGTTGCAGAATCCCGATCTTAAGTACCGGTTTCTTGCAGCCTTTGACCGGGCCATGATCGCCGTGGTGAAGAACTACAAACTTTTCGATACCGGTTTTGGCGACCAGTTGAACATGGACGGTGAAAACCAGACCATCATTTTCAAGCGACAGGGACTCATTTTCATTTTCAACTTCCATGTAAACAAGTCCATCCCCGATTATGAATTCGCAATACCCGAGCCGGGCGATTATCGTATCATACTGGATACCGACCGACCGGAATTCGGCGGATCCGGCAGGGTGAATGACCAGCTTGTCTATACCACGCAGTATCATGAAGCGGATGAGACCCACCACCTGAAAATTTATAACACCAACCGCACTGCACTCGTCTTTGAAAGGATCGGTTAGCCTTTATTATTTTCGTATCTTTGCCCGACAATCCTGAGTTAAATTTACGATCCTATGAATTTCCCTGTTCATCCTGCCATCATCCGGAAAATCATGCTGTTATCCGTGTTGATGCCTCTCTTTTGCATTTTCATTTTTCCCGTGAAAGTGCTTTCGGCTACCCCGGATACAACCTGCTCTGTCTCCTTCAGTGTGAACATGACGAAAGCGGTGAACCAGCACCTTTTCTCCCCGGATTCAGATTTTGTCTATCTTGTCGCCGATCATGGCATTGAACCGGTAAGGCTTCTGCGTGAACCCGGCTATGTGTATACCGGCGCTCTGTTAAACCAGCTTGACTCCGGGGTTACCTATCACTATAAATTCAGGATCAACGATAATGTGATGGAAACGGTAAACCGTTCCGTTACTGCGGGCCCGGTTATGATCAACGTGTCGGCATGGTGGAACAACGAGCCCCTGAACATCACTACATTCCTGGTTAATATGAAATATGCCGTCCAATCTGGTAAGTTTCACCCGCTGACTGATTCGGTTTGCATCGTTGGCACGATGAACGGCATGCAGGCCGCTCCCAAAATGCAGCGGATGGACACAACGCTTACATACGCCTACGTTGACACCCTGCTCGTTCCCGGTTCCGTTCAGCAATACAAATACCGCATCAATGCCGATTCAAGCGGACTGGAGTTGCTGTACAGGCCTTCCCGGATTACCAGGATCCCCGATACCCTGCTCCGGGTTACAAGTGATTTCAACAATTTCAACCCTGCCAAACGGCTGATGACATTTAAATGCGACATGGGTTATTATGTCAAGGCGCACCATTTCGATGTTTCTTCCGACTATATTGACGTTGCCGGGAATTTCAATGGATCCGTTGCAAACGATGTTTTGTTCGACAGGACTGGGGATACCATCTACACTCTTGAAAAATATATTGATACGACCTGGTTCCACCAGGGGCCGCTGGCGTTTAAATTCAGGATCAACGGAAACTGGAATACCGCCGAGTTGACAGGAAAACCCAACCGGATCTATAATTTTCACGATACAATCCATCAGAATCCCGACATTTTTTCCTGCCACTACAATAATCTCGATCCTTCCATCCCAACACCGCCATGGGTATACAACGTGGATATCCAGGGATTGCTGATCTATAAAAAATTCCTGACCGGGATCTATTCCTATGAAAATGTCAATGGCATCCCCGAGGGACAGTCGACCTACCGCTGGCTGAGGAGCAACAATCCACAGGGCACAAACGCAATCCAGATCGATTCCGGTTTGAAAATCACTTACACTGTCGACACCCTTGACATAGGAAAATGGCTGGTGTTTGAAATAACCCCCAAGGCAGTGCGGGGCGATTCGCTCACCGGCAAAACGGTGCGCGTCGTATCCTCAAACAGCATTTCGGCCTGGGATGTTGGCATCGGTGACAATCAGGCGCTGATCACCAGGGTTTTCCCCAATCCTGCCAGCAATTATGTCACGGTCGAATCAAAAAAAGAGGTCGACCGGGTCGAATTGATCAACTACCTGGACCAGGCGGTCCTGGTTAGAAACGGTGTTGGCCTGAAATCGGTCACCCTCCCCGTTGGAAATTTACCCAAAGGATTATATATTCTGAAGGTCACCACCCGGACGGGCCAGTTCGGGGTTGCCCGGGTGATCAGGGACTGAGGTCACGTCAGCAGAAAATCCAGGTTTTCATTTTCCCGGAATTCCTGTGCCTCCATGCCAAAACGGAAGAGGCGCAGCGGGCGGTTTCCAACAAGGCTCATCGTATCACCGATCACCTTCAGGAGGCATCCTTCACGCAGGCCCACTACTGTAACATCCCTGTTTACCGTCAGGAATTCAAGAATGCGCTGTTCGCGGGTTTCGCCTGCATGGCCTTCGGGGTTGACATCAAGATAATGCGGGTTGATCTGGAAAGGAATGAATTTAAGGCAGTTGAAGGATGGAGGTTCGCATATGGGCATGTCGTTGGTGGTTTTCATCGTCGGGCATGCCACGTTGGCCCCTGCACTCCAGCCAACAAACGGGATCCCCCGCGACACCTTTCTCCGGATGGCTTCCATCACCCCAAGCTCCTGCAGCATCAGCGCCAGGTGAAAAGTGTTTCCGCCACCGATCACGATCGATTCCGCCTCATTCACGGCAATCACCGGGTTGGGTTCACGATGGATTGAATTCAGGACAAAACCCATCTCCCTGAAAATTTTCTTCACCCGATCTTCATAGAGGTCAAATGATTTTTCAATGCCTGAAGCGGTGAGGTTTACACCTGCATAGGGAATGAACAGTACTTTCCGCACCCCGAATCCCGACAGAAAATCCTTGATATGCGTGCGCGGCCAGGCCAGGTATTCCTCGCCGGCATTTGTAGAATTGCTGATCAGTAAAAGATTTCGGATCATATGTAATATTTGGGCCATAAAAGTAATAGAAACTTCTTACTTTTGAACCATGGTAGAGACAAAAAATCGCAACCCAACCAAAGAAAAGCCCGCCTTACGCTTCTGGCAGGTGTGGAACATGAGTTTTGGCTTCCTCGGCATCCAGTTCGGATTTGCTTTGCAAAACGGAAATGCTTCCCGTATTTTGATGACTTTTGGCGCGGATGTTCACCATTTGAGCTGGTTCTGGCTTGTTGCACCCATTACCGGCATGATCATTCAGCCGATCGTGGGCTATATGAGTGATAAAACCTGGTGCCGTCTGGGCAGGCGGAGGCCCTACTTCCTGGCGGGTGCATTCCTGACAAGCATCGCGTTGGTCCTCATGCCCAATGCTCCCCACCTGGCATCATTTATCGCTCCCATGTTCATCGGAGGCGGGTTGCTGATGATCATGGATGCATCCATCAACATAAGCATGGAACCCTTCAGGGCCCTGGTTGCGGATAAACTGCCGGAAAGCCAGCATACGCTTGGGTTCTCTGTTCAAACACTGCTGATTGGCATAGGGGCCGTGGTTGGGTCGTGGTTGCCCTATATCCTGGGAAACTGGTTCGGAATTTCAAAAGATGCCAGCTCACACGGACTTATTCCCGATAATGTCACCTATTCATTCTATTTCGGGGCATTCGTGCTCCTTTCATCCATCTTATGGACTGTATTTACAACCTCTGAATATCCTCCGGAAATACTGGTTCAAACGGGAGAACCGGAGAAGCCTGCGAAGTTTTTTATCCCGCCTGTCATGATCAAACTGCTGCTTGTGCAGTTTTTCTCATGGTTTGCCCTTTTTTCGATGTGGGTCTACACAACACCGGCGGTTGCATTGAAGTTTTACGGCACCACCGATCCAAATTCCCCTGCCTTCCAGGATGCAGGAAACTGGGTAGGAATCCTGTTTGGCGTTTACAACGGCGTTTCAGCGATCATTGCCATGTCACTTCCTGTTATCGCCAAAAGGTTTTCCAAAAAAGCAACCCATGCCATGGCCCTCGCCATTGGAGGCGTGTCGCTGCTCTCATTCCTTATTTTCAGCAATCCCCATTTACTGATCATTCCCATGATCGGCATCGGCATTGCCTGGGGAAGCATCCTGGCCATGCCCTATGCCATGCTGGCCAGTTCCATTCCTCCCAAAAAAATGGGTGTCTACATGGGACTGTTTAACATGTCAATCACAATCCCCCAGATCGTAAGCGGAATCACATCCGGCCTGATCCTGAAATATTTCTTTGCCGACAACCCGATCCTTTGCATTGTAATGGCCGGGGTCAGCATGTTCCTGGGGGCCGTGAGTGCATTGTTTATAAAGGAAAAGGAACCAGTGTAGGAAAAAACAATGCAAACAATGCAGAGAATGCAAGCAATGCAGGAAATGCAGAAATGTAATACATAAAAAAATTTCAAAATTTTTAAAATACAGGATTAGAAAAATATTTCATCGCTTTCATTGATTCCATTGTTTGCATTGATTCCATTGTTTTCATTGTTTTCATTGCTTTCATTGCCTGCATTGTTTTCATTGTTTGCATTTAACCTAACCTTAAAAAGATGTTAAAAGAGAGATCGAGTGGAATTTTACTGCACCCTACTTCACTTCCTGGAAAATATGGAATTGGAACACTTGGGAAAGCGGCTTTTGAGTTTATTGACTTCCTTGTCAATGCAAAACAGCAATACTGGCAAATACTGCCCCTGGGACCTACCGGGTATGCTGATTCACCCTACCAGTGTTTTTCTGCTCATGCCGGCAACCCGAACCTCATCGACCTCGATATCCTGGTGAAAGCCCGCCTGCTCCATGCAGATGATCTTGCGGATTATCCTCATTATCCTGACGGACACGTTGATTTCGAGGGAGTGCAGCAAGCCAGGTTGCCGCTGTTGAGAAAAGCCTATCATTCCTTTGCATTATACGCGGATAATCTCGAAAAAATGGCTTACCGCAACTTCCTCAAGGATCAGTCGAAATGGATCAATGATTACGCGCTTTTCAGGGCTATCAAGGCAAATCGCGAGCAAAAGCCCTGGTATCTATGGGAAGATCCTTTGAAAATGAGAGAGCCGGAAGCCATTAAAGCGATCCAGGCGCTGCTGCATGAGGAGATCGATTTTCACAGGTTCATGCAGTTTCTTTTTTTCAGGCAGTGGATTGCCGTTAAGGAATATGCCCACAACCATAAAGTGAAGATCATCGGCGACATCCCGTTATATGTTGCGCTTGACAGCGCCGATGCGTGGTCCAACCCTGAAATCTTTGAGTTCGACAGCCAGCTGAACCCCATTCGTGTAGGCGGTGTACCTCCCGATTATTTCAGCGAAACCGGCCAGTTATGGGGAAACCCGTTGTTCCGGTGGGATGTGTTGAAAGAGACGAACTACCTCTGGTGGATCGAACGCATCCGGACCAGCCTGTTCCTGTACGACATCATCCGCATCGACCATTTCCGCGGATTCGCGGCCTATTGGGCCGTGCCTTACAGTGAAAAAACCGCCATCAAAGGGGAGTGGGTCCCCTGCCCGGGGAAGGATTTTTTCGATGCCCTGCTCGCCGAGTTCGGCAAACTGCCCATCATCGCCGAAGACCTGGGTGTCATCACCCCCGATGTGGAAAAACTCCGCGACGAGTTCGACCTGCCGGGGATGAAAATTCTTCAGTTTGCCTTCGATTCATCGGAAGCCAATGACTATATCCCGCATAACTATGTTAAAAACTGCCTGGTCTATACCGGGACGCATGACAATGATACGGTTGTGGGATGGTTTAAGAATGCTTCCCCCGACGACCGGAAGTATGTACTCGATTACCTGAACACCGGGGATCATGACATTCACTGGTCATTCATCCGTCTTGCATGGTCGTCGGTTGCATATACAGCCATCGTTCCGATGCAGGATTTGCTCGGGCTCGACACTTCAGCACGTATGAACCTTCCCGGCACTACGCAGAATAACTGGCAATGGCGGGCGAATTCCGATGATTTCACCCCCGAACTGGCAGCAAAACTGGCACATCTGACAGTATTGTTTGGCAGATACAATAAATTAAAAATTAAAAATTAAAA
>Ga0118677_10004074_pt1 | contig 27000 bp, 23 predicted proteins | sample AliMusrvi5mmetaG_FD_86154 | JGI IMG/M metagenome (GOLD analysis project Ga0118677, IMG submission 86154) | reverse complement strand
GATTTAGCGATTCAGCGGTTGGAGGGTTCCGAGATCAAGGAACTCATCACCACCGACAGCGTCCCCATCCGCCAAGGATCGGGGGATCGCGTACGGGTTCTTTCCATTGCCGAACTTCTCGGCGAGGGAATCCGCCGCATCCATGGAGGCGAGTCGGTCAGCTCGCTATTCCGTCTAAAACACTAAAATCACAGAAACAACCTTCCGAATCCCATGGCAAAACAGGTCAAACTTTCCGCGCAGCCCCGCACTGAAATCGGTCGAAACTCCGTCAAACACCTCCGCACCCGCGGCGTTGTGCCAGCCGTCATCTATGGTCACAAGAGCCAACCCGGCAATCTGGAAATCAGTCAACGCGAAATTTCCGCTCTTCTTTCCCACGCGATCGGGGAGAACATCCTTGTCGAGCTTGAGATTTCCGGAGGTGGAACGAAGCTTTCCCTGATTCAGGAGGTGCAACATCATCCAGTGCGCGGTGACATTCTGCATGTCGATTTCCTTGAGGTGGCGACGGACGAGTTGCTTCATACCGAAGTGCCGGTAGAGGCGTTTGGAGATGCCGATGGAGTCAAGAACTTTGGAGGTCTGCTTGAACACAGTCTTCGTTCCCTCGCTATCGAGTGTCTCCCCAAGGATCTTCCAGAGATTATCCGAGTTGATGTCAGTGCACTGGGACTAAATCAGTCGTTGCACGTCCGCGATATCATTCTCCCCCAGGGAGTGACCGCAACAACCGATCCGGACCTCACCGTCTTCATCGTTGCTGAGCCGAAGGTTGAAGTTACTCCCGTGGCCACAGCCGAGGTGCCAACCGGTCCCGAGGTCATCAAGGAGAAGAAACCTGCCGAGGGTGCCGATAGCGCAGCCAAGGAGAAAAAGTAATCTAAGTGGGGTCATGGGGCCATGCTGGAGGAGACAGATTACCCCGGGACCGGGGATGCGCCGTCCGGAATTCATCTCGTTGCTGGTTTGGGAAATCCCGGCATGCAGTACGAGGGGACGCGCCACAACATCGGATTCGCCGTGCTTGACCGGATTGCCTCCCTTTTAAATTTATCGTTCTCCCAAGAATCGAGATGGGATGCCTATGTGGCAAGAGGAGTTGCAGGGACGACGGATTCCATCCTTTCTCTTCTAAAACCCACTACCTTCATGAACCTGAGCGGGCAGGCAGTTGGTTCTTATGCCCGATTTTACCGAATTCCTGCAGCGTCAACCCTAATAGTGCTGGATGATGTGGCTTTGCCTCTAGGATCACTCCGACTGCGACGTGAAGGAGGATCAGGGGGACAAAAAGGTTTGGAATCCGTTCTGGTCCACTTCGCTACCGAGAAAGTGGCGCGTCTTCGAGTCGGAATAGGAGGTGCCCCCACGGGTACAGGGGACCTCTCCAGTCATGTTCTTTCTCGATTTCGTCCCGAGGAGCGATCTGCGGTCGACGCGGTCGTGTTGCGTGCAGCAGAAGCCGTAATTTGCGTGCTCCGCAAAGGTATTGAGAATGCGATGAACCTTTACAATGGAGCACCCTCTCCCGATAAATCTTAAACAATTCAATAACCATCCCCACGCAAACCAACCATGAAAAAACGATACGAAGTCCTACTAGCGCTCAACGCTGCCGGAAAAGAAGAAACCCACAAGGATCTCATTGAACGGCTTGAAAAAGCCATCACCTCTGAAGGTGCTCAGATAGATCAGGTGCAAAGACTTGAAAGGCGCGAATTTTCATATCCTCATAACAAGCTCAAAAGTGCCTATTTCGTGAACTTCGTGGTTCTGGCTGAGGCCAAAGAGATTGCCAAGATCAGAGCCAAGCTAACGCACGACGAAGATGTCGTGCTTCAGAACTATCTCCGCAAAACGACACCGAAAACTGCCGGAAAAGCACGCAAGGCAGCGAAGAGAAAAACGGTCAAGGCCGCCTGAAGAATTCCGATAACCTTGGCAGCGTAACAAACTGCCATTCCCATATTTCCTAACATTTAACCGAAATCCAACCCACAACTCCAACCGCCATGGCCAATCTCAACAAAGTGATGCTCATCGGAAACGTCACCCGAGATCCGGAGGTGAAATACACCCCTAAGGGAAGCGCTGTCACAGATCTCGGTATAGCTGTAAATCGAGTTTATACCCCCGAAGGCGGAGAGAAGCGCGAGGAAACGACTTTTGTCGATATAACGCTTTGGGGGCGACAGGCCGAAATTGCCGGGGAATATTGCAAGAAAGGCCGCTCGATCTACATTGAGGGGCGTCTTCAACTCGACACGTGGGAGGACAAAACCTCCGGCCAGAAGCGTAGTAAATTGCGCATAGTTGGGGAGACTTTTCAACTGCTTGGTCCCCGCCCCGGTGGATCTAACCCCTCAGTGTCTGGTATGGAAGAAGAACATCATGAGCGCCCTCAGCGCCGCGAATCCTCAGGTAATGGAGGGGTTGGAACCCAAGCCGACCGAACGAAGTCATCTCATCCTCCGGCAGAAGAAGACGACATTCCGTTTTAAGGGCGACCATTCCCCCCTTCGGTTCTTTTACAGCCGACCCAACTTGATGACTTGAACCGGGGCTTATTTACTCTCAGGAAAGTCGGTTTTAGTTTGGTCGGCGCAGCTCAAGCTTTGTGATGGTGCAAGTGCTGTCATGACGGCGTCTGCATCAGAAAGATCGTCGAAGAGGAAGTCAGGAAGGTGTGAGGCAAGATCCTCCCTTGAATAGTGTCCGGTGGCCACCGCAACTGTGACTGCCCCAAAAGCCCTGCCGCACTCAATATCGCGAGGGGTGTCGCCAATGACATAAATTTGTTCCGGGGAAAAATTTTCACCATAGCACTCGAAAGCTCGCGCCATGGCAACATGGCCAAGTTCGTTCCGCACGTGATTGTCGTCGGCAAATGCTCCGAATGCGAAATAGTGCCATAATTCGTAATGGGTGAGCTTAACACGTGCACCGGCGGCTAGGTTGCCTGTCAAAAGGGCCAGAACACAGTCCGATCGCTCTTTAAGGCGTTCAAGTAACGGTATGATCCCCGGAAGACGCCGCCCATTATGCAAGTGTATCCTCTCGGTGAGGCGCCTAAGATAGCAGTCCAAAAGAGCCATGATGTTCTCCTCTGTGGGTTCTTTTCCCACCGAGGATAGGAGGTGGCGTGCTATCGCGGTATCGGTGTTTCCGGCTATGGTAACAGTGGAAAAATCAACATCGCAGCCGCAAAAGTCGCGAACGGCTTCCTTCAAAGAGGCTTCTCCCGCACCTCCCGAGGTTATTAGCGTTCCGTCAATGTCGAAAAGGTAGAGCCGCTTGGAGTTTTTTTGCGGAATCGGGGAAGGAGGCATCGCGGGATTAATCCGCATGGCTTTCACTTGAGGACGATTCCTTTGTTGAAAGCGGAGTCACTTCATTATCCGCGTCAGTCTCATCCTCTTCATCGGAATCCTCCACGTACTCGGTGTCGATCCTAGCAAACCGGCGTTTCCGTTTGGCAGCCGGCAATGGACTCATGGTCATTCCAACGGCCCGTCCTACCAATTTGGGAGGCATGTCCACTTGTGCCATGGTTTCGAGATCCTTCCTAATTTTTTCCATCATTGCCATACCGAGATCCTTATGGGCATTTTCACGCCCTCGGAACTGGAGCTGGATTTTAAGCTTGTTACCTTTTTCAAGGAATTCCTCGGCGTGACGCAACTTGGTCTCGTAGTCATGGGCGCCGATTTTCACGCGAAATTTGATTTCCTTGATCTTTGTCGCGGCGTGCTTGCTTTCTTTTTCCTTCTTGGTGAGCTCGTACTTGTATTTGCCGAAATCGGCAATGCGGCAAACAGGAGGATTGGCTGTGGGAGCGACTTCAATCAGGTCGAGTCCGTAGGACTTGGCCCTACGTAGAGCCTCCTCGGTTTTCAGGATTCCGAGTTGCTGACCGGTGGAACCAATGATGACGCGGACTTCGCGAACGCGAATTCGGTCGTTGATGCGGATGAGTGCTGGATTAATAGGATCTGGTTGCGACTAGCGCTGGATTGTGATGGCGGCGATGCAAGTGTGCATCGCCACCTGTGACGGGTTGACTGACGGCGAAAGGGTGGAAATCAAGCAACGGTAGGAACGGCGCGCTCATACGGTGAGCGTGCGATCACGGATTTCGGACTCGAGTCGTTGAATGAATGCATCTGCAGGAAATGATCCTTCGTCGCCGTGTTGACGGCTTCGTATTGAAAGGTGACCGGTGGCCTCCTCCTTGGATCCGACGACGATCATGTAGGGAACCTTGTCCAACTGGGCAAGCCGAATTTTGGCCCCAAGTTTATCCGGGGAGTTGTCCGTGACCGCGCGGATGCCTCTTGAAGTCATTTCTCCGGCAATTTTTCGGGCGTAATCAGCCACCTTTTCTGAAACCGGCAGGAGGCGAGCCTGCTCTGGAGCAAGCCACACAGGGAAGTCACCTGCAAAGTGTTCGATTAGCACGCCGGTAAAACGCTCAAGGGAACCGAAAGGTGCCCGATGGATCATAACTGGAACATGTTGCTTGCCATCGGATCCCGTGTAGGAAAGTTCAAAGCGCTGAGGGAGATTGAAATCTACTTGAACGGTTCCGAGTTGCCACTCCCTTCCCAGGACATCTTTTACCACGAAGTCGATTTTAGGACCGTAGAAAGCCGCCTCGCCAAGTTCCTCCGTGAATGGTACCCCTAGGTTTGCAGCAGCATCACGGCAGGCCTTTTCGGCTCGGTCCCAATTGGACGATTCCCCGACATACTTGTCGGAGGAAGGATCACGAAGGCTGATGCGGACCCTATAGTCGGTCATTCTAAAGGTGCCGAGAACCGTCTTAACCAGATTCAGACATCCACGGAGTTCATCAGCCATCTGTTCCTCGGTGACGAAAAGATGGGCGTCATCCTGTGTGAAACCACGTACGCGCGTCATGCCGTTGAGTTCGCCTGATTGCTCCCACCGGTAGACGGTGCCAAATTCAGCGAGACGCACCGGAAGGTCCCTGTAACTTCTTTGTTGCGATGCGAAGATCTTTACATGCATCGGACAGTTCATGGGCTTGAGAAGGTAGCCGTCGATCTCGCCTGCAGATATTCGATTGCCGAGTTCAGCGCAACTGCACCCCTCATTTGCGAGCTTTTCCATGGTATCGCGCTCAACCAGTGGTGGAAATTGGGACTCGGCATAGTATGGGAAGTGGCCAGATGTCCGGAAGAGGTCGAGTCGTCCTATGTGAGGGGTGAAAACTTGTGAGTAACCCTGCTTGGAGAGTTCTCCGCTGATAAAGTTTTGTAACTCATGCCGGATGACCCCACCTTTGGGCGTCCAGAGAATCAGTCCCTGCCCGACGGAATCGTCGATGTGAAAGAGTCCCTGTTCGCGGCCGATCTTACGATGGTCTCGTTTTTTTGCCTCCTCGAGCATATTAAACCAATTTTGCAGTTCTTCTGCAGAGGCGAAGGACGTGCCATAGATGCGCTGAAGCTGGGGATTTCGTTCGTCACCTTGATAGAAGGCGCTCGCAACATGTGTCAGGCGGAAGGCGCCAATTTTAGAAGTGTCGGCAACATGAGGTCCGGCGCATAGATCAGTAAATGCACCATTGCGGTATAGGGTGATCTCCTCACCAGCCGGAATTCGACCGATGATATCAAGCTTGAAGCGGCTCGCCGATGGTCGGGGAGAAAGTCCGGCGAGTTCACCGCGCTCACCCATGGCAAGTGCCTGATCTCTGGTTATGACCTCACGTACAAAAGGGATTGCCTGTGAGGAAAGTGAAAGCATTTCCTTTTCGATGCGTTCAAAGTCATCCGGGGAGATCCTGTGTGGTAGGTCCACATCGTAGTAAAAGCCGTTTTCAACTGGAGGCCCAGCGGCAAACTGGGCCTCTGGCCAGATCCTCAGGATGGCATTGGCTAAAACATGCGCGCAAGAGTGTCGGATGGTTTCGAGTTCTGTCATTTGAAAAGGGTATTAAATTTCGATCCTTGATCTTGCTAGATCAGAGCCTTAAGCGCGAGCGCCGACTGAGGGAGAAGGGAGGGGATGCCCTTGTTGATAGGATAGGCTGATGATCCATCTTGGCAGACGAGAAAAGCGTCAGCGACATAACCTGAGAGGCGGATGATTTCTTCCGGTGTTGCAAGGTGAAGACGCTGTCCGGATAACGGGCACCGAAGGAGGAGGGATAGGGCCTTGATTTCCTCCATACCCTCTTGGGTTTTTCTCATTAATCAATATTTGGGAACCGAGGGATCAATTCGGGTTGCCCAAGCAAGTATGCCTCCCTGGACATTGAAGAGTTTTGAGAATCCTGCTCCCTGTAGTTCTCGTAGTGCAGTGGCCGAGCGAACTCCGGACTTGCATTGGAGGTAGATCGTGTCAGCGCTGTCGAGTTCGCTCATGCGGGAGTGAAGATCACCGAGAGGGATTAGTCTGGCCCCCGGAATGCGGGCGATGTCCCATTCGAATTTTTCACGAACATCAATAAGGGTCACCTTTTCCCCACTTCGAAGTTTTTCATGGAGTTCTTCGACGGTGATCTCGGGAACCGGTTGCTCTGCCTTCTCTGCGGCGGCTGCCTGCGGTATGCCGCAGAAAGTTTCGTAATCGATCAGTTCGGTGACGGTCGGATTTTCTCCGCAGACGGGGCACTTGGGGTCCTTTCGTATCTTGAACTCACGGAACTTCATTTTGAGCGCGTCGAAGTGGACTAGGCGACCGATGAGAGGGTCTCCAATTCCGACGATCAGCTTGATAGCCTCAATCGCTTGCATGACGCCGATGATTCCTGGGAGAACGCCAAGGACTCCTCCCTCAGCACAGCTCGGAACCATGCCCGGGGGGGGTGGTTCGGGATATAGACAGCGGTAGCAGGGGCCTCCCAGATGCGAGGCAAAAACGGTACATTGGCCGTCAAAACGGAAGATGGACCCGTAGATGTTTGGCTTCTTCTGGAAAACGCAGATGTCGTTGGATAGATAGCGCGTGGGGAAGTTATCCGTGCCGTCTATGATGACATCATATGGTGAAACCAGCTGCGCGGCGTTTTCCGAAGTAAAGAGGCAATCATGTAGATCGACTTGAACGTTAGGATTGATCTCCTTGATGGTTTCACGAGCGCTATTGATTTTTTTTCGGCCGACATCCCGGGTTCCGTGGAGGATTTGGCGCTGAAGGTTGGAAAAATCAACGGTATCGTAATCGACCAGGCCGATGCGTCCGATGCCGGCAGCAGCCAGGTAGAGGGCGATCGGCGAACCCAATCCGCCGGTGCCAATGCAGAGGATGCTGGAAGCCTTCAGGCGTTTTTGCCCCTCCAAAGTAACCTCTGGCATAATGAGATGACGCGAGTAACGCGCAATTTCATCATTGCTGAATTCAATGGAAGCCACCCGTGACGGGTCCAGAATGCTTTTGCTCATAAAAAGGGTTGTTATCGATACTCGCGGAATGCTCGGGGTTCAAGTGAAAGAGGTGTCATAACGGTTTAGTGGATATATTTAAACATCCCGAAATCCCTCGGACATTCCATTATAACAAGGCTCTACCAGCGCACTTTACTTGCATTGCCTTCATGTCTCGTCTGCTCATGTCGTAAAAATTATTCTAGAAGGATGAAGCCCAAACTTGTCATTTGGAATGCAATCGTGTTGGTGTTGGCGTTCACTTTACCTATTTTTTAAAATTTCCTTGTGTGAAACGCAATCGGCTTACAGCAATCAAAGGTCTTTTCCTGGCTCTTCTGATGATTAATCAGACGGCGGTTGTATTGGCGCAGGATCAGGATGACTCAGGCGTTCCCGCAAGCACCGCTCCAGGACAAAGCTCCCCTGCCGATAGTTCCTCCGCAGGATCCCAGATGTCAGGACCGCAACCAGTGCCGTCCAAAGCCCCTTCCTCCCCCCCCTCTTCCGAGTCACCTCTTCAGCTCACCTCCCCTTCGGTCACATTGCCGACACCTCCGCTCCCGCCACCTCCAGCTATCCCAGAACCATCGCCAACGGCTTCTCCAAGCCCTTCCCCTGGTGCCGAACCCGGGGCTTCTCCTCCTCCTGTGCAGCAACCCCAGTTCACGCCTCCTACCGGCCAGTCCCTTAATCTTCCAAGCTCCCAACCGGCCGGAAACCCCGCCTTCGCGCCGGCCTCCGTCGGGATGCCAAGCATGAAACTGGACGAAAACTTTTCCGGGGGCTCCGGGAGCTCGGGTGGTTCCGGTGCTCTTGGGGATTTCTTCGATTGGGCTAGAAAGTTACGCTTCATTGCAGCACTAAGGGCCGGATATGACAGCAACGTAAACCAATCTCACTCCACTCCTACCAATAGCACGTTTGCTAACTTTAACGGAGGAGTGATTTACAACTTTGGAGAACCGCGTTTAAACATAAGTGCAAGTCTCACCGGAGGTCTCACCTACTATCCTAGCTATTCTGCCCAACAATATCAGGGGACTCTTGGGTTGGGTGCCGCCGTTGAATATCGTTACTCTCCCCGCTTGGTCCTTACATTCAATACCTCAAGTTCATACCAGGTGCAGCCCAATCCAACTCTTTCAGGAAGTGCCAACACCATTTCCCAGAGCTCTAGTGGCGAATTAAACGGATATATTTACACAGCTAATAGTTTAGCCGCAGCCTACCAGTGGTCCGATCTCTTCACCATGGTCACTAGACTTGATTTCACCGCAAGCTATTACTTTTTGAGTAGCCAGAATAACCAGTCCGGATTCACGGAGCCAGGTTTTGACGAATCCTTTAGATGGCTTGTCAAGCCAACCACTACACTCGTTATGGATTATCACACAGATACTTACGACTATGTTTCCCCGGGGAACAACAGTTGGGGTCAGTCACTTTCACTCGGGTTTGATCATATCTTCAATCCCAAATTCTTCTGGAATCTGCGTGCGGGTGCCGAGTTCCGCACCTTTCAGAACAGCGTCAGCGGAAACGGGAGCTACTTCGGTCCTTATTTTGACAATATTCTGAGTTGGCAGTTCGCTCGTTCAAATTTGAGTTGGACAGCTCATATTGGCACTCAACCATCAGGGCAGAAAGATGTCAGCTATGCACCCTCATACCGAACAGGTTTGAATTTTACCCAAGGCATTTTCTCCAAATTGAGCATCAATGCAGGAATTTTCTATCAGTTGGTTACTTATCCTAACGCCTCCGGTCTTGTCCCGGCTACCTCAGATAACCCATTGGGGTTGATCACGTACAACCAGTCTAATGTCCAAGGCAATCTTGGGCTGACCTATCAGATCAACCGTATCTTGCAAGCAAGCATCGGCTACCAGTATATTGCCCAGACCTCTCCCTCGGTTCCCACCCAAGAATACAACCGCAACATCAGTTATCTCCAACTTCAGGGTGCCTTTTAGGGGCGCATAACATCCGCCAACCAGAAATACGTTAGCTTAAATTTTAGAGAGGGTTTGCAATCCAAGTGGAAAGCATCTAGAATTAAAATCTTTTACTTTGAACATGCCAATTGAATCCCAGCCCTCTCCTATTGCAACAGGGGAGATCAAGCTTCACCTATTGGACTACTGGAGGGTTCTACGGATCCGCCTGCCTCTGATTTTACTCGTCTTTCTTCTGGTGGTCATCACCGTTGGGGTGGTTACTTACTTCACACCTCGGCAATATCTTTCCTCGGTTACCTTGCAGGTGAAGGAGGACAATAACAACCTTCGTATCTTCGGAGGCGATGGTGGGCAGCGGTCAGATCCGCGTTTTGCCACAACCCAGTTCCAGATCATCCAGCGCAAGGAGATCCTATATCCTGTGATCGACTCCATGAAGTTGGTGGAGAAATGGAATTTGCACTCGAGAGATGTGGCGTACTCAAGGCTTCGGCATATGCTTACAATCTCTGAGGTCAGAAATACCGATCTCCTTCAAATCTCCGTATTAGATGAAGATCGGGTTGAGGCTGCGGATCTGGCGAACACAATAGCGGTTGAGTACCAGAAAAAGAGGATAGACGAGCAGCAGGGATGGGTTGCCCGGTCGTTGGTTCAGCTTGAAGACGAGGTCAACAAGCAGCGACAGAAGACAGAGGAGTTGCGGGATGAGATGACCAAGATCCGTCAGGAGGCTCATATTAACGACCTCAATCCAGAAAGCACCGAGGATCCCCGCATGATGGAGGACGCGAGCCTCATAAGCGACGAGAACCAGGTCAATGAAATGCGCCTCAAGGTCGCTGGGCTTCGTTCCAAGGAGAAGCAGATCGAGACAATGTCTGATGATCAGATTATCCGGAGTCTCAAGACATTCGAGATGGACGATGCTACCATCAACCAGATTTTTCCGGAGTATGAGGCCTGTGTCTCGGAGGAAGCCCATATGCTCAGTTCGGGACTTGGACCCAACCATCCCACAGTCAAGTCGCTGGAAGCGAAGAAGGCAGTATTTCAAAAGCAGTTGCAGGACGAGATCGGGATCCTGCGCAAATCCCTGGCGGCAAATCTGCAGATCTCCGAGTCATCGCTTGCGGCGATGGAGCAGAAGCTCGAGGAGGCTAAGACCGGACAGCAGGACGCAAAATCACGGTCGGTTCAGTATGAGCAGGCGAAGAACGAATATCTCAAGGCCAAGAGGATCTTGGAATCGGCCGAATCGAGATATTCCACGGAGGCAATGCAGAGAACGATGCCCCAAAGCCCCGCTACGATTTGGGAAAAGGCGGAGGTTTCCGACTATCCTGCCAAACCCAAGGTTGGACAAAATATGATGATAGCCATCGCAGTGGGGCTTGTGATGGGGGTGGGTCTGGCTTTTCTGATCGAGTATCTTGATACAAGCGTGAAGAACATGCAGGACGTCGAGTATGCCCTCGGTGTACCCGTTCTTGCGGTAATTCCAAAGGATGTGGCCATTCTCAAAGATGCACCACCGGATTGTCCAGATGCCGAGGGTTACCGCATCATGCGGACGAACATCGAGTTTAACCGCCCTTCAAGCCAAGCCAACACGTTGTGCTTGGTGAGTGGTGGCGTGGGTGAGGGAAAATCGACGACCCTCAACAACCTCGCCTTCACCTTTGCAAAGGGTGGATACAAGACTCTAATCGTTGATGCCGATTTGCGCCGTCCTTCGCAGCACAGGTTCTTTGCAATAGCAAATGATCACGGATTGACCGACTACCTGACGAGCGATATTCCACTTGAACCTCTTATTCACTCAACTTCGGTAGAAAACCTGTTTTTTCTTCCCAGTGGAAGACTCCCAATTGATGCGGTTGGGATTTTGAATTCACAGCGAATGATCGATCTGATGCAAAAGGTGAAGGCCGAATACAACATGGTCTTCTTCGATTCCCCCCCAATTTTAGGGGTAAGCGATGCGTCGGTTATCGCTAGTTCCGTTGACCTTACCATGATTGTTGTACAGCACCGCCGTTTTCCCAGAGCCATGCTCAAACGAGTTAAGCAGGGATTAACGAACGTGGGGGCCAGAATTGTTGGTTGCATTCTCAATAACACAGATGTTAGGCACGACGAATATTACGAATATTACACTAGTTATTACAGCTATTACGCTCCCCAAAACACTGATAAAGCACTCAAGGAATCTAAAAAGAAAGATTCGCCCAACAAAGACTCTGTAACTAAAATCGATAATTCCGGTAAATATTAGATTCATGAAAAAGCCTTTCTTACTTTTTGTATCGTTAATACTTAGCGCAGGATGGTTTCCCTCCTTTGGTAATGATGTGCCCTTGCGCTCAGGGGATCAGTTGTCCATCCGTTTAGCCGGAGTTCCAATCGATGAGGTGAACCAAGCCTCAGGAGTTTACACTGTGGATGGTTCGGGAAATATAAACCTTCCTTATATTGGGAAGGTGCACGCAGCGGAAATGAAGCAAGCTGATTTGCAGACGAGTATAGAAAACATGTACAAGTCCCAGGGAATCTACTCTACACCGATCGTGACCATCTCAGTCCAGTTTGATCGATTTGTGGATGTCGAGGGGGATGTTCGCATGCCTCAGCGGGTGCGATACACACCCGACCTTACCCTCCTGGGTGCGATTTCGGCCACGGGGGGATTTACCGATTATGGGGATCAGAGCAAAGTGAGCATATTAAGGGATGGCAAAAGAATTTTCGTGAATGTCAAAAAAGTGAGGTCGAGCACTGATCCCGATCCTTCTCTTGAGCCTGGGGATAAGGTCTCTGTTCCTCGAAGTTTCTGGTAAGGTTTTTTCCGAGCTCGTTGTTTCGAGGTTGGAAAAATAAAATGCCAAATTCATAGGTTCATAAGATCAAAACGTTATAATCTGGATATCCAAGTGATTTTCATTTGCAGACTCTCAAGTTTATTGAGGTCGGATTTTACACCCAGATTTTCTACTTAATAAAATGGCTGAATATTTAAGTCAGGAGGTACAGAATCCAAACGAGATCAAGCTACACCTTCTTGATTATTGGAGAGTACTTCGGATAAGGCTCCCTCTGATAATACTGGTCTTTCTTCTGGTGGTGATCACCGATGGGGTGGTTACTTACTTCACCCCGCGTCAATATCTCTCTTCGGTAACCTTGCAGGTGAAAGAGGACAACAACAACCTGCGCATTTTCGGTGGCGAAGGTGGACAGCGTGCCGATCCACGTTTCGCCACGACCCAGTTTCAGATCATCCAGCGCAAGGAGATCCTATATCCTGTGATCGACTCCATGAAATTGGTGCAGAAATGGGATTTGCATTCCAACGATGAAGCCTACATGAGGCTCCGCTCGATGCTCACCGTTTCTGAAGTGAGAAATACAGATCTCCTTCAGATCTCTGTGCTTGATCATGACCGGGTGGAGGCTGCGGAATTGGCCAACACGATCGCCATCGAATACCAGAAAAGGCGTATAAGTGAGGAGGAAGGCTGGCTATCGCGCTCTTTGGTCCAGCTTGAGGATGAGGTCAACAAACAGCGCTTCAAAACAGAGGAATTGAGGGATGAGATGGCAAAGATCCGTCAGGAGGCCCATATCAACGACCTCAATCCAGAAAGCACCGAAGATCCCCGCATGATGGAGGACGCGAGCCTCATAAGCGACGAGAGCCAGGTCAATGAAATGCGCCTCAAGGTCGCTGGGCTTCGTTCCAAGGAGAAGCAGATCGAGACAATGTCTGATGATCAGATTATCCGGAGTCTCAAGACATTCGAGATGGACGATGCTACCATCAACCAGATTTTTCCGGAGTATGAGGCCTGTGTCTCGGAGGAAGCCCATATGCTCAGTTCGGGACTTGGACCCAACCATCCCACAGTCAAGTCGCTGGAAGCGAAGAAGGCAGTATTTCAAAAGCAGTTGCAGGACGAGATCGGGATCCTGCGCAAATCCCTGGCGGCAAATCTGCAGATCTCCGAGTCATCGCTTGCGGCGATGGAGCAGAAGCTCGAGGAGGCTAAGACCGGACAGCAGAACGCAAAATCACGGTCGGTTCAGTATGAGCAGGCGAAGAACGAATATCTCAAGGCCAAGAGGATCTTGGAATCGGCCGAGACACGATATTCCACGGAGGCAATGCAGAGAACGATGCCCCAAAGCCCCGCTACGATTTGGGAAAAGGCTGAGATTTCCGACTATCCCGCAAAGCCCAGAGTTGCAGTAAATATGGCGGTGGGTGTAGCAGTGGGACTGGTGATGGGGGTTGGGTTGGCGTTTCTGCTCGAGTATCTCGATAAGAGCGTTAAGACTATTTATGATCTTGAATCAGCGTTTGAAGTCCCCGTCCTAGCAGTCATACCTCGAGGAGCCGATGCGGTTATTGACTCTCCATCGGATGCCCCTATTGCGGAAGGATATCGTATCATGAGGGCGAACATCCTTTTGAATCGCAAAACGAGTTCGTCGAATACAATCACTGCCGTGAGTGGAGGCGAGGGAGAGGGAAAGTCCACTACGATCAACAACCTTGCATTCACCTTTGCAAAGGGCGGATATAAAACGCTGATCATTGATGCCGACTTGCGACGTCCTTCACAGCACTATTTTTTCGGACTTCCAAATGACCACGGTCTCGCCGACTTTCTGACGGAAGAAGTCCCTTATCAGGGTCTTATTAAGGAAACCGGAGTAAAAAACCTTTTCATTCTACCTAGCGGGGTTCTTCCGAGTGAGGAAGTGGATATACTTAATGCCCCTCGGATGTCACAACTGATTAAGGAAGCGAAAGCCACTTACGACATGGTTCTCATTGACTCGCCTCCAATCCTCATCGTCAGCGATGCTTCTGTGATAGCGAGCGCTGTAGATATGTGCATTGTTGTCGTCGAATACAGGCGCTTTCCGGGAGCAATGCTCAGGAGATTACGCCAACGTCTCAATGACATGGGGGCAACGATTATCGGCAGTGTCCTCAACAGCACCGATCTCCACCACATGGAACACTACGAGTATTATTCAGCGGATTATTACAGCTATTATCACCCAGGAAACAAGAACGCCAAAAAGCCCTATGTTTCCAAGCGAAAGCCTTCAATTCCACCCAAGGTTAAAGAGAATTCCAAACCTGCCTCTCCGGATTCGGACGAGGAGTATTAAACCCGACGTCCGATCCTAGATAGATCGGTGCCCAAATTTTGCCTGCTCTAGAAATCTATCGTTCCAGCTCGGCAACCTGATGGACATCCTTGTCTCCGCGTCCAGAGAGATTCACCACAATGAGGGACTCTGGCTTCATTGAGGGAGCGACCTTGATGACCTCGGCGATCGCGTGCGCTGTTTCCAACGCTGGAATGATTCCCTCGAGTGACGAGAGTTCATGGAAGGCCGCCAGAGCTTCATTGTCGGTGGCATACGAGTACTTAACACGTCCCGAGTCCCTAAGGAAACTGTGTTCCGGACCTATCGCAGCATAATCAAGACCTGCGGATACCGAGTGAGTTAGATCAATCTGCCCGTCATCATCGGCAAGCAACCAGGTTTTTGTTCCCTGTAGCACCCCTAGTTTTCCTCCTTGGAATCGGGCGGCATGTTTGCCTCGTATAATTCCGATTCCACCAGCCTCAACGCCGACCATGCGGACATCCACGTCATTTAAAAAAGCATAAAAAAGACCTATCGCATTACTGCCGCCCCCCACGCAGGCTAGCAGCAGATCGGGCAATCGATCCTCCTGCTGGATAATCTGCATTCGCGCCTCATCTCCGATGATCCTGTGAAAGTCTCTGACCATCATGGGATATGGATGAGCCCCGAGGGCGGAACCCAGAATATAATGGGTGTCCCTCACATTGGTCACCCAGTCGCGCATGGCCTCGTTAATTGCCTCCTTTAGGGTTGCCTGACCAGCGGTGACACTAACAACTTCTGCACCTAGAAACCTCATGCGCGACACGTTGAGCGACTGTCGCTCCATGTCGACCGCACCCATGTAGATCCGGCATTTAAATCCGAACCGTGCGGCCGCTGTAGCTGTTGCCACACCATGCTGACCAGCTCCAGTCTCGGCAATAATACGGTGTTTCCCCATGCGGCGGGCCAGAAGGATCTGGCCGATAGCATTATTAATTTTGTGTGCTCCGGTATGTAGAAGGTCCTCACGTTTGAGATAAATTTTTGCGCCACCGAGTTTTCGGGTTAGGCGCTCAGCAAAATAGAGCGGAGTCGGACGACCGACATAATTACGTAGGAGTGAAGACAATTCAGAACGGAAGTCCGGATCATTGCGAGCTTCTGCATAGGCACCCTCAAGTTCCAAAAGAGCGGAAATGAGGGTCTCAGGCACGAATCGTCCGCCATAGGGGCCGAAGTGGCCGTACTGGTCTGGAAGGTCTGTCAGGTTGAGGGTGGTTAAAGCCATTCAGTCGCTATTATGACTTGGAATTCCTCGTGCGGCAATCGCCCTTCTGATTGTCTGGATGGCTTTGCGATGAGGGGAGGGGATAGGTAAAGAAGCCACGGCTCCAAGATTGAATGAATGTAGTCCTGAAGGGGGTTTAGAAGTAAGCTGGAAAACCTTCATGGTGATGCGGTAGCGGGTTATCGGGTAGGTGACTTCTATCAATGCGCGTCCGAAACTATTTTTAACTATGGTTTCGGGCAGGATCTCGGGCAGAACCCAGAGATTCTGCCAGCGTGGACCTTGGGATCGCTGAAGAAAAAGGGATTTACCATCCGAATACCAAGCGCGGAACTCGGTGAGTTTTGTAATATTAGGACGACGCGTTTTTTTTGGGAGTTTCTCGGGGTGGCAAGCCGTGCAGCTTTTTTCGAGGGGACAGACTGAGCATCGGGGAATGCCGGAGGAGCAGAGAGTTGCTCCGAGATCCATAAGAGCCGATGTAATCGATCTGCATCCTTTCTGAGGGAAAAAAGATGCAGCCGTTTTGGTAAGGATTTCTTTTCCGGAGACCGTGTCGATCGGAGTAGTGAGATTGAATAAGCGACACAAAACACGACTGATGTTTGTGTCGAGAACCACAGCGGGCTTGTCAAATGCGAAGGCCAATACGGCCTCTGCCGTGTAGACTCCAACCCCAGGTAATGAAAGCAACTTATCCCTATCCTTTGGGATCAGTCCTGCATGTTGATCCACTATGTCGCGGGCGGCCTGATGCAACCTTCTGGCACGTGCGTAATAACCGAGCCCGTGCCATGCGGTTAAAACTTCCTCCTCTGTGGCGGCAGCAAGATCAGATATGGATGGAAAAACCTTCATCCAGGATTGGAAACGGGGTTCAACTGCGGCAACGGTTGTCTGCTGAAGCATGAATTCGGATACCAGAACGGCGTAGGGATCGTATTTGAGCCTCCATGACAGGCCGTGTCGTCCATGGATTTTATGCCAGCGCAATAAAGCCCCCCGCATCTTGTCGATCCCCCCTCGGGCTGTTCTGCTCAATCTGTTATTCTTGTCCACGTGAGGCTCGTAGGGCAACGTGCTGAAAATCGCAAGCCTCTCTCGTGCCTACAAAGATTCACTCCCATACCGTTTCTCTTACTCCCGATCAGGTTGAACTGCTCCGAAATGCATTGGAGACACGTGGGTTCATCTTTAATGAGAAAGCCTACACGCTCTTTTCAGCTTCGAAGGAAAAGCTGAATATCTCCGTGTATCAAAAGGGTCCCAAGGCGCTGCTTCAGGGACGTGGTTTGGAGGATTTTATCACTTATGTTCTCGAGCCCGAGGTGCTGGGAGAGGCGCGATTGGGGTATGATGAGGTTCATGCACCAGAGCAGTTTGAACCCCACTTTGGCATTGATGAAAGTGGCAAAGGGGATCTTTTCGGACCTTTAGTGATAGCAGGCGTCTACGTTGATGGTGATCTTGCAAGACACCTCCGGGACGTCGGCGTGCGAGATAGCAAGGGGATAGGATCCGATAAGAAAATCCGAGAACTAGCTTCTGAAATACGCAGATCCGGTGCTCCTGCCGAGATCGTAGTGATCGGTCCGGAAAAATACAACCAGCTCTACGGATCCATCGGGAATCTCAACCGCCTTCTTGCATGGGGACATGCTCGCATCATTGAGAATCTTTGTGTTCGCATCCCATCGTGTCCACGGGCTCTCTCGGATAAGTTTGCAGATGCCCGTGTGCTCCAGAAGGCTTTGCTGGAAAACGGACGCAGAATTCAACTTGACCAGCGTACCAAGGCCGAGTCCGACTATGCAGTCGCGGCCGCCTCGATCTTGGCCAGAGAGGGATTCATCGACTGGCTTGAAAAACATGGTTCCCAGTTGGGGGTTCCTCTTGCCAAGGGGGTCTCCGCCAAAGTCAGGTCAGCGGGAGCCGAACTGATCAGGCGCCATGGTCCGGAAATTTTTCCAAAAGTTGCGAAGATGCATTTTAAAACAGCCTCGGAGGTGCTGCAGTCTTGTGGTCATGCCTAAGTCGAAATTTCGTCAGTGTGCGCGCCCTGCGATTTTCGTCGATTGCGCCGCGTCTTGATTCCTGGAGTCAGAATGAGTAGTGGGGCAGGGGTGCAGATGCCCCAGCGCAATTCTAATATCAACTATTTCCTTCGGGTGATACGAACGGGAGTCGTTCTTGACGGGTTCATTTTGCTTACAGCATCCCTGCTTCGGCTTTGGAATCTGGATATCAAGCCACCACACTTTGACGAGGGAATCAACGGGTGGTTTGTGGATCAGATGAAGATTAGCGGTTATTATCGGTACGATCCCGAGAACTACCATGGTCCCCTCTATTTCTATGTGCTGTTTGTTTTTCTCTCCCTGCTGGGAAGGAATCTTTGGGCTCTGCGACTGCCAGCAGTTATTTCAAGCATCGCAGCAGTTTGGATAGCGCTGCGATTTGATCGTTTTTTCGGTCATCGTTCTGCCCGTCTAGGTGCGTTGGCGCTGGCTCTCTCTCCTGCAGCTGTGTTCTACGGGCGCTACGCCATCCACGAATCCATGCTTGTCTTAGCACTGATGATCACAACGTGGGGGATACTTGGCTTACTGCAGGATGGGCGATGTCGCGAGCTAATCGTAACAGTCATTGGGGTATCGCTCATGCTGCTGATCAAGGAAACAGCCCTTATTCATCTGGGATGTTTTGTTCTATCCGGGGGATGCCTGTTCCTCTGGCAGCGAATTGTGCCCGTCATGCCCCCCCATAAGCTGGCTAAGCAGACCTGGTCGGGGCGTGATCTTGTGTTGTGCTGTAGTCTTTCGCTCTTCGCCCTTCTGTTTTTCTATTCCGGTACATTCTTAAACTGGGCGGGCGCGGGCGATTTCTTTTTGGCCTATTCGAAATGGTTTAACACCGGGTCAGGCGCCGGTGGGCATATAAAAGAAGAATATCAACTTGGCCCGATAAACTATTATTGGATTGCGCTCATGGGACGGTACGAATGGCCGTCCCTATTGGGGTTGGCCTTTGCGATCCGCTTGGCATTTCCTGCCCCAATACTACAGCGCTATCTTGCAATTTATGGTATCGGCACCCTGATCGCCTATTCGATCATTCCCTATAAGACACCTTGGTGCATTATCTCGCTATTATGGCCGTTTTCTATTCTCTTCGGATGTGCAGTTGAGGAAGTCCGCGCGGTGTTGGGCCTCAATCCCTTCAAAACATTTGGTTCGATCGCAGTGGCTTCGTTGCTTCTTGGTGTCAGCATGATTATGACGATCAGGTTGAACTTCCTTCACTTTGTCGATCCGAAGGAGCCTTACGTTTATGTTCAGACGCAACCAGGCATCTCCGTTGTCACCGATCCCGTTCTTGGGATGGCTGCACGCGATCCCAGAAATCACTCAATGGGAGGACAGATTGTTCTGGAGAGCTATTATCCACTTCCTTGGATTTTTGGGGACTTCACGCGGATCGGTTACTACGGCAAAGACGAGATGCCAGCAACTTTGGATGGAGATTTCATCGTGGCCCTTTCGTCCCAACAGAAATTGGTAGAGTCAAGATTGCTTCATCCGTACCTGCGCAGACATTTCCAGCTGCGTGATTCAATGGATGAATGTACGGTATGGTTTAGGGAAGCTCTCTTCGGAAGGTGGTTTTCTGAACCTGCACATGGATCTGCCGAACGGGTGGTGCCCGCTGGCGCCCCGTCAAATAGTCCTGTTATAGAACGGCATGACTATAATCCAAAAATTCCGGGAATGATCACTTCTCCGTCATGAGGCTCTCCGCAGCCATCCTTTCAGGAGTTAGCGCCATTGTGATCACCGTCATCCCTCTGGCTTGGCTGGGAAATGGTTTGCTGGGGTGGCACGGTTGGGTGACTCATTTGGCTTTGGTTGCTGGTATTCTGATCGCACTAGCCTCATGGAGACTCACACCTCCTTCTTCTTGTCCGGTCCCGCGTTCATTATGGGAGTGGCTCATGATCGGATTTTTTTCATGTGCATCTGCCAGGGCTTTTCTCTGGCTGATTTATGCGGACGGTGACTCTTGGAAAATTCTTTCACCCAACAATCTTGGCGATCTAGCCCTTCATTTCTCGTTTATTAACTGGCTCGCGGTTACTCCTCATTGGTGGCCGGCAAGTCCTATTCTCGCCGGAGATCCGCTCCGCTATCCACCAGGTTGCGATCTTTTCAATTCTGTTCTTCTCGTCACTGGGGCTCCCGTCATTGAGGGCCTTCTCTGGTGTGGATTGGCCGGAGCAGCCCTCTCTACTTATGCGCTTTGGCGATGGGGAGGAGCTATTGCACTTGCAGCATTGCTCTTCAATGGTGGTTTTGCCGGGTTGTTGCTTTTTCAGAAAGGATGGGGAGCGGATCTCGACGGGTCGGTTGAATGGAAAAATCTTTTTCTCACTCTTTTTGTGACTCAGAGATCATTTCTATTTGCACTGCCGGCGGGACTGCTTTTGCTGGTCGCTTGGAAAGAAGAATCCTTTGGGATCAAAAAAAAGGTCATTCTTCCGCTGCCCGTTCAGGGATTGCTTCTAGGTGTCATGCCGCTCTTCAGTATTCATTCGGCCCTGTATCTTGGGACTGCTATGTCCGGGTTGGCCATTTTTGCACCTGCTACCCGAGAAAGGATGTGGAAATTGGCAGTCATCTCTTGGCCTCCCATGGTTCTTTTTGCCTGGATGGTCACTAGCGGAGCAGGAGGTCCCTCCGCCGTGAAAGCATTGGGATGGCATTTCGGTTGGACCTCCGACGGTTCGATAGGATTCTGGTTTTGGAATTTCGGGATTGTTCTGCCGTTAGGAGCGCTCCTTTGCATTCGGCTTATGATTCCAGACCCGAAGTTTGAAACTAGGGAGATCGAGGCGCGTGCCTTTGTCTGGCCCGCCGTTGGAGTCTTCCTTGTCTGTCTTCTTGTGCGTTTTGCACCCTGGGCATGGGATAACATGAAGTTAATGATCTGGTCGTGGATCGTTGTTGCTCCCTTCCTCTGGAATATTCTGCTTAAAATGCGCCCGCTGTGGATTCGCGTCCCAACCGTGCTATTGCTCTTCGGAACGGGGTTTGTCTCACTCCTTTCCGGACTGGACGGGCGTCATGGATACGAACTCATCAAGAGAAGCTCATTGGACGAAGCAGCCTGGATCCTTAGGGGTATTCCACCAACATCGATCCTGGCATGCGCCCCCGAATACAATCAACCTGTCCTTATGCTCGGACATCCCGTTCTGTGCGGTTACGAAGGACACCTATGGAGTCACGGGCTTGATTATAAGGGTCGCCTTGATGCCCTCAACAGTTTCATGATGGGTGAGGATGGATGGGAAGAGAAAGCACGCAGGTTAGGAGTTTCGTACATCTACTGGGGCGACCTGGAAGCAAAACGCTGGCCTGATTCCAAATTCCCATGGGCTAAAGATACAAATATTCCCTCCGTCCATGCTCTTGCCCGATAGCCACGAGGTGACAAAAAAGGGTCTGCTGCGGCAGGATTCGCGAGAATCTTCTTTCATACTCCGCAAAGTCCGTTTCCCATGATCATTATCATGGAGTGTTTTGTTCCACATCACGAACTAGCTCGTCTGGGTTCTGAATATGCCGAAAAACGGAGAAGGCTCGTGTTGACCAACGGTTGTTTCGACCTTATTCACACGGGGCACGTACGCTATCTTTCACAGGCAAGGGAACTTGGTGATGCTCTAATTGTGGCGGTCAATAGCGATGCCTCAGTCCGGGAACTAAAGGGTCCGGGGCGCCCACTAAACTGTGAACTCGACCGCGCGGAGGTTCTTTCTGCTCTTCGGTGTGTTGATCATGTAACCGTTTTTGAAGAAAAGCGTGCAACCGAAGTGATTCGTGCACTTAGGCCCTCCATCTATGTGAAGGGGGGAGATTACAGTCTGGAAACTCTTGACCAGGAGGAACGCGCTGCCCTTGAGGACATCGGAGCGGAAATCAGGCTTGTTTCCCTAGTGCCGGGTCGTTCCACTACTGAAGTGATAGAGCGGATGGGTAATAAAGCACCCTGATATGTTCACCGCTCAATCTTAAGGTCTGCCAGAACCATTTTGACAATGTCCTCAAGAGGGTTTTCTACGGAGACGATGATCGCTTCATCTGAGGAAGGCTCCTCTAGTGTCTGAAACTGACTTTCCAGCAATTCAGGAGGCATGAAGTGATTTTTGCGTTCCGCCAAACGCCTGCGTATGCAGTCCCGTGAACCCTGTAGATAAATAAAACCGACCTTTTCCAATCCGTTAGCCAAATGCTTTCGATAGGTCCTTCTAAGTGCGGAACATGCAAGAAATGTTGGTTGCTGATCGGCGGCATGTTTCTTGAGCTCCTGATTCAGGCTTTCTAGCCAGTTCCACCGATCCGAATCGTTTAATTGCACGCTCGAGGACATTTTCCTCTTGTTTTCGGGTGTGTGAAAATCATCCGCATCATAGAAGGTGCCTCCGGTAGCAGTCGCGAGCATTCTTGCCACGCTACTCTTGCCACAGCCGGAAACGCCCATCACAACGTATATGTTCATTGGTTTTCCCAAAAAAAAGAGCATGTTTTCCTAGGAAGGCGATTTCTTGATGCACCGTGATTATGGGCACCGAATGGATCGTGCCAAGTGAAAATGAAAAAAGGTGCTGAATTATCCTCCACGAGCGAGGCAGGGATTTTCTTCTTTTCCTCGGAGGATGAGGGGTTAAAATGACAACCCCACAAATAATATGGAACCTACAGGAGACCTCGCGCTTATCGGTCTGGCCGTCATGGGTCAGAATCTCATCCTCAACATGAACGACCATGGTTATACCGTGGTCGCCTACAATCGGACCACCGACAAGGTGGATCACTTTCTGGCCAATGAAGCCAAAGGTACCAAGGTTCAGGGTGCCCACTCCATCGCCGAGATGGTATCCAAACTCAAACGTCCGCGCCGCGTGATGATGCTCGTGAAGGCAGGCAAGCCCGTTGACGACTTCATTGAGCAGGTCCTTCCTCATCTTGAGGCTGGAGACATCATCATTGACGGGGGCAACTCCCTTTTCGACGATACGGTTCGCCGCGTGAAATATGTCGAAAGCAAGGGCTTGCTCTATGTTGGAACCGGAGTGTCCGGCGGCGAGGAGGGTGCGCGACACGGTCCTAGCATTATGCCCGGCGGTAGTCCCGAGGCATGGCCGCATGTAAAGGAGATCTTCCAGTCCGTTTCGGCTAAGGTTGACGGTGGAGCTCCCTGCTGTGACTGGGTGGGAGAGGGAGGAGCGGGTCATTACGTGAAGATGGTTCACAACGGCATCGAATACGGTGACATGCAGCTCATTTGTGAGGCCTACAACATCATGAAAAACGGCCTCGGCATGGGTGCCCAGGAGATGCATGACGTATTTGCCGAATGGAACAAAGGTGACCTCGATAGCTATCTCATTGAGATCACCCGTGACATCCTCGGCAAGGAGGATGAGGACGGTTCGCCTCTTGTGGACAAGATCCTCGACACGGCTGGACAGAAGGGAACAGGCAAATGGACTGTCATAAATTCCCAGGAACTCGGAATCCCTATCACGTTGATGGCTGAAGCGGTCTATTCCCGTTGTGTTTCCGCCCTCAAGGATGAGCGTGTCAAGGCATCACGCAAGCTCAAGGGACCCAAGCCAACCTTGGGTAGCATCGCTTCCAATCCGGTAAAAAAGAAGCAGTTTATTGAGGATATCAAAAACGCCCTCTACGCTTCCAAAATAGTCAGCTACGCGCAGGGTTACATGCTCATGCGTGCTGCAGCAAAGGAATACAACTGGAACCTCAACTACGGCGGTATCGCCCTCATGTGGCGTGGTGGATGCATCATCCGTTCGCGTTTTCTTGGAAAAATCAAGGAAGCCTACGACAAGAATCCGAAGCTTTCGAACCTGTTGCTCGACGATTACTTCAGGGGCGAGATTAAAAAGAGCCAGAAAGGGTGGCGCAATATCGTGGCAACAGCCGCGAAAAAGGGAATCCCGGTTCCCGCCTTCAGCACCGCCCTCTCCTTCTTCGACCAGTATCGCAGTGCTGTTCTGCCAGCCAACCTCCTTCAGGCCCAGCGCGATTATTTCGGTGCCCACGTCGGCGGCGGCAGAGGCAAGCCACGAGGCGAGTTTTTCCACACCAACTGGACTGGTCGCGGCGGAACCACTTCCTCAAGCACTTACAACGTTTAAAAGTTTTCCGGAACCACCATCACAAACCAACAACAATGAGCAATAGCCTTAACATACGCAAAGACGGCGCACTGGACTTTCTGTCCCTTGGCGCTCTTATCCACCGCATTGATCCCGGCACAATCCCATTTCGGAAGGCCACTCACTGCGACATCCATGTCAGTGGCGGAGAATTCAATGTTGCAGCGAACCTTGCCGATTGCTTTGGTCTGAAGACCGGCATAGCCAGCGCCATGGTGGAGTATCCGATCGGCGATCTTGTCGCCGAGCGCGTCAGGGCAATGGGTGTCAAGCCATTCTATAAGAAGTTCAAGCACGACGGCGTCCATGGGCCCAATATCGCTGCAGTTTACAGTGATCGTGGACAGGGTGTTCGAGCTCCAGTCGTTTTTTATAACCGTTGCAACGAGGCGGCGGCGCAACTCCAGCCGGGTGATTTTAACTGGAAGGAGATCTTTTCCCAAGGGGTACGCTGGTTTCACAGTGGTGGTATCTTCGCTGCCCTCTCCGAGTCGACCGCCGAGGTCATCATCGAAGCCATGAAGGCGGCCAAGGAGGCCGGCGCCGTTACCTCTTTCGACCTGAACTATCGTGCCAAGTTATGGAATATCGTCGGGGGTCATGACCGCGCTGTCGCAGTTCTCGACAGGATCGTGAAGAATGTCGATGTGCTTGTCGGAAACGAGGAGGATTTACAGATGGGGCTCGGCATTCCTGGGCCCGAGGTTCATGCAAAGAACAAGCTCGATCCCGGGGCCTTCTTCAGCATGATGGGAAATGTCACAAAGAAGCACCCCCATATCAAGGTGGTTGCAACAACACTGAGAGAAGTTCACTCCACCAACCGCCACAGCTGGGGCGCAGTTGCCTGGGTGGACGGACAGACCCATGTCACCCCAACAATGGAACTCGATGTCATTGACCGGGTAGGAGGGGGGGACGGCTACGCATCCGGATTCTTCTATGGTCTTCTCAGCGGGGAGACAGCAGAAGAGGCGGTTAAGCTCGGCTGGGCCCATGGCGCACTTCTAACAACCTTCCCGGGCGACACCACGATGGCTACCCTTGATCAGGTCAAGGCCCTTTCCAAAGGCGGATCGGCTCGTATCCAGCGCTAGAAAAGAAACCGTCGAATCGATTCACAATGATGGGTGCGGATTAACCTCCGCACCCATTTTTTTGGAGATTTTTAGATCTTGGACGATTGACAAAATTAGGAACCGAAGTCTGGCATAAAATAAGAAAAAGGTCCTGTATGCCAGAGTGCCCCACGGGGTCAATTTGAACGTCTAAGCCGCGACGCCTGTAGCCCAAGGAGCAGGTGTCTCCAGTTGGAAAAGCATTTCGCCCGCCTTTGGCACAAGCAGGACACCTTCGTTTTCACGGTTTGCATACTCCTCTATCTTGATCGAGGCTGGGTCACGATATCCCATGTTGATGCGTTCGCAGACTTCCCGGGGGATGCCTGTAGCGAGAGTGACTGTTGCCCTGCATTTCTCGACCCCGTTCTCGTATCGCCCGACGCCACGCACGTGGGTGCTATGGGCGATGACTCCCCATGGATAAGATTTAAAACGGTCCCATTGAGCCATGAAATAGTCACGGCAATGATATCCGAGCTCCTCGATCAGTTTTCCGTGAACCACGGAAATCTCATGGATATGGGGAGCATAAATAATCAGTTCCCCACCATCGGCAAGAACAGGCTCCAGCTTATACATGCATTTTCCTCCCACCCAAAGCTCGTCATACATGGGCGGAGCGCATGATAGGATGGTGTGAAAAGGGTGTTTTTTATAGGTGATGTGGAGCTTGCGGGAGAGCTCCGAGGCCTTGTCCCATGCCTCTTCCGGTGTTCCGGCGAAAAGTCCCGCCAACCCCCCTTTTTCAACCACCATACAGAGGCAACGCTTGGGAACGGTAATAAGAGCTGCAGCCCTGTCCACCACACGACGAACCGGCGTCCATTTGTGTCCGATGATCATTGGATTCGTCACCACCGCTCCTAACCAATGAAAGAAGTTCAGGATATCCGGACCGGCAACCCCAGGAAAAAGGTACTTGTTGCCTCCTGAAAAGCCAACTACCTCGTGCGGAAAGACCGGCCCAATAATAAGAATCTCGTCGTAGTCAAAGAGGCGTGCATTGACTGTGACTGGAACATCCATTGAGAAGAGTCCTCCAGAGAGTTCGGCAATTTCAGTCGCCTTGAGAAAGCCGACCTCTCGGAGGGCCTTTGGATTGTCCCATTCGTGATTGAGAAGTTTGACTCCGGCGTACTGGGACTTCCTTTCGTCCAAAGTTATTTCCAATCTATCGCAGATAGCCTCCTCGGGCATCGGCGCATGAGTGCCTAGTGCAATCATCACGTCGAGGGCCTTTACTTCGTGTGCAAGGTGACGATAAACCTCCTTGAAGACCAGGCCTAGCGGACAACTGCGAGTTGAATCGGGTACGATCAGAAGCACCCGCTTTCCTCTATAATGGGACGTCGGGCATCCTTTCGCGACGATTTCAGCGACTTCCTGGCTAGTCAAAGCGGCGCTCATGTTGGACTAGATGGTCTGACTCAGGAAACCGCCGTCAACCCTGAGATCGATGCCCGTTACGAAGCCGCTGGCCGCTTGGCTTGCAAGAAAAACCGCGGCACCAGTCAACTCGCGGGATTCTCCGAATCGCGCCATCGGTGTGTGTGAGAGGATGCTCGCCGCACGGGGGGTCGGACTGCCGTCCTCGTTGAAAAGAAGTTTGCGGTTCTGCTCTGCAGGAAAGAACCCTGGGGTAATGGAGTTGACCCTGACTCCCTTCGGGGCCCACTCGCGAGCAAGAAATTGGGTCAGATTCAGCACAGCAGCCTTTGCCGATGAGTAAGCGACGACGCGGGAGAGGGGTAAATGGGCGGAGACGCTCGCGATATTGATGATGCTTCCTCTCCCTCGGGATGCCATTGGAGGGCCAAAAACCTGACAGGGTATG
>Ga0118677_10004070_pt1 | contig 27005 bp, 22 predicted proteins | sample AliMusrvi5mmetaG_FD_86154 | JGI IMG/M metagenome (GOLD analysis project Ga0118677, IMG submission 86154) | reverse complement strand
TCACTTCGTAGGAAGTCATGAAACGGTTGGTCCTGCCGGGATAGCCGATGATCATCGCCGGATCGTTCTGGTTGACACCCTTTAGCGAAATAGTCAGGAATTTCTTTGGTTTGTAGGGAACGTTGTCCTTGGAATATTCTGCAGGATTGTTGTCCTTGTCGGCATAGATCCGGAACATACTGAAGTCTCCAGTATGGCGTGGCCACATCCAGTTGTCGGTCTCACCGCCGAATTTTCCGATAGAGGCAGGTGGAGCACCTACAAAGCGTATATCGCTGTAGGTTTTGGAAACGACCATGTAATATTGGTTGTCACCGAAAAAGGAGGAGACACGGGCCCGAAGGAATTTGCTGTCGCCCACTGCCTTGGCAGTCAGTTGATCGGAGACGGTTCTGAAAGCCTCTTCTTTGGCCTTGGGATCCTTGGCGGCATCCATTGCATCGGTAACGGCTTTGGTGACATCTTCAATCCGGTCCAGGAAAATGACAGTTAACCCCTTTGCAGGAAGCTCCTCGTCGCGGTTCTTGGCAAAATAGCCATTCTGCAGGTAGTCGTGGTCGACGGTGCTCAGCTTCTGAATGGTACCGAATCCGCAATGGTGATTGGTCAAAACCAAAGCATCCTTGGAGATGATCTCTGCGGTACAACCACCACCGAAATGCAGGATTGCATCCTTTAGACTGGAGTTGTTGATGTCGTAAATGTCTTTGGCAGAGAGTTTGAAACCCATTCCAGACATAGTTTTGCTGTTCAGTTTCTGAATCAGGGGAAGCATCCACATTCCTTCGTCTGCCCGCAAGGAGCCGGCAGTCAAAATCAGGACGGATAAAAACATTAATCCGAATCTTCTAAAGTTCATTTTGTTTTGAATTGGTTTTTAGCTTGTTAACGGAGAATATGAGAGACAATGATAACAAAAAAGCGCAAAGTAAAAAATGAGCAATAAGGTCAAATTGAACTGCGGCCATCTCGTACCTATAATGGACTGAATTACCGTCGGATGGTTTAAACGATGTGGCAGATTTATCCATGGAAGGAACCTGTTTATAAGCCAATAAATATGACTCCAAAATTTTACGTCTATTTCCGCGACTGCTCCCTTACCGCCTTAAATTCAGAATCGGGATTCCAGACCGGCCAATTATTTGAATTGGCCAGATTGGTGCCGACATGGTAGAGCAATTTGGCATCCTCCACCACACCACTCAGATCGGCACTTGCCGCGTGGTATTCGTCGGATGGGGTGTGGTAGGTCTCTTTCCAGTATTTGTCGACTATCTTCATTGTCTCCACTTTGCCGTACTTTTCAGCATCCACATAACCTTTGGCATAAATGGCCGGCACCCCCAGTTTGACAAACGGAAACTGGTCTGACCTGAAAAACATGCCGTTCTCCGGATTTGGATCGGGCGCCAGGTACCGGCCCTGCTTCACCGCCTCCTTTTCCACCCATTTGTCGAGTTCTGATTGCCCCGAACCGGTTAGCATCACGTCCCTGAATTTTCCCAGGAAAAGCATCACATCGGTATTGATACATGCCACGGTCTTGTTCATAGGGAAAAAAGGATGTTCAGCATAGTAGCCCGAGCCCAGCAAACCGGATTCTTCACTGGTGACAGACAAAAACAGCAGGGAACGGTCAGTCGTTTTGGAGGATTTAAAAGCCCTTGCAATCTCCAGCATCCAGGCGACTGCACTCGCATTGTCGGTGGCACCGTTGTAAATGCTGTCGTTGTTCACTTTGGTTCCCACCCCCAAATGGTCCCAGTGGGCGGTATAAACAATTGCCTCATCCGGATGTCCGCTTCCACGGATCATTCCACAGACGTTGTGGCTGATCTTGGTTTCAAAATGGTTGAATATTTTGCCGGAAACCTTCACCGGTAGGGAAAACGGCTTGAAATCTTTTTTTAGTGCCTGTTCCTTGGCTTGTTCGAAAGTCATTCCGCAGGATGCGAACAACTGCTCCGCTGCCGTTTTGGAGATCCATCCTTCCAGGGAACAGCGATCCTTGTAGCCATTTTCCGACTGAAGATAGAGTTTGGTCGCTTCACCATTGTTGCGCACCACATTCCAGGGATATCCTGCCTGTTTCGTCTCGTGGATGATCAGGCATCCTCTCGCTCCACGACGTGCAGCCTCTTCAAATTTGTAGGTCCAACGGCCGTAATAGGTCATCGTGTTTCCCTTGAAATAGGAATCGGTGGTTCCAAATCCCGGATCATTGATGAATACCAGGATGGTCTTATCCTTCAAATCCAGCCCCTGAAAGTCGTTCCGCTGGTATTCCGGTGCCGTGATGCCAAATCCGGTGAAGACCAGCTCAGAATGGTCAAGGCTGAGCACCTCTTCGTTCTTCCTGGAAAAGGAGACATAGTCGACCAGCTTGTCCAGTTTCAACAACCCTTTTGGTGTCTCAAAATCCAGCGTAGCGGATATTTTGGAACTGACGGCCAGCAAGGGAACCTCCTGAAAATAGCTTCCATGGTTGGCAGGCTCCAGTCCGATCTCCTTCATCTGTGCAGAGATGTAATCGATAGTCAGTTTCTCAGCCCCCGTAGTGGGCATCCGTCCGGCATACTGGTCGGATGCGAGCGTGGCGATGTGCTTCTCGATGTTTTTATAGAGAATGGCATCCTCTCCGCCCCGTTTGCTGACGGAGGTGCAGGAAAGGCACAAGATGGCCAATGCCGGAAGAAAACTTGTTTTCATGGGAATTTGTTTGGCTTTAGTTATCCAATTCCAAAGTTAATCAGTTGACGGGTTTATTCAGTAAAATTTTATCACCCTCTTTCAAACCGTTTTTGATGACAGCAAATTTGTCGCTCTGATTACCACAGGTTACTTTCCGGATCGATACCCCGCTGAACTCTTTCAGGTAAACATACCTTTCCGGTCCGTCAGAGAAGAGTGCTGCCCTTGGAATCACCAACACATTCGGCTCTTTGGAGATGATGATTTCGTTGCTGGTGGTCATGGCTGGCTTGATACGCTTGTTGTCGCTGGCAATTCGGATGTTTACCTTGAAAACCTTCGACTCAAATCCGGTCATCTCTTGACCGACATTGGAAATGTTGGAGATCACACCCGTCTTTTCCTGGTGCTTGAGTGCATCAATGACCACCCTGGCGCTGTCGCCGACCTTGATCTTGGAAATGTAGATCTCCTCTACGTAAGTCTCAGAGACCAGCACAGAGAGGTCGGGTAGGGTGGCAATGACAGGATTTTGCCTGCTAACCCAGGAACCAACGGTAAGTTTACGGCTACCGCCTCTGCCAAAAGTCCTGCCATAAATGATCATTCCATCCTGCGGAGCAACAATTCTGGCCCCTTCGAAAGCCTGCTGGTATTTCACATCCTTGTCGGTGAAATCTGCAATCTGGGTTTCGAATCTGGCAACCTGAATCCTCAGCGTTTTTTGCGTCAGCTGGTAGGCGCGGTGCTTGGCCTCCAGTTGCCTGAGCGACCTTTCGAAGGCCATCTTGGCCATCCGCTGATAAGCAGGCGATTCATAGACGGAGAGCTCCATCTCGATCTTCTTGTCCTCCACATCATAGTTGAACTGGTCGATGGCATTGCGCAGGTTCACCAGATCTACAGCACTATCTATCTTCTCATCGTTGTAATTGAAAATTAATTTTTTGAGTGCCTCCTCGTTGGTTTCCTTGAGCTGTTTGATCCGTCCCTGGTCAAGCAATGCGACATAATCACCCTTCTGTACGATCGATCCTTCGGGGACCAAATCCTTGATCTGCGTATCCCATATCTCCAGTTTGCGGTCGCCCAGTACATCCGGTATGCTGATGAAGATCGATTTCTCACTCTGAATCTCCCCCTTACAGGTAATCACAGCCTCGAAATTGTCTTTTTTTACCTTGTAGATGGCTACGACTGCTTTTCGTTTGAAAAACCAGACGGAAATCAAAATGACGACAAGTAGAAATGCCGCCAGCAAAACTATTTTTTTTGATTTTGATAGTCTCATTGGTTAAGAATTTTATCAAAATCGGCCGTCAAATCGCGTTTGTCTTCGAAATTGTAAAGCGCCAGCTGGCGAATCTGGTAATAGGAGACCCAGTATTTTCGCAAGGAGGCAATGTATGCCCGCTTGGCATTTTCCAGGTCGGTGCGGGCAATGTTCAGCTTGGTCACATCGAGTTTTCCGATCTTGAAACGACGCATCGTCACGTCGAATCCCATCTGGGCAATTGTATCGGCCTTTGCCGAGTTTTGAACCATCTCCGACTGAAGATTGAACTCCATCACATTCATCATCACGGATTGCTGAAAGTCTATGCGATCCTGCTTGACCGTGTTGACAACCACCTCGCGGTTCGATTTGGCCATCAACAGTTGCCCTTTCCTTCTTCCCCAGTCGATAATTGGAACGGAGAGGCCCACCAAAGCAAGGTTCTGAAATTGGTTGGGATTTTTGTAGGAGTCGGCCAGGATGGTGGATTTCTGGTTGAGTCCGGCCAGTGCACTGATATCGGCGCTCAAGCCATTTTGGGACTTAACCAGTTTAACATTGCTGTCCTGCTCCAATATCTGTCTGGTCTGAGAAAGAATGTCCGGATTATTCTCCATGGCTTTTTGGATGGCATCCTCCACATTGATCTGTAGGGACGAGCTAACAGCAAACGGCAATATGCAGTTGATCACCGCATCTTTTTCGAGGCCAAGGAAGATGTTGAGGTCGGATCTTGCCCGCAGGAGTCCCTGGTTGGCCCTTGTCAGGGCGATTTTGGCATTCATCAGGTTCAATTGGAAATTGAGTAGCTCATCCTGGGTAACCGTACCTACCTGGTAACGGCCTTTCCCGATCTGGTACAGCGTGTCGGCATTTGCCAGATTGGTTTTGGAGATGTTGATCTCAATCTGTGCATCCACCAGCGTGAAGAATTTTCCGGCTGTTTTGACGGCGATATCCTCTTTCGACTGGATGAATTTTTTCCTGGCAGTTTCAAACTTGAGCGGTTCAATCTTCGATTTCCAGTGCATGCTGTTGTATCCGTTCAACTTTTGCTTGTATCCGATGCTGACCATGTTGGAGGAGTACATGGTAGACTGATCACCGATGAAATTTTTCACCATTCCGATGTCCGAACTTGCTGAAAAATTACCGCCCGTCAGTCCAACGTTCTGTGACATCTTCAGGGAAGCACTGGAGGTGATATTCTTTTGCTGACTGTATTGCCAGCTTTGGGATTCGGGAATATAATCCTGACGGATGGAGTTGTTGTAGGAGAGGGGATTGGCTCCGACGCTGAATTGTGGCAGCTTATCTGAGCGGTAATACATGAATTCCCAGTAACTGGCCAGATACATATTTTGTTGTTTAAAGGCATCCAGCGATTGTTTGCTGGCCAGATCAATTGCCTCGTTCAGGTTCATTTTCAGCACTTTCTGCTGCGCAATAGAACCATTATAGGCCATAAGGGAAAGTAGGATCAAAAGAAAACGGATCATAAGGTTGTTATTGTCTTAATGATTCAACAGGGTCTTTGTCTGCGGCCTTTTTTGCCGGGAGGTATCCAAAAGTGATCCCAATAAAGACAGAGACACCGAAGGATATGATGATGGAGAAGATGGAGATGATCGTCTTGATATCGAACACGGATTGGATCACCTTGGAGAGAATCACCCCAAGGACGATCCCAATCAACCCGCCAGCCAGACTGATGAGGGTAGATTCAGACAGGAACTGGAAGACGATGTCTTTCCTGGATGCCCCGATGGCCTGCCGGGTACCAATTTCCCGGATGCGCTCCATCACGGAGGCCAGCATGATGTTCATGATGCCGATGCCACCCACGATGAGGGAGATTCCTGCAATGGCCCCCAAAACAATGTTGAAGATGTTTTTTGTTTTTTGCTGTTGCTTCAACAGAAGTTCCGGAATACTGACCTCGAAGTCGCGGATGTCGTTGTGTTTGCGCATGAGCATATTGCCGACTACTTTTGCGGTAGCCGTCAGTTGCTGCGTCTCCCTGACCCTGACGATGATTTTATCGAGTTGGTTGATGTCGTCCTGGACGCCGGGTATCGGATTGCTCGAAAGACTGGCCTGTTTTACCTGGTCACCCCGGATCAGTGAACGGTTCCGGAACCTGAGAAGCATCGTCTTGACCGGAATGATGATGCTGTTGTCGGTGCTGCTGATGGCGGTGGTGCCTGCACCCGAACCCACGAAATTCCGTTTTTCAATCACACCGATGACCTGCAGCCAGATCTGGCCGCATTTGATGTATTTCCCAATAGGGGATTCCTGGTTGAAAAATATGTTTTTGACATTGTATCCGATGATGCAAACGGGATAACCCTCTTTGGTGTGTTTTTCGTGAAAGAGGGTACCACTCTCCAGCCTGATGTCAAAAAGGTTGAAATAGGTATTGTCGGTCCCGTCCAATTTGACAGGACTGCTGATGTCGTGCAAAATGGCCGTGTAATTGAAGGAGATGATCGGGCAAACCTCCTGGACAGTTGGGATGATCTCCTGGATGGAGCTGGCATCCAGCATGGAGAGTCCTTTCGAAAATTTCGACTTTGTTCCTGCCAGCTGATTGCCTTCCGTCGTGCTGCTGCTCTTGGGATCGTTGGCACTTGCCTGGTTGGCCTGCAAAATGGGCGTGACGATGATATTGTTTACTCCAACCATTTTGATCTGTTCCAGAATCTCTTGCTCGGCACCATTTCCGATGGCGAGCATGCTGATTACGGCGGCTACGCCAAAAATGATTCCCAATGCCGTGAGAAGCGATTTTACCTTGTTGGCAATAATGGCTTCCAGGGCAATTTGAACATTGTAGGAATATCTGGTATAAAAGGCTCTTATCTTCATTTTTTAATTTCCCTGTGCTTCAAAATCATAGTTGGATGCGCAAATCTGGATGTTTCATTCATGGGTTGACTATTTCGCAACGGAGGTGGAATCCATCGGCTGGGAGGTCGCGTTTTTCCGTGCTTTCAGTTTCTGAAGTTGTTCCTGGTAAATTTCCCAGCCTTTTGTTTCAATGTCTTCCGTCTTCTCCGGTTCATTCAGCAGCAGCAGATCCCCTTCCATCACCCCCTTATTGAGTACGATATAATCCTCGTTCTCCTCTCCGGTATCAACAATCTGTTTCACCACTCCATTCTTTTTCAGATAGACATATTTGGTCGAGTCTGACTCAAAAACTGCCTCGGATGGGACAAACAGACGGTCGTTGTAAACACCAGTCTGAATCAGGTTGCCAGTGGTCATGGCGGGCTTCAGATCCGGATCGTGACCAAAAACACGGATGTTGACAAGGAATACCTTTGAATCGCTCTTCGGCATTGGCTGACCAATGTTGGCCACGGAGATCACCTCTCCCTGCAACTCCTTTCCTGGAAAGGCGTCTATGCTCAGGGTTACCTTTTGTCCTACCTTAATCTTGGCGATATCAATTTCATTGACATAGGTTTCAGAGATCATCTTGGTCATATCCGGCAGGGTGGCAATGATTGGACTCCACGGCGTAAGCACCGAACCAATCTGTATTTTAATCCCGAAACGGTCGCGGGCATAGATGACCATTCCCGGCTTTGGTGCTTTAATAATCAGCGCATCGTACAGTTTCAGCAAATCATCCACCCTTTTTTGCTTCAAACGGAAGTCAATGTTTCGGCGCTCCATTTGGGAATTGAGTTGCCGCTGTCGCATCCCGAGCCCTTTGATGTCCTGTTCCAGTTTTCGTTCGGCCTTGCTCACTTCCATCTCCGCTTTCTTAATGACGGAAGGCGATTCATAGACCGATTCTGCCAATACTATTTTGCGCTCTTCGACATCAGAGCGTGAATTGGTGATCAAATCCCTGTAGTTGCTAAGACTCAGATTGGAATCCAGCTTGGCGTCCTCAATCACCACCATGGCTGCTTCCAGTTCCAGACGGGCTGTTGTCAGTACCTCTTCAATCACTTTGTGATCGAGGGTGGCAATGTATTGCCCGGAATCAACAACGGATCCTTCCTCAATCAAATCGGTTATTTTGATCTCATATACGCGCACATTCTGGGTGGATAGCACAGAGGGCAAAAGGATGTTCTCTGAATTCTCTGATTCCAACTGACCGGAAGTGTGTACCTTTACCTGAATGGACCCCCTTTTTACTTTGCAGGTGATCTCCTCTTCACCCGATTTGCTCCAAAAGCTCATCAGGAAGAGGAAGACTAGAATCCCTGAAATTCCGGAAATAATCAGCAAACGTTTTTTGTTCATGGCAAGCGAAATAATTTCACATCTTGACGCTTTAATTTAGGGTCAAGACTATTTAAAAGATAATAATGGACCTGATTTTAGTAGCAAATTGACAGCTTTAAAGATAGCTATTGAATCAATACGGATGTTCGCTTAAAACTTTTAGACCATATTTTTTTTACATGTTTTAAAAGCATTTCACATCGATTTTTGGACGATCTACAGGTAAAATCCACACGTTCACTGATCATCTCCAAGCTTATTCAAATCTTGCCATTTGGGAAGGACTGGTTTGATTGCCTCTTCAGAATAGGATTTTCTCCTTTTTCATCAGCTGGCTGTTTCGTGCGATGGCAGAATTTGTTCAGTTCATCCTTGATTTTGTGAGTTTCGTCCGATTCTTGAATCAAATTGTCTGTTTCAGGATGATTTTTGTTGCATCAACCAAAATTCATAACCATGAAGCGAATTTTATTTTTTACTCTGATCCTCCTTATTTCAGGAACAGCATTCAGTCAGCCCCTGCAAACCATACGCGGCATGGTCCGCGACAAGGAATCCAAGATGCCATTGCCGGGAGCCTCGGTGGTATTAACCGGATCCAAACCGCTTAACGGAACCATGACTGATCGGGATGGAAATTTCAGGCTCGACCACATCTCCACAGGCAGGCAAGACCTTCAGGTAAGTTTTGTGGGCTACAGGCCCGCTCTCTTGCAGGGAATCATCGTTAACTCCGTCAAGGAGGTGGTGGTAGAGGTGGATCTGGAAGAAAACGTAGTTACCGGACAGGAGGTAGTGGTCACTGCTTCCTCCCGGAAAGAGGAGCCACGCAATAGAATGGCCTCCGTGAGTGCACGCTCATTCACGGTAGAGGAGACCGAGAAATATGCCGGCAGTCGCGGCGATGTGGCCAGGATGGCGATGAATTATGCAGGTGTTTCCTCGGCCAACGATCAGCGGAACGACATCGTTATTCGAGGAAATTCTCCCAGTGGTCTCTTGTGGCGGCTGGAGGATGTCGACATTCCCAATCCAAACCATTTTGCCGAAGGCGGGACTACTGGCGGTCCGGTTGGTATGCTAAACAACAATCTGCTGGAAAATAGTGATTTTTTTACGGGCGCCTTCCCGGCACAATACGGCAATGCCCTGAGTGGAGTCTTTGACCTGAATATGCGCAATGGAAACAACCAGAAATATGAACACCTCTTTCAGGTTGGTTTTAATGGTTTTGAAGCCGGAACGGAAGGCCCTTTTAACCAGAATCACAAATCCTCCTACGTGGCCAACTTTCGCTACTCTACCCTCGAACTGGTAAGCGGATTCATCAAACTGGGAACCACAGGTGTACCCAAATACAAGGATTTCTCCTTCAAACTCAACTTTCCTTTGAAAAAAGGTAGAATCACAGTTTTCGGACTGGGAGGCGACAGCAAAATCACCATGCTCGACAAAAACAACGGAACACAGCAAAACATCTATTCCGCAGAAGGTCAGAATCTGGTGAATGGTTCAACGATGGGTACACTGGGAGTTTCCTATACGAGGTTTTTAAACGATCGCACCTACCTGAAGCTGATCCTATCCGGGGTGTATCAGGACGGCGGTACCACCATCGACACCCTCGATGTCAACTCCGTTGTGCATCCGAACATTAATCATCACTATGCCGAGTACCGCACCTCACTTACCGGATTTTTGAACAAGAAATACAGCAGCCAACTTTCGATAAGGACCGGATTCTCCGTGGATCGAATGGGCTTTAACTTGCTGACCAAGACCTTCAACCACCAGGCGAATGGCCTTCTTCCGATTATCGACGACAGTCGTGGACTCGGCCATGGTGTAACCCTGTATCAACCTTATGTTCAGGCAATCTATAAGTTTAGCAATAATTTTAGTGTCATCCCGGGTCTGCATTACACCTATTTTAATCTGAACGGATCCTCCGGTTTGGAGCCCAGATTGAGCTTTAACTGGCAGTTGTCGGATAAGCAAAAATTGAGTTTGGGTTATGGACTTCATTCGCGTACACAGACACTCTCTACCTATTTTCTGGGCACAAGATTGCCAGATGGTTCGCTGACAGAAACCAACAAGAATGTTGGATTGACTAAATCCAACCAGTTTGTGCTGGCTTTTGACAGGTCCATTTCAGAAAATACCCGATTCAAGGCGGAGGCCTATTACCAGGATATCTACAACGTACCGGTTCAAACCAGCAAGACCTCTTTCAGCATGCTGAATACAGGTGCCTCCTGGGGTGTAAACGAAGAGGACAGCCTGGTGAACAAGGGCACCGGTAAGAATTACGGACTCGAATTTACCATGGAGAAATTTTTCAGCAAAAACTTTTATTATCTTTCTACCCTGTCGCTTTTTGAGTCGAAATACAAGGGCAGCGACGGAATCGAAAGAAACACGGCCTTCAACGGAAACTATGTCTTTAATTTCCTGGTAGGGAAGGAGATACCGCTGAAAAACAACTCAGCAATCAATCTCGATTTCAAGGTAACCTACGCGGGAGGGAAAAGATATACACCTGTCGATCTGCTGGCTTCACAAGCGGCCAATACAACCAAATATGACGATACAAGAGCGTTTAGTCAGCAGTTTAATCCTTTTCTGAAGGCGGATATAAAAGTCGGATACCGGGTCAACTGGCGCAAGATTTCGCAGGAGTGGATCATCTACGTCGAGAACTTTACCAACCACGACAATATGTTGATGCAGTGGTACAGCACCTCGACCAAACAGGTGAAAAACATCAACCAGCTAGGATTCTTTCCAATGATGCAATATCGGTTGAGATTTTAATATTTTTGACTACCAACAAGGAAGTAAAATCAAGAATATTTTTGAGATCATTTTGATAGTTTTTGTGCCATTCAAGTTATTTTTTAAAATTTTTGCAGATGAAAAATCAGCAACAGGAGTTGAATCCTTTCTTGAATTTTTTATATCCCAAAAAACATTTTCGGCGTGAATATTTGATTCGATATTCTGGGATCCTTGTCATCTCCCTTATTTCAACCTGGCTTGAACTGGATTACCACTACGGAGAAGGAGGCTTTTTGGGTGCCTTTCTGGTCTCCTTTATTCGGACTGCCCTGATTTGGAATGGCAGCATGCAGATCATCATGTATTCTGTCAGCAGGTTTTCGATGTTCAGGGAGACGTTGAAAATTATAGTTTTTCAGTTCACTACGCTTACCGTTTATGTATTGCTGGTCGAATTCGGAGAGATGGTTATGGTGAAATACTTTTTGAAAATTAACCTGACAGGTACTGAGAAGCTAGCTTTGGTCATTGTGTCGCTGATCCTCACCTTCATGATTAGTTCCATCTACGCCTCAGTATCCTTTTTCCTCCAATGGAAAGAAAATCTGCTCCGATCGCAGGCACTCGAAAAGGCCAATCTGGAAGCACGATACGAGACCCTGCGCAACCAGGTCAATCCGCATTTCCTCTTCAACAGCCTGAATACACTGGTGATGCTGGTGAACGACAATCCGGTAGCCACAAGGTACGTGGAGAGCATCGCCGAGATCATGCGGTACATGCTTCAGTCGCGCGACAAGGAGGCGGTCCTGGTGAGGGATGAACTGAACATTGCCCGGGAATATGTCTTCATTCAGCAAAACAGGTTTGGAGAACGGTTGACTGTGGAATTTGACATTCCGGAACAGTATTATCATTTTGCTATCGCCCCGCTTGCGCTGCAGATGCTGCTTGAAAATGCCATCAAGCACAATGTGGTTTCAAAAGAGCATCCCTTGCTGGTAAGGGTTTATGTAGAAGAAAATAAGTTCGTGGTGATAGAAAACAGCATCAAACCAAAATTGGACAAGGACCCCTCGACGGGAGTCGGACTGGAGAATATTCGCAACAGGTATCTCTACCTGACAGGTAAAGAGATCATCATCAAACAGGAAAACGGTATATTTATGGTCCGGCTGCCCCTTTTTGAAAAACCACTTTAAAAATGAACCCAACTTTAGTCACTTTAGTTCACTTTAGTCACTTTAGCTCACTTTTCAATCATCGCCCTCATGAAAATACTGATTGTTGAAGACGAAGAACTAGCCGCTGGCCGGCTGGCGCAAATGATCAAAAAAGCCGTACCGGATGCCCTCATTTCCGGACCGCTGGATTCTGTTTCGGAGACGGTGAAACATTTGAACTCAGGTGCTGCGTATGACCTGATTTTTATGGATATCCAGCTGGCCGACGGGAAGAGTTTTTCCGTTTTCGAACAGTGCAAAATTCTTACGCCCGTCATTTTTACAACGGCATACGACGAGTTCGCCCTGCAAGCTTTCGAGCACAATAGTATCGACTATCTGCTGAAACCTGTCAACCAGGAGAAACTGAACGCTGCGCTCGACAAGTTCAAAAAACTAAAGGAGTATTTTGGTGCGGATGATTCGAATGCCAGAATTTATGAAATCATCAAAAGCCTTCACCTGCCGGGAAAACCAACTTACAAGGATCGCTTCCTGGTGAGCAAGGGTGACTCGATGGTCCCCATCAGAATAGGTGAAATTGCCTGTTTTTTTGCAGAGGAGAAGGCCGTTTTTCTGCTGACACACGACAACAAGCGACACCTGATCCCCCATACCATCGATGAGTTGTCTGAGAAGCTGGATCCAAAGCTCTTTTTCAGGGTGAACAGGCAGTACATCCTTTCGGCGGAGTCAGTGCGAACGGTTTACAACCATTTTAATTTTAAGCTGAAAGTCGAATTGAAGGCAGATCCTCGTGCGGAGATTCTGGTGAGCCGTTCCAAAACATCAAGTTTTAAGGCCTGGATGAACGGGGAAATGCTCTAGCGCTTTTGGCAAATTGATTTTTATTCAACAAATAATATTCAACATATACTTTCACTATGAAAAATATTCTCATCATCAATGCACATCCTGTGAAGGATAGTTTCTGCAATGCCTTGGCCCAAAGTTATCTGCAAGGTGCCGAAAAATCAGGTGCCACCTGCAAATTGATCCATTTGATTGACCTTCAGTTTGACCCCATCCTGCGTTATGGTTACACCAAACGGATGGATTTGGAGCCTGATTTGCTGCAGGTTCAAAAAGATATCCTGGCTGCTGACCATTTGGTTTTTGTCTATCCCAATTGGTGGTCGACCTATCCTGCCTTGTTAAAAGGATTCTTCGACCGGGCGTTTTTGCCGGGTTTCGCATTCAATTACCGTGAAAAATCACCCTTGTGTGACAAGTTGCTAACAGGAAAATCTGCCCGTATGCTGGTAACGATGGATACACCGAAATGGTACTATTCCCTGTTTAACAGGAAACCCGGTCATACTTCCATGAAGATTGGCATTTTGGGATTTTCGGGCATCCATCCGGTAAAAATTTCCTCCTTTTCACCGATAAAATCATCAACCGAACAAGCTCGGAACAAATGGCTGAAGACAGCTGAGAAACTGGGGAAACGCGATGGCAATTAAAGATTGATGAATTTTATTTTTTTGTGGGTTACCTTTTTAGTGTTTTGAGTATTAAGAAGTAGAATCTTTGAAGGTGTGGGATCTTATAATCATTCTTAAACTTTTTATTATGAAAAGCCTAAGACTACGATCGGTTATTTGTCTTTTTTTCTGCGCTGTTTCCTTAAGTGGACAAACTAACAACAAAGGAAAAACTTTTATGTTAAGTCCCAAATCGAGCACTTTTCTTAATGCCAAGAAGGATACCATTTCTCCAACTGAATATGCATCGTTACTCAATTCGGGTCTTTTCGTTACCTCCTTTTCGGTTGTAGGGGATGCCCATTATACGATTCAACTTGATTCTACAGAAATCGTAAAACTGGTTGGACGGCAGAGCCCAATCATCGAATTTCGAATAAACAATGGGAAGAAAATTATTTTGGTCAAGAATAAAAGTTATGTGATTGCGTTCTGGGCCACAGGTTGCAAGCCTTGTGTCAGGGAAATGGACGATCTGATTCAGTTATCTCATAAAGATAAAAGGATCGAATTCATATTTGTTACCAATGATGATGAGCCCAAAGCTGCCGGTTTTTTGAAGGAGAGAATCCGTCAAATTAATTTGGTCACCTCAGGTTCTGTCTTGACAAAATCATTCCGTGTTGATAATTTACCAACGACATTTTTTATTGCCAGAGGAAAAATAATCAGGCACATTGTGGTTGGTCCTGTTGTCAGAAAAATGGACGACCTCATCAAAGAATTAGCCGACTAACGATACAGTGGTCCAAATTACCTTGATTCGGCTTGGCCCTCTTAAAAATTATTGACCCTCCCTTTTAATTTGCGCTTGGTCTTTTGTGTCTCGTGCGTGGTCTTGTTGCCAAAATCCAGGCTGACGATGCTGATGTTCCCGTCCACCTCGAGGATGGCCAGCTTCACCTCCTGGATAGAATCGACCCCGTGTTCGCGGGCGGCAGCTTGTATCTCAACCTCCGTAATTTCAGCCAATTTAAGATTCTCCGGAAGCAGTTTCCCTTCATACACCAGCATAATGGCCTTACCCTGGATCAATTCGCTTATTTTGTTGCTCCTGTAAAGGATCTTTTTGAAAATATAATTGGTCAGAAACAATGCCAAAGCTGCAGTGACCCCACCCAGAAGCGAGGTGTCGCTGCCTACCATGGCATTTTGAACCGCATTGCTGATTAGCAGGATAAACACCAGATCAATCACCGACAACTGGGCCAGCTCTTTTTTTCCAAAGATGCGGATGGCCAAAACAATGAAAATATAGACGGCCACCGAGCGCAGCACGACATCGAGCAAGGGAGGAACTACCATTTTGGGAATGAATAAAATCAATATTTCATTAAACGGATCAGAAGGTAAAATAGTTTATTTTATTCATGGCCGTACTCATATCTGCCCCTTTCAAATCTACCGTATACTTTTCTTCATTCTGCAGGGAAACGGTGGTCATCAGGGTTTTGCCACCCCTGGAATCCTCCGTAGTCATCTCCATCACAAATCCGCTCACGGAAAGGGTGTTGTGAAGGGCTTGCATCTTGCAGGCACGGAAAACGCCAAGATCATTCTTCATGGTTACCTGATCGGTGATCCATACTTCACCAAAAATCTTTTTGTAGGTATAGGTATATTTTTTACACTGGAAGCCGGCGATCACCTTGGTTTCGCTGGTGGGAACAATCTCCAGCCTTTTCAGGTCGGCTTCGGCAGGCAACTTGTATCCGCCGGCATTGTAGAGCGGTTTGGCTCCTCCGCCGGATCCCATGATCTGAATACCGATCTCATTTTTCTTGTCGAGGATGGTCTCCATCCCATTCCCGCGCGATTCGGTGATGTTTTTGACATCAAAATTCTCACCGTCCGACTGGAAATAGGTCTTCAACTGAAAGGTCCGCATCAGTTCATTGTTTTTGGCGTAGAACTCCATTTTGAAGACGTTGCATTTGTCGAAGCTGTAACTGGGATCCCATTTTACATTGGGAGCTTTCAGACTAAATTGTGCCTGCAGGGAGAGCAGTGCGAACATCAGGGTGGCAATGGCTGCAATTTTTTTCACGTTCATCAATTTAAAAGGTGAAGGTCCTGAAACTTCAAAAAATTTCGCTAACTAAAATACAATTTTTTATGTAAAATTGAAATCCCTGTTCAGAATCGCTGCAGAATCTCTGATTAAAACCTATTCCGCAGCAGGATCGGTGTTTCCCATAGATGGCTGATTTTTATTTACATTCATTTGCCTATATTTGGAAACGCAAAGAACCCCGGTACCACTCCCATGACGCAATTACTGGACAGATGGATTGATTTACTGCAGAAACCGTTCCATAGTTCGGTTTTGATCTTCGCGGTGATCCTGTTTATCATTTTGCTGGCCCCCATTCTTTTAAGGAGTCTCAAAATACCTGGGATCATCGGACTGATTCTGTCGGGGTTGGTCATTGGTCCCCATGGACTGGGTTGGATAGAAAAAAATGCGGCGGTCGACCTGTTTTCTACCATTGGGCTGCTTTACATCATGTTTTTGGCCGGACTGGAGTTGGATCTGAAAGAGTTCAAAACCAACAAGCACAAGAGTCTGGTTTTTGGGATGTATACCTTCTTGATCCCGATGGCCATTGGCTTTCCCGTCTGTCGTTACCTGATCGGACTAGATTTCAACGCCAGCCTGCTGGTGGCAAGCATGTTTTCCACGCACACCCTGGTAACCTATCCCATTGTCAGCAGGATGGGCATCTCGAGGCACGAAGCGGTTGCGGTGACCGTCGGGGGTACGATGCTGACGGATACGGCCGTGCTGGTACTTTTTGCCGTGATTGTAGGTTCCGTGAAAGGGGAGATCAACCTCCATTTCTGGATCAGTTTCGCTATCTCCGTCGTGCTTTTCCTGTTGGTGGTCTTCTTGCTGATTCCGGTGGTAACAGCCTGGTTTTTCAAGAAACTGGAAGGAGAAAAACGATCTCATTTCATCTTCGTGCTGGCGATGGTCTTTTTTGCTGCCTTTCTTTCAGAGGTAGCCGGACTGGAGCCCATCATCGGCGCCTTTGCCGCAGGGATTGCACTAAACCGGTTCGTTCCGCGTACCTCCTCGCTGATGAACAGGCTGGAGTTTGTGGGCAATGCGATCTTCATCCCCTTCTTTTTAATCAGCGTGGGTATGTTGATCAACCTCAAGGTGATCAGCAATGGGACGGCAGCCTGGATCATTGCAGGTACCCTTACGGTCGTGGCCATCCTGGGGAAATACCTGGCAGCAGCCATGACCTCCCTGACCTTCAAATATCCTGCCACCTGGCGACGGCTGATTTTTGGCATGAGCAGCTCCCATGCAGCAGCTACCCTGGCAGTGATCATGGTGGGGTTCAGAATGGGCATCATCGACGTAAATGTATTGAATGGAACCATAGTCCTGATCCTGGTTACCTGTCTGGTCGCCTCCTTCGTGACCGAGAATGCCGCAAAGCGGATATTGATCTCCGAAGAGGAATTCAAGGAACAGCCGAATTCTCCGCAGCTGGAACAAAAAATATTGGTTCCAATCTCGAATCCCAACACCATGGAACGCCTGATTGACCTGGCCATTGCCATCAAACTTCCCAAAACCAGGTTTCCCATCGTAAGCTTATCTGTCGTGGACGACGATCATACGGCTAAATCCAAATTGATTGAAGCCAAGCATATGCTTGAGAAGGCGATCATTCACGCTGCAGCCATCGACCAGAAGGTGGAGATCATTACCACCATCGATCAAAAGGTGACGGCCGGCATCAAACGGGTGGCCAAGGAGATCTTTGCTTCGGAAATCATCATTGGCTTTGCCTTGAAAAACCAGTTTTCGGAGATGCTATTCGGTAACACGGTCAAATACATTGTCGAGAATACAGACCAGGCGATTTGGGTGGCCAGCATTCAGTCGAACCTGAATCAGTACAAGAAGATCGTAGTGATCTGTCCGAAATTTGCCGACAGGGAGTTTGGTTTTGAGAACTGGCTGAGCCGTGTGCTGCGTATGGGCAAGTCATTGGATCTCTCCTGCCAGTTCCTGGCAACGGCGCAGACTTTTAAGCATGTGGCAGATTTTCACAAGCAACAGCGCTCATCGGTATCCATCACGCATACCGAATTTCTGGATTGGGACGAGTTTCAGCATCTTGGAAACCATTTGCTGCCCTCCGACCTGATCATCATCCCCTTGCCGCGCAATGGCGGAGTCTCCTATAAGTTGTCGCAGGAGAGTATACCCAGACTCATGTCCAGGCATTTTGAGACATTCAGCTTCATCCTGGTCTATACCTCCTCGGCAGATGATACTTCGGAACTGATGTTTTCGCACGATTTTGACAATACCATCATCGAAAAGGGAATGAAGCTCTTCAAGCGCAGGTCAAAGTTGATCTCCTGGCTGTATAAAAACGATTAGCCAATGTGCTAATGTGCTAATATGCCAATTTGCTAATTGAGAAAACGGAAAGAGGAGGATGCTATCGTCGGAATCCCAGCCAAAATAGTACCCTTCGGGAAGCTCATAGACCGAAGCGAAAATCGAAAATTATTTCAGCTGTTTTCCCATTCCACATCTGCCCTGAAGGCAATTTTCCCTGTTTGACTGTTCATTGCCTGGATATGGAATGTGGTACCTTCCTGACCTGAGAGAAGTTCTACCTCATCTCCCCAATGCATTTCACCGAGAAATTCCAGCGTAAAGCTACTTAGTTTATGAGCGTGGTAAAAGGCACTGTCGAAGCAGTCCATCACCCAGTCGAGGTAGCGCGTATTGTTGACATGGTTGTTGACGTCGATCTCATTGTAGAGGATCTTCTTCTTGAATACAGCTGTTTCTGCGTTGCCGCTCAGCCTGTCCGGAAAGCTCTCCAGTGCAAATTTTCCTTCGTTGAAGGGAAGATCAATGTTTAGCTTGTCGGCCCGTTGGGGTCGCATGGTCTCCGCATTCAAGAGCAACCATCCGGAGACTCCCCTGCAGATAGGCTCGTTGGCCGCATTGTAAAAGATAAAGTCGCGCCTGAAGAAGGGCCCGATCAGGCTGCAGGGCCAGGTCTCGATGTGAATTTCATCTCCCCAGAGCGGGAGCTGGAGGATCTCCACCTTGATTCTAGACAAGGCCCAGAACATTTTCTCTTCCACCAGAGCCGCATACCCTGCTCCCAGGTGCTGGGCATGGTTACCTGCAGCTTCCTGAAACAATTGCATCAGATGAGTTGGCTTGATTTTTTCTTGAAAATCAACTTGATAGGAGGTTATATTGTAGTTTTCTTTCCAGACCGGGATCATAAGTTGAATGTGCTAATGTGCTAATATGTTAATGTGCTAATTATGAAAAGATAGTTGCCAATTAAAATGTTCGTAGTTACTTCCAAAATTGAACCCTTCGGCAAGCTCAGGGACCGAACCGAAAATTTTTCGCCTAATTCCTCTCTTTTGTCCATGGTCAAAGGTAATGAAACGGTAGTTTGAACCAAAAAATTCTCTATCTTAGTTCGTTTTCGATAGTCCGCGATTGTATGTACCTTTGCGGCAACGTATAAAATGAGCGATGGCTGAAACAAATTTTGTAGATTATGTAAAAATCATGTGTCGTTCAGGCCATGGCGGTGCGGGATCCAAACACTTTCGCAGGGAAAAATTTGCTGCAAAGGGTGGTCCCGACGGCGGCGATGGAGGAAGGGGTGGTCACATTATCCTGAAGGGTAATTCGCAGATGTGGACCCTTTTGCACCTGAAATACAGGAAACATATTTATGCGGAGTGGGGAGAGTGCGGTGGTGCATCACGTAGCCACGGAAAAGACGGCGAAGACATTGTGCTGGATGTTCCACTCGGAACTGTAGCCAAGGATGCAGAAACAGGAGAGGTTCTGTTCGAGATCACGGAACACGATCAGATCCACATTCTGGTAAAAGGAGGCAGGGGTGGACTTGGAAATGTCAATTTCAAGAGTGCCACGCACCAGACTCCAAGGTACGCACAGCCAGGAGAAGACGAAGAGGAGGGCTGGAAGATCCTTGAATTGAAAATATTGGCGGATGTTGGATTGGTGGGTTTCCCCAATGCGGGTAAATCGACGCTCCTATCCGTCGTTTCTGCTGCAAAACCGGAAATTGCCGACTATCCCTTTACGACTCTGGTACCTAACCTTGGGATCGTCTCCTACCGGGATGAACAATCTTTTGTGATGGCGGATATTCCGGGTATCATAGAGGGAGCTCACGAAGGACGGGGACTGGGCTTGCGTTTTCTGCGACACATCGAACGAAACTCCATACTACTCTTCCTGATTCCGGCCGACAGCAAAAACCACAGAAGGGAGCTGGATATTCTGCTCAATGAATTGGATATGTTTAATCCGGAATTGCTCGACAAACAAAGATATGTGGCTATTTCTAAATCCGATATGCTTGATCTTGAGCTGATGCAGGAGATTGACAAGGAATTCAAGGATATTCCACATACATTTATCTCCTCCGTCACGGGATACGGAATCGTTACTTTAAAAGATGAAATCTGGAAACTTTTAAATTCCTGATAGAACTATGGGCGTGATTCAGACGATCTCCAACTGGGACAAATCAGCCTTCTTATATCTGAACGGTTTTCACAATAATCTGATGGATTATGTGATGACCCTTTTTACCTTAACCCCTGTCTGGTTTTTGTTTTACGGCGTGATCCTATTCCTGATCATCCGGAGATACGGAAGGAAATCGATTCCTGTCATCGTTGCGCTTGTGGCCTTGATCCTGCTTGCAGACCAGTTTTCCAATCTTTTCAAACACGGTTTCATGCGCCTTCGTCCCTCCAACGATCCAACGGTGGCTCCCCAGGCACACGTATTTTTCAATGCGGGAGGGCTCTATGGTTTTGTATCGGCCCACGCAGCCAATGTCTTTTCGTTTGCCACTTTTTCGACACTCCTTTTCAGAAGCAAAGGGTATGCCATTTTTATCTGTCTCTGGGCCTGTTTGATTGCCTATACCCGGATTTACCTGGGTGTACATTATCCGGGTGATGTCCTTGGCGGTGCTATTCTGGGAACTTTAGTTGGATATGGGATATATAAATTGCTGATTTATATAGAGAGCAAAGCCTTTCCGGTGCACCCCTACCAAAGAAACAAGCTTACACACAGCGAGCTTGAGGTCATTGTAGGTGCTGCCATCATGGTGGTATTCTTTACCGTTTCAACAGTAGTGTTGCTGCTGCAAAACGACCTGTTGTAGAATTTTCGATTTTTAATTTTCGATTTTGGATTCGGTCCCTAGGTTTGCAGAAGGGTTCGAATTTGAATGGAACTCCAAATATTTGAGTCAATAGTATATTTTAGTAGCACATTAGCACATTAGCAAATTATGAACTACGAATCAAGAATCGCAGAACTTCAACTTCAATTGCCACCGGTATCGGCACCAAAGGGTTTGTACAGACCATTGGTGATCTCAGGTAATCTGGCTTATCTTTCTGGTCATCTTCCGAGTCGTGAAGATGGAACCTTGTTCCAAGGTAAAGTAGGAGTGGAATATACGATGGAGGAGGGAAAAGCAGCAGCCCGTGCTGTCGGACTCGCTATCCTGGCTACCCTGCAACACGAGCTCGGCTCACTGAACAAAGTAAAGAGAGTGGTCAAGCTTTTCGGTATGGTGAATGCCACCCCTGATTTTGACAAACATCCTTTCGTCGTGAATGGTTGCAGTGAATTGATGGAAGAGGTTTTTGGAACCGAAAACGGAGTGGGAGCGAGGAGTGCCTTTGGGGTTGCCGGACTACCTGCAAACTGCCCGGTGGAGATCGAAGCAATTTTCGAGCTGAACGACTAATCCCTCCAGACGGGATTTTTGGGATCTGGGGACTTTGGGGCCAAGGGACTTGGAGACTATAAGACTTTAGGACTGTAGGATTTAGGGCTCTTTAGAAAGTTCCGCTGAGCATAAATTCGTCCGTATTGCAGAAAACCTGGCTGTAGATATGCAATCCTGATCGGTTGGTTTCGATCTTTCGGTTCAGCTGAACCACAGGATGCCCGGCTGGCACCCCGAAATATTTTTGCAGTCGCTCATCGGCGGTAATGGCCAATATGCGTTGCTCGCCACCCTTTACTTCCAGCCTGTAGTTTTTCCTGAGTACATCAAACAAGGATTTGTTTTCCATATTTCTGCCAATGAAACGTGGAAAGTTGATGTTGGGAATCATGGTAATGTCAAAAAATACGGGTTTGTTGTTGACCAGACGAAGCCGCTCGAGATAAATACAACCCGAATCCTGCTCCACCTGGGTCAGCGAGAAGGTGAATGCCTCTGTCCAGTTTCTTATTTCAGGTCCCACGATGATGCGGGTAAGCAGGTTTTCCTTGCCTACGGCGGAGGTGGTTCCCTTCATTGCCAGAATTCCTACCCCTTTCGGGGCACCCTTCACGATGCTTCCTTTCCCCTGGTGCCTAACGATGAAACCTTCGTTTGTGAGCCGATCCAAAGCCTTGCGGATGGTCGGACGGGTTACTTTGTGAAGCGCACACAATTCATTCTCAGATGGAAGTAAATCTCCCTCCGTGTAAACCCCTTCGTTGATGTGCTGTCGCAATATTTCGTAAACCCTGCTGTGATTGGGTAATATGGCCGCGTATTCTGCTGATTTTTCGTTTTTCACTCCTCTCGCATCTCTTAAAACTATCCAATTTGCAAAGGTAGAATATTTTATTTGGTAAAATATGTAAACACATGAAAAAATGTGCAATTATTTACAATGTGTTATATATAAGGAAATTAAATTTTATTATTAATTAAAAGTTAATAAATATTGTCTGCTACTTGTATTTACAAGTTGAATGATTATTTTTGTAAAAAATTCATTGCAAATGGCGACCATCGTGATTATGCCCAAACAGGGGCAATCTGTTGAAAGTTGTATTCTAACCGAAATACCAAAAAAAGTCGGAGACAAAATAACAAAAGGAGAACTCCTTTTTGCCTATGAGACAGACAAGGCCTCCTTCGAGGAATTTGCTCCTGTTGACGGGGTATTGCTTGCTTTTTATTATGCTTCCGGCGACGAGGTCACGGTATTGAAAGAGGTGTGTGTGATCGGAGAACCGGGTGAGCAATTATCCGCCAATCAACCTGCAGCTTCCGTGACATCGGAAAAGGAGATCATCGTAATGCCTGTAAAGGATGAAAAAGCTGTTGTTGTCACATCTGCATTGCCGACTGAAATAGTACCCGGAGTCAGCTGTTTCATCTCCCCAAGGGCCAAAATTCTTGCTGCCAGGGAAGGAGTAGACATCGCTTCCCTCAGGGGGACCGGACCAAATGGAAGGATCATTGAACAGGATATACTGGCCTATCTGACCTCCAAACCCAAGATTACCCCGCTTGCGCGGAAGAAGGCCGATGAGGAGCAACTCTGCACGAACTGTACCGGCACCGGATTGGGTGGATCCATCACGTCAAAAGATCTGAAGCAAGTTGGTACAGCAGAAGTTACTGACGAATTTGAAATCAAGAAATTATCCAATATTAGGAAGCTGATTGCCAAGGCTATGTTGAATTCCCTGCAGAATTCGGCCCAGCTGACTCACCATTTGTCTGCAGATGCCCGTCAGTTGATGAGTCTGCGAAAGGTGGTCAAAAAGGCTGTGGACGAAGGTTACAAAACCAACATCACCCTGAACGATTTGATATGCTTCGCAGTCATCAAGGCACTTAAGAGATTTCCACAGGTCAACACCCATTTTGTGGATGATTCCATGAAGTATTTCAAGAAAATTCATTTGGGTATTGCCGTGGATACCGACCGTGGATTGATGGTGCCTGTGATCCGGAATGCCGATGATCTGTCCATTCAAGGTCTTTCCAACCAGATGCGTGAGATTGCCGCCGCCTGTAAAAAAGGAAGTATCAATCCTGAACTGCTTGCTTCGGAGGCAGCTACCTTTACCGTTTCCAACCTGGGAAATTATGGTGTGGAAATGTTTACCCCTGTCATCAATCTACCCCAGACCGCCATTCTTGGTGTTAATACCATTATTCCCAGACCTAAAGAGTTGGGCGACGGGGTCTATGGCTTCGTTCCGCACCTGGGTTTAAGCCTTACTTACAACCATCAGGCCCTCGACGGCGGAGAAGCTACACGATTTTTGAAACAAATTGCGACGGAAATCGAAAACTTAACCATCGAACTTTAACATTAAAGCAAAATCAAGATGAGCAAAAACTATGATCTGGCAATTATCGGTGGTGGTCCTGCAGGATACGTTGCAGCTGAACGCGCCGGTCACAAGGGACTAAAAGTCGTTCTGATCGAGAAGGGTGAACTGGGTGGTGTATGCCTGAACGAGGGATGCATTCCGACAAAAACATTGCTGTACAGTGCAAAATTGTACGATAACGCCATTGGAGCCGGAAAATACGGTGTAGATGCCAAAGAGGTTACCTTCGATTTTGGCAAGATGATGTCCAGAAAAGAGAAGGTAGTCAAAAAACTGGTTGGCGGTGTCGGACTTAAAATGAAGGAACACCATGTGGAGGTGATCAAAACTGAAGCCTATATCAAAGGCAGATCGGCCTCCGGTATCTCCATCACGGCAGGCGACGAGGAGATAGAGGCTACCAACCTGCTTATATGCACAGGATCAGAGGCCTTCGTTCCACCGATTCCCGGACTGGGAACCCCCAATGATACCATTCTAACCAACCGCGAAATCCTGAAGTTGACTGAACTTCCTGCTTCGCTGGTAGTGATAGGTGGAGGGGTCATCGGGATGGAGTTTGCAAGTTTCTTCAACTCTCTGGGTACAAAAGTGACCATCGTAGAGATGCTGGATGAAATCCTGACGGGTATGGACCGCGAAATGAGCGTGATGATGCGTCAGATGTATGCAAAAAAGGGAATCACTTTTCACCTTTCTTCCAAAGTTGTGGAGGTCAAAGGAACCGAAGTGGTCTTTGAAAAAGAGGGAAAGACTGAATCCGTAACCGGAGAAAAAATATTGGTCAGTGTGGGCCGCAAACCTGTCACCAAAGGCTTTGGCCTGGAGAACCTGAGCGTCGAGCTTGACAGGGGAGGCATCAAGGTCGACGAAAAGATGAGAACCAACGTGCCAAATGTTTTTGCAGCCGGAGATGTCACAGGATTTTCCTTGCTGGCACATACTGCCAGCCGCGAGGGGGAAGTGGTAGTCAACAACCTGACAGGCAGAAACGATCGGATGCGCTACAATGCCATTCCGGGAGTTGTCTATACCAATCCTGAATTCTCGGGGGTAGGACTGACGGAAGAAAAAGCCAAGGAACAAAATATTGCCTACCGCTGCGTGAAACTCTCAATGGCCTATGCCGGACGTTTCATCGCTGAAAATGAGGGTGGCAGCGGATTGTGCAAGGTCCTCGTCGGTGATAAATACGGCGAAGTGCTGGGCGTTCACATGTTGGGAAATCCTTCCAGCGAGATGATCTATGGTGCCTGCATGGCCATCGAGATGGAGATGACGCTCAAAGAGATGGAAGAGGTGGTCTTTCCTCATCCTACCGTATCTGAAATATTTAAGGAAACAATTTTTGGATTCTAACAACAAACAACAATTTTCGGGTTCAGAGTTTGAATTTTGAAAGGTCCCTTTCCCTGATTATGCCCACGGTTAGCTCCCAACTCATAACTCAAATCTCATAACTCAAATCTCATAACTCAAATCTCATAACTCATATCTCATAACTCATATCTCATAACTCATATCTCATAACTAATATCTCATAACTCATATCTCATAATCACTCGTAATCATAACTCATAACTCATAACTTTTTACCCAACGCTTCCTTCCAGACTGATTTGCAGAAGCTTTTGTGCCTCAACCGCAAATTCCATCGGCAGTTTATTGATCACTTCGCGGGCATAACCGTTAACAATCATACCGATTGCATCTTCAGTTGAAATACCGCGCTGATTGCAGTAAAATATCTGATCTTCACCGATTTTCGAAGTCGTTGCTTCATGTTCTACGACTGATGAACTGTTCCCAACTTCAATATAAGGAAAGGTATGAGCACCGCATTTATCGCCAAGCAACAATGAGTCGCATTGAGAATAATTTCTTGCATTCTCAGCTTTCCCAAGGACTCTTACCAATCCACGATATGAATTTGATCCGTGACCTGCAGAGATACCCTTCGAAACGATTGTACTCTTTGTATTTTTACCGATATGGATCATTTTAGTGCCTGTATCCGCCTGCTGATAATTATTAACAAGCGCCACCGAATTAAACTCAGCAATTGAATTATCGCCCATCAGTATGCAACTTGGGTATTTCCAGGTAATTGCAGATCCTGTCTCAACCTGATTCCAGAGGATTTTAGAGGATACACCTTTACAAAGGCCTCTTTTGGTCACAAAATTATAAATGCCGCCTTTCCCGTTCTTATCGCCCGGATACCAGTTCTGTACGGTTGAATATTTAACATCTGCCCTATCGAATGCAATGATTTCAACCACTGCGGCATGCAATTGGTTTTCATCACGCATAGGAGCCGTACAGCCTTCAAGGTAAGATACATAGCTGTCGTCGTCGGCGATGATCAACGTCCTTTCGAATTGCCCTGTATTTTGAGCATTGATCCGAAAATAAGTTGAAAGTTCCATCGGGCAACGCGTTCCTTTCGGGATGTATACGAACGATCCGTCAGAGAAAACTGCAGAGTTGAGGGCTGCAAAGTAATTATCGTTGTATGGAACAACCATTCCAAGATATTTCTGGACCAAATCAGGATGATGTTTAACCGCTTCGCTGAACGAAGAAAAGATGATACCCCGTTCTGCCAGTACTTCTTTGAAAGTAGTTTTTACTGAAACACTGTCCATTACAGCATCAACAGCGACTCCTGAGAGCATTTTTTGCTCTTCAAGGGGGATACCGAGTTTTTCAAATGTGCGCAACAGTTCAGGATCAACTTCGTTAAGGCTTTCATATTTAGCCTGTTGCCTTGGAGCTGCATAATAAATGATGTCCTGGTAATTTATCTCGGGAATTTTAAGGTGAGGCCATTGGGGCATTTCCATGGTAAGCCAGCGCCGGTATGCCTTCAGACGAAATTCAAGCATAAATTCCGGTTCCTCTTTTTTTGCAGAAATGATCCTTATTACGTCTTCATTAAGCCCCTTGATTATTGTATCTGTTTCAATATCACTGACAAATCCAAACCGGTAATCCCTTTGTGTAACTTCGTGTATTAATTTATTTTGATCTTGCATGTTATTCTTAATTATTGCCTGTCAAATCTATTGACAATTGTAACTGTCATATCT